>Ga0268261_10000780_pt1 | contig 20802 bp, 21 predicted proteins | sample TergutNc150P1_FD_190353 | JGI IMG/M metagenome (GOLD analysis project Ga0268261, IMG submission 190353) | Nasutitermes corniger P1 segment gut microbial community from laboratory colony in Florida, USA - Nc150 P1 (SPAdes) (version 2) | ecosystem: Host-associated > Arthropoda: Insects >...
TTTTTTTCCCCCCCCCCCCCCCCCGAAAATCATGCCGTTTGTGAGATAATGTGAAATATACGGTGGGGCTAGATCGGACGCAGACGACAATATAATAGGGCGCTGGCGCTTTGCGTGCTGGGTGACAGGCTACAGACACACTCAGAATATTTAATACTTATTACTTTTCCACCGCAACGGTGGTTACGCGTACGCGCCATTTTGTTACGTTATACATACATTGCCTGTCGTGTTTATGCAAATTTCTGGATTTAGCTTTCCAGTGCTTCATTTAATGTGTCTTTAGTATAATTGATAAATTGAGGGATGACTGTGAAAGCAGTAGAAGGGAGTGGTTGTGGTCTATGTGCTATTCCAGCATGTCTGAAGGAACTGAATAATACCACGAAATTGCTACATCAGAGCGGCCAAGAGACAAACGCTTGATCACCGGAATACAGAGCAGGAGTTCTTACCACCCGCCGTCAGTGTGTGTGGCGCTGAATCATTGCTCTTTGGTTTTGTCTAAACGTGATAGTGCCGCGCTAATTCGTGCCGGAACTGAATACTTTAACGGATTCCTTGTGAGATGAGATATTCATAATCATACCAACGTTCCATGTGTGCGAGTCACATGGAACTCTTTCCAGCACATAATGCAAATATGCCGAGTAAAAACCTAGTATTAACTGCAGTACATTGGAATAAAAGAGGCCGGAATAGCACAGTCGGTACAGCGACTCGCTAAATGCTGGACGGTCCGGGGTTCGCATCCGGGTGCTTACAAGATTTTTTGTACCCATTCGTACCGTCCCTGAAGCGCACGTAGCCTCATGTACGATGGGTACCGTGTCTCTTTTCCTTGGGTAAAGCGGTCGGGGCATGGCGCTGACCAGCCATTCCCTTCGAACATTGGATAGAGTCATATCTTTGCTTCCCCCTGTGTCTGCTATGGGATGTAATGGGACAGCCTTTACCTTTATATTAAACTACGACTTTCCAGTACCTGCTTTAAATTGTAGTGAATAAAACGTAATATTAACTGCGTTATATTGAAATACTGCATGCTGACCCCGACTGCCAGCACATTTGAACTGCGGTGAGCTCTGCGCTGCCTGTCACCATTCAAAATTGTCTGTGAAGTGACAGTGATATAGACCAGATAAACTAATGACTCTGTATTTTTCCATTATCTCGTACAAACCCGTATAAAATCAGGGAAACTCTTTAAAATAGCGTTGTTGGGTTCAGTCATATGTAGTTACCATGAGATTTTGCTCACCTAGGTGAGCTGTCCGTCAGGAATTTTCCACCTCTCCTGTGGTTGATGCAGTGGGAACCCACCACAAATCAGCATAAAAACGGTATCATTGTGTAATAGAGCCAACCATTTAGTGGTTTTGAATCATATCATTAAAGGGAGTTCAGTTTTCCCACTAATGTTTAAAATATTTTAATAAGAGTCACGTATGTTTATGTGAAAAGGCATTTTAAACACATATTCTGTTAGTCCTCGTAAAAGAATGCTTTTTTTAATTACATTTCCATAAATATCCTCTGACAATGTATAATCAGCTATTTATATTGATGTTTGTTTCTGTTTTTACAGCTGCAAAGTAAGCGTGAGCTATTTTTCAAGAATGAACTTCCACCACCCTCATCAGCAACCACTGGTGGGGGCCCAACGCTCCCTTCTCAGCAACCACAGCCCCCAGCATCAGGCACACCGCCTGTTTTCATCCCCACATCTACCAGTGGTTTTAAAGAGGCCCTAGCAAAGCGTGCAGTTGAACGGATAACTGAAAACCACACAGGTGGTGGCGATGTGCCAGATAATAAGGAACGCTCTAATAAGGCAGAAAGAGACAAAGTTCCAGAGAGACGTACCAAGGAGCTGGATGGTTATGTTGGGTTTGCCAATCTTCCCAACCAAGTGTACAGGAAGGCAGTTAAAAAGGGATTTGACTTTACACTTATGGTGGTTGGTAAGTTTTTGGACCGTTTTGTTCTTGGAAATATAATTATGGTTACTCTCATATATAACATTCATGGTTATTTTTAATTTCACGAGATTTTTCTCAACCATTTGAAATCATAAAATATATATTGGTTTATTGTTGAGATTGATTTGTATGTTTTGTACTTTATTTGTGAGAGATGTGTTTCAGTATGCCAAATACTGCCTGGTATGAAGATTATAGTCTCTGGGGATTGTTTTGCCATCCAGTAAGAATACAATTTTTGGACTGCTTTATCCTGAAGATGGAGGCAATACTGTCTGAAATGTCAATAGATAACTGTTTACCAGTTGGCATGGTTTAAACATCCCAGAAGACTTGAATGTTTATCAGGACCATTGTGAGAATTTCAATTCTCTCAAAGCAGTTCAATTTTTATGCCTATAATGTTCTTTTATCTTTTTTTTTCCTCTTCTTTTGTGAAATATTGCGCAGTTTATTACATACACATAAGCAACTAGTTCTGATTTCAAAGTAGAGTTGCTTGAATAAAACCTTAAAATAGAAAGTCACTCAACATATGTTTACTTAATTTTAAGTATGTGTTACTGCTGCCTCATCTGTGCTGCTCTGAAGGCAAGTTCATTGCCATTGATATATTGTGATTATCAGTTTTAGAACACAAGTACGGTTCGTACTGTTAGTTTTTCAGCATGTATTCTTAATGCCTTGTCTGTAGTATGAAAGGCTTGTGTGGGGCTCTTCATTAATCTGCACACACCTATACTTCACATGCAGACAAGAGCCTTCTGTATGTAACACCAATATTCAGACCCTGTTATATGTCTGTCAGTTTTGCCATTGCTGAAAATAATACAATTATAGTCAAATCAGTTTAAATTGAAGTGAAAATATTTTTTGATGTATCAAAATTTTGTTTTGACATCTGTGTGTTAGTGTTGCGATGAAATTCAGTTCATTAATAAGTACTGCCCCCAGCTGTGCAAACCCTGACTTATGCAAACTTAACCTTGGGCATAATTTTCTGTAAAACTTTTGTGTTTAATTTCTGTGCTTAGATTGATTTTTCTCTCAACTTATTTACTGTGCCCATAATAATTCTTAAGGTTTTAATATACACGTTGCTTGATATCACAGACAACTATAGGACTAACAGCGTGCACACGCACACACATGCACTCATACCATATAAATAAATAACATTGTGTGTGTATGTGTGTACAAGCGCACGTGCATGTGTATAGTGGTTCGAGTTTGGACGCATTCAGAATTTGAATTATGTTTAAGTTTATGGAATGCGACCCAGGGAGTCTACTGAGTACCTCATACCAGCAAGTTTGGAACACGTGTGCTGGTCTTCAGTATCATAAAGTGTTAGAAACACTGAAATAAAATCATACCTGGAGGCAAGTGAATGCTGGCACTTAATGATATAAATGAGCCGTTAAAAAGACTTTGAACAGAAGCTGTAGAATATCACATGATTATTTTATGTAGTCTTATGCAACACAAATATAATTGCTATCACTCCTCACCCCACATCTTCATTTTCACTCCAGTGCTCATAATTGGATAGTAAGCCAGCCATCAATTGCTGAATTTCACCAGTTCTAATCACTGTCTTCAGAATTAACTGCATAGCAGTAAAATATGGAACACACAAAATCAAAGAATTAGTCACACAGAGACTGTGACTCTGAATCCCACAAAACCCACAAGCTGGAGTTGCCTTAAAATCTATTGTAAAAGAACAGTGGTAGTTGTCAGTGCAGAAAGTGATTGTAGGGTGGCTAGTTCAGGTTCAGCATGCATAGCTGTGCTTAAAACTTTCTGCTTTTTTTTTAATCTTGTACAACATGTCTCTGAGGTTATGCTAGGCTTTGATACATTTGATGCTGTGTGGAGTTCATTATGTTCCTAAATTGGAACATAATGGCACAGGAAGAAACAGTGAGCAATTCTTGGTGTGGGAGCAAGACTTTGCAGCTGCTATTGATGCACTCCCTCCCTTTGGCTTCTCTCTTCATCATTTTCTTCTTACTTCAAGTGGATGTTTTACATCTGGTGTGACTCCTACTTGCAGTTTCTACTGCTGTTCATTCCATCGACTGGCAGCAATTTATATTGTATTGTGACTAATGGATCTATCAGCAGCACATTGCTCTTCAGTGTTGCCTCAATACAGTTGCTGAATTGTACTAAATTGTAACCTCTGCATGACTTATTTACCTACTTACTCAGTCCATGGAGCAGAATCCTTTTTGAGAAGCTAACCGGTTCTCAGCTAGTAAGAAATTCCTTCCATTTTATGGAACCTGAATGTTCATTGCCGCATTTACAAGTGCCCTCCACCCATCCCTATCCTGAGCCAGATCAAAACAGTCCATACCCCCACATTCCACTGCCTGAAGATCCATCTTAATATTATCCTCCCATCTATGCCTGGGTCCCCCAGTGGTCTCTTTCCCTCAGGTTTCCCCACCAAAACCTTATATATGCCTTTCCCCCATACCTACTATTTGCACTGCCCTTCTTATTGGTCTCAATCTGACCACCCAAACAATATTTGGTGAGAGTACAGATAATTAAGGTCCTCATTATTTAGTTTTCTCCACTGCACTGTTACTTCATCTGTCCTAGGCCCAAATATTCTCCTCAGCACCCTGTACCAAACACCCTCAGCCTACATTCGCCCGTCAAAGTGAGCAGTGAAGTTTCACAATCATACAGTACAATAGGCAAAATTATAGTCATGTATATCTTTATATTTTTGATTAGCAAACTGAAAGACAATATATTCTGCACCAAATGATAAGAAGCATTCCCTGACTTCAATCTGCTCCTAATTTCTTCCTGAATAGAATTTTGATGTGTTAAGGTTGTTCCAAAATATTTGGACTCTTCCAACCTTGCACAGGAACTATTATCACCCTTTATATTATGACTTCTTCCTGCATTCAGATCTCGAGACATGACCATGTAGTTAGTATTATCAGCATGCACTTCTAGTCCAATTTAAGTACTAGCAACTACTAAAGATTCTGTTTGATATTGTTTTATAAGAATAGTAAAGATTCTGTTTTTTTTTTTTTTTTTGTAATGTGTATGCTTCTGCCCAATATATTAAAATCGTCTTCAGCATAAACCTAAAGCTGATGTGTACTATTTAATTTCAAGCTTTCCTGGTTTATCTGAACCTTCCTAATGGTGTACTCTCAAGCAAAGTTGAAAAGGAATGGCTATGAAGCATCTCCTTGTTTCAAAGAATTCTTAATAGGGAAACATGCCAGACAAATTCTTACCTACCTGGACTCTGCTATAGGTTTCATTCAGGCACATTTTTATTAGCCTTACCAATTTCATGGGGATCCGTGATGAGTGGGTGCTTGTCACCACGACATGGCACGTCCTCAGGTGCGGATGGAGGAATGATCTTCATTATTATTATTATTATTGTTGTTGTTATTACTAACTGCAATTGAGTTGTCACTTAGTGGCAGTAGTCCTTACACTACTACAGACAAAACAAATAAGAATAAATATACATAAATGAAACAATACAAAAAACACAGTACAAACAATACAAAACACAATACATACAAATACACATATTACCAAAACACCCACACATTACACAACAAGTAAAAACACACACAGTACAAGATACACCCAAATTAAATAGTCACAATATAATCAAGTACCCTCAGTATAGGTCATCCTAGTGTACGTGGCACTTTTATCCCCAAGATTCACTGTAACTCACTACACTTCACTTCAAAATAAAATAACTTCACATAAATCATGTCAGTTCACTCCACATCACTACACTTCACATCACTTCCCTTATTTACACTGAATCTCCACTTTTATTCCCTTGCTTGTAATTACATTCTTAACCCTCTTTCTAAACGTGTTTAGTTTACAGGGGAAAGATGCTAGTAAACCTGCAGTTAATCGTTCCCAGCTTTTAATCGCCCTATTTATGAAGGAATATTTACCAACATCTGCTCTTTGTTTCCTAATCCTAATTTTCTGATTATGATCGTCCCTACTCAGGTAGCATAGTTTTAGAAGTCTATCTGCTATCGCTTTCCAGGCCCGTCTCCCGGCGTATGCCTTGAAAAGGGCGCATATTCGGGCTATCAACCTTTGCTGTGTCAAAGTTTCCCAACCCGACTCATATTATTTGCAAATTTAGCTGCTCTCTTTTGCACCTGATTTAAAGCGCTTACCTGACCTCTGTGTGGGTCCCAACACACCGCTTCATTCTCAAATATCGGTCTCAGTAGTGCTCTATAAGCTAAGTGTTTTGTGTTGTTATTTCCCTTTTTGAGTGTATGCATTATGAAATTAAGTGCCTTCCATGCTTTTCGTAGTGTATAATTGACGTGATCTGCCCAGTTAGATCTCTGCGTATAATTATTCCTAAATATTTAAAGCTGCTTGTCTCTGGGATTAATTGATCCTCTAAATAATACCTTATTCGTTCCTTCACCCTACCCTTTGTGAAGCTTACTACTTTACTTTTGCCTGGATTTATCTTCATTTTATTTTCTATTGCCCATTCCCCTGATTTGTTTAGGTGAGTCTGTAATTTATCATTGTCACTACTATCCATTATTTTCCTGTGTGATATACAATCATCTGCGAACAACCGTGGATTAGAATCATTGTTTCTCCAAATATCATTAACACAAGCTAGGAATAGTAGAGGACCTAATACACTCCCTTGCGGCACTCCTGAGGTTACTCTGACTTCCCAGATAGTTGCCCGTCTACTCTAGCCCTCTGCGAATGTCTTAAGAGAAATTCATTTACCCATACAACTGCCCTCAAATCCACGCTGGTTGCCACCATTTTCGTAACCAGCCTATTACATGGAACTAAATCGAATGCCTTTGAAAAATCTATTATTATCACATCTGTCCTTACTCCCTCATCCAGTGAATCCGCGATATCCTGACAAACCGTAACCCCTTGACTTTCACATGAGTGCCCTGGTCTAAAACCATGCTGACCCTCATGTAACCACCCACACATTTCCAAGACTTGTCTTAGGTACCCTGCTATAACGTGCTCCATTTATTTGCAAACCACCGAGATTAAGCTGACCGGTCTGTAGTTTCCAACTACGGATCCATCTCCCCCTTTGTAAATGGGAACCACTATAGCTTTATTCCAATCACCTGGGATAACATTATTGTTCATCATAATATCCAGCAATCTTGCGAGATATGGAATCATGGCTTCCCCGCCTAACTTATGGAGGGTAGCTGCTAATGTACTGACTAAGCAGTCGTGGACATCCGACAAGGGGTGGTCCTCAACTTGGGGGTTGGACGAGGTGCTAAAAACTCCTCACTGTAGAAGTGTATCCTGTTTAGAAAGAAAGCCTCAGACCTGGACTGGTAAATCTGGTATGACCTAAGCAACATACAATGAACATGAGATTTAGTACTTGGAATGTTAGGAGCCTGTAGACCTGTAGAGGAAAGTAGCCTATTATGGGGAGGTTTCCTAATATGGGAAGGTGCATTATTTCATACCAGGAGGTGCTGCACTCTGAGATGAAGAATGTAAATCATTAAGCAGGTGAGGTTATTAATTGTAATCACATTATAATCGGTCAGTTGCTCAAGCCTTCGTTACTGAATAGGTGTCTTTATTTTGGTGCACTATGAAATTTTTGCTTATCCCTGAACTGTGACTCATGAGACATTGAAGGTAAGCTGTTTTTCTAAATTAGTTTAGTGTTCAGTTCTCTGTTAAGTGCAATCTTAAACTCTATCTGTATTTCATAGGTACAATTTTAGGTCCTTTGGTTTTAATTACCAATTTTCTCAAGCACCTGTTTTTGCCTACTATGGGGAGGTCTGAAGAGCCTAATATGGGGCTCCCCATATTAGGAAGTCAGTACCTTGTGAATTATTGCTTCTGGGTTTTATAATATTACAGATGATTAGAAAGAAAAAAATGGGACCCAGAAAGGATGTAGGCAGCTACTGAGGCTATTTAGAACAAGGAAATGGGCAGCTACAAAGCGTCCAGAGTTTCCAACTTACCATGAACAACACTTTGGCATTATGTTAAAGAAAGGCAGAAAAGCTCAAGTGAAACAATAAAAACAAAACTGGGTAGGAAGCAATTTCTTCCTTGTGAAGTAGAAAATGATCTGGCTCAGCACTGTCGTTTGATGGAAAGAAAGATTTTTGACTTGACAGTGGCAGACATCATGCATCTCGCTTACCTACTTGATGTAAGAAATGGAATTAAAGCCATATTTTCAAGAGAAATGAAAAGACTGGAAGGAAGTGGTTGAAAAATTTCCTACATCGTTATCAAGAAATTTCAATTACAACCACTGAAGTTCTTCACTCTCAAGAGTGAGGGGTTTCACTCCTGAATCAGTAGCTCAGTATTTTTAAATCTAAGAACATGCTATGTACACCATTCAGCATAATCCTGCAAGACTTTACAATTGCGACGAAACCTTCATCACTATTGTACAGCACAAACACACAAAAATATTAGGATTGAAAGGCAAGTGTCAAATATCTTCTGTTCAGTCCGCAGAACGGGGATCTCTTGTGACAGTTGTCAACTGTATGATTCCAAATGGACACTTCATTCCTCTGTTACTAGTATTTCAAGAAAACACATGAAACCAGAACTGATGAATGGCACACCACCTGGATCAATCCACCTGTGCCATCCCTCGGAGTGGATACAGAGCGAGATTTTCTGCCAGTGGTTTCTTCATTTCATCAAACATACAAAGCCAACAAAATAAGGTCCTTTTATCTTAGTACCGGACAGGCATTATTCACACACAAGGAACCCGGAGGTCATTACTTTAGCTTGAGAGAATCATGTTGACATCATTTGCCTCCCACCTCACAACAGTCACAAAATGTAACACTTGCATAAAGTTTTCCTGGGGCCCCTGAAAACATTCTGCTCCCAAGAAATTGAATTGTAGCTCCGTTCAAGCCTAGGGCTGGCGAGTCATCACCCTCTACCAAATTTGTGAACATACACTACATACAAGCGAGCTGCAACAGGTGAGACAGTGGCTAATGGCAGCTGGGCGACAGGCCTCTTTCCTTGTGACCAGAACATTTTCAGACCACACGATTTTCCTCTAGCCTCAGAGGACACAGATGCTGCTCCTGTGAACCATCTTGCTTTGGTGAAGATCAGTGATCTGCCATCATTCAGTTCTGCTAATTTATCGCCGTTCACTTCTACTGAGGCTCTCCGAGCATCAGATATCAGCCCTGTGTCAAATCTGAACCTACAGCCAAATACTCGTGGTGGAACAGCAGAGAAAGTAACAAGTTCACTTTACAGAAACTTTGTTGGTGCAACTCGGAAAAAGAAAATCATACAGGCCACTAAATCCAAAACCAATCAGTTTGCTCTTCTTGGTCCTTCAAAAAGACGGAAGAGAAGGGTTTGCCGGGATCCAACTCCGCCTGGCATTCTATAAGATTAAGACACTGACCTAGCTGTTCCTTTCACTGACGATTCAGTGGAAGAAGAGGAACAAGACGCTGATTGTGTGTTGTGTACTGGTCTTTTCTCTGAAGACTACAATGGAGAAGAGTGGATACGATGTGCGAAACATCTCAGATGGGCGCGCACACTCTGTTTGTGAGCCATGTAATGGATAAACACTGTTTTGTTCCTAGTTTGTATCCTTTGTATTTGTAAATTTTTAAATTCTGTAACCATTCTTTGTGCTTTCTGTGTAAATTATTCACCTCCCCAAATTAGGGACACGTGTGCGCCTAATTAGGGGATATGAAGCTTTTACGGAAACTAATTTTGCACACGTTTTTCTTTTCCTAATTTACAATGTTTATGTAACAATTATCTCTTTGTTAATCAAATAAAGTCATGTTTGTGTTTTGAAAATTTTTATGACTTTTTCCTAAGTTTAATAGTAGTTTTTAAAAAACCTCCCCATAGTAGGCGACTTTCCCCTGTAGGTCAGGTTCACTTATAGCAGCAGCCAGGAAATTAACAAGATATAAATTAGATTTAGTGGATGTGCAGGAGGTTAGGTGGGACAAAGGGGGCATGGTAAGAGCAGAGGATTATAATTTCTTCTATGGAAAGGAAATGAAAATCATCAATTGGTAACAGGATTTTTTGTACACCAAAAAATTGTATCAGCAGTTAAGAGAGTAGAGTTTGTTAGTGATAGGGTGTTATATATGTAGTTCTGAGAGGTCGCTGGTGTAATATCATTGTTCTGAATGTGTATGCACCAAGTGAGAAGAAAAGTGATGATTCAAGAGACAGTTTTATGAGGATTTAGAGCAGGTTCCCCCCCCCTAAGTACCATATGGAAATACTATTAGGAGATTTTAATGCAAAAGTGGGGAGAGAGAATATTTTCAAACTGACAACTAGGAATCAGAATCTACATTAGGAAAGTAATGATAATGGTGTTAGAATAGTAAATTTTGGTGCAAAAAATCTGGTTGTTAAGAGCGCGATGTTCCCGCACCAAAACATTCATTAGTACACCTGGACCTCTCCTGATGGGAAGACACAAGCAGATAGATCACATGTTGATAGAAAGGAGATGACATTCAATTAAACTAGTTGTACAAAGTTTCAGGGGAGCCGACTGTGATACTGATTACTATGTGGTGATTGCAAAAGTTAGGGAAAGATTGGCAGTAAGTAAACAAGCAGCAAAGAAGTTTGATGGGGATAGGTTTAATCCGAGGAAGCTAAATGTGCTGGAGATTAGGAAACAGTATCTGATTGATCATATATTCTGCATTTGTCAAATACTTGAGAAAAAATGGGAATACAACGAAGCAGTGCATCAGTTCTTTATAAAACTTCAAGAAAGCTTAGGATTCAATTAGGAGGGAGGTCTCGTATAATATTCTGATTGAGTTAGGTATCCCCAAGTAACTGGTAAGGCTAATAAAAATATGTCTGGCTGAAATGTATAACAGAGTCCAGGTAGGAAAGAATTTGTCTGACGTGTTTCCTATTAGGAATGTTTTGAAACAAGGAGATGATGTATCGCCATTGCTTTTCAACTTTGCTTTAGAGTACACCATTAGGAGGGTTCAGGTAAACCAGTATGGCTTGCAATTAAATGGTACACATCAGCTTCTGGTTTATGCTGATGATGATATTAATATATTGGGAGGTAGTGTACATACTATAAAGGAAAATGCAGAAGCTTTGATAGTGGCTAGTAAATAGATTGGACTAGAGGTAAATGCTGATAAAACTAAATACATAGTCTTGTCTCAAGATCAGAATGCGGGATGAAGTCACAATATAAAGAGTGATAATAGTTCCTGTGCAAGGGTGGAAGAAGCCAGATATTTGGGAACAACCTTAACAAATCCATTCAGGAAGAAATTAAGAGCGGATTGAAGTCAGGGAATGCTTCTTATCATTTGGTACAGAATATATTGTCTTTTAGTTTGCTAATCAAAAACATAAATATATACAGAACTATAATTTTGCCTATTGTATTGTATGGTTGTGAAAAATTTCACTGCTCACTTTGACGTAGGCTGAGAGTGTTTGGTACAGGGTGATGAGGAGAATATTTGGGCCTAGGACGGACACTGTCTCAGGTAAGTGGAGAAAATGACATAATGAGGAGTTTATTTTTCTGTACTTCTCACCGAATATTGTTGAGGTGGTCAAATCGAGAACATTGAGAAGGGCAGTGCAAATAGTATGTACAGGGAAGAGATATATATAGGGTTTTGCTGAGGAAACCTGAGGGAAAGAGACCACTTGGGCCACCCAGGTGTAGATGTGAGGATAATATTAAGATGGATCTTAAGGAGATGGGTTTTGGGGGTATGGACTGGATTGAGCTGGTTCAGGATAGGGACAAATGGGGGACACTTGTAAATGCGGTAATGAACCTTCAGGTTCCATGAAATGCAAGGAATTTCTTGACTGGCCAAAAACTGTTTAGCCTCTCAAGAAGGACTCTGCTCAATGGAGTAAGTAAGTAAGTAAGTAGGTAAGTAAGGAATTGAGTTTCATGGGGATACCAAACTGAATGAGAAAATTATACAAAGCCTTGCTCATAACTGATTCATGAGCTTTCTTGAAGTCTATAAATAGTTTATGCATTGTTTCATTATATTCCCATTTTTCTCAAGTGTTTGGTGAATGCATAGTATGTGTTGTAGTTGACCTTTTGCATCGAAATCCTCACTGATGGTCCCCAATAATTTCCTGTTCATGTGGAATTGACCTTGACAGCAGGATGTTGGATAAAATTTTGTGTGTATTTGGAGAAAGTGACATGCCTCTATAATTACTACATTCTATTTTATCACCCTTCCTGTAGATAGGTACAGTGATAGACTCCTTCCACTCCTCAGGCAATTCCTCCTTATTCCAAATAGAATTAATGCATTTATGGATATCAAAGCAAATTGTTCTAACCCCGCCTTAATCATTTCTACTGCGATTTGACCAGTACCCGGTGATTTGTATCGTTTTAGCTTTTCAATAGCCATCTCAACCTCAAGGGCACTTGGCTCAGGCACTAGTGGTTCTTCTGTTTGTATTTCAGTCTGCCTAACATCACTAACCCCATGTACATTGAACAGCTGAGAGAAATGGTTTCTCCACCTAACTGAACTCCTGTGGAAGTCTGTTACCAAATCATGCTTCTCATTCTTTACTATATTATTTCTAGGCTGGTAACCCTTCTTAAATTCATTGATTCCTCATATACAAGTCTGAGACATTTTTGATCTTACAGTTTCTTTCAAGTTTCAATTTTAGCTTCCTTATTTTTGTTCTTGAAATGTCTGCTGGCTGCATGTCTTACATTGTTTTGGTTTGGATCCCGTAACCAATGCATTTTAGCCTGCTTCCTTTTATCTAATAACTTCTTCATACCATGCTTTATGCTGTTTCACTTCATACAGACCTAGACTCTGTTGGGCTGAGGTTTTGATATTCTCTTTAATGTTCTTCCAAGCCCTATTTATGTCATCGACATAACTTAAGTTCTCCAAAGCTGCGAACCTGTTTGAAATCTTAATCTGATACTTTTTCGTAACTTCCAGCTTATTGAGCTTTCTTAGATTAAGTTTCTCCAGATCAAACTTCTGTGTTCCTCTTTTATTTACTGACATTATTTCACAAACTTTTGCAACCTTCAGATAATGATCAGAATCATAGTCAGTTCCCTTGAAAGATAGTACATTGAATGTATTCGAATGCCATTTCCTATCTATCAATATGTGATCTGATTCTGAGTCTTCCCATCAAGAGAGGTCTAGGTGTACTACTGAATGTTTCAGTGTGGGAACATTGTGCCCTTTACAACCAGATTTTTTGATGTGGCAAATTTTATTATTCTAACACTGCTATCATTACTATCCTGATGTAGACCCTCATTCCCAGTTGTCAGTTTGAAAGTGTTCTCTCTCGCCACTTTTGCATTAAAATCTCCGAATAGAATTTTCATATGGTACTTAGCAAAATGATAAAAAACCTGCCATAATTCCTCATAAAAACTGTCTTATGAATCATCACATTTCTCTTCACATGGTTCATGCACATTGAAAACAATGGTATTACACCAGCAATCTCTCAGAACTATAATGATATCCTATCACTAACACACTCTACTCTCTTCACTGCTGATACTAATCTGTGGTGTACAAAAATCCTTTTCCCAGTTGATGATTTTCATTTCCTTTTCCATAGAAAAAAATATAATCCCCTGCTCTTACCATGCCCCCCTTGTTGCACCTAACCTCCTTTACACCCACTAAATATAAGTTATATCTTTCTAATTTCCTGGCTGCTGTTGTAATTGAACCTGACCTATACCGGCTCCTTACATTCCATGTACTGAATCTCATGCACCCTTTCCATTGGTTAGTTCGTAACAAAGGATTAGTCCAGGTCCTTGGAACCTCTGCTTGTCAGTATCATTAAATGTAGTGTTTTTATATAGGCTGTTTATGGGTATAGGTAGTGATTATGTTTTGTAATAATAGAAATTTCTTTATGACATTCTCCATTTTCTGGACTGGAAATGGTGACAGAGGAGTGCAGTAGGAGAGGTGGCTATGGGTAGGGACCTTTCGATTAGTCATCCATTTTCAAATTACCCACACAGAAGACAACATGTGGAAGGAGTACTGTCATGACACTTTGCATCATTATGAATTTCGGAACACCAGTGGTTATAATACAAGGCAGGTGCCATAAACATGGACAGGATATCGCTGATTGTTATAATCCTGAAATTTGCAGACTGTTATTATTTTTGGAACCCATTATCTAGTTACATAAGGTCTCCTGCCACTCGTAGATGGCATATCACACAAATTTCAGTGAAGGCACTGCAGGAATTGTGTGATGTGGTTTGTCATGGATTGCTAGCATATTCTAGGGATGATTTTAATTCAGAAGAATTCTAAGAAATGCAGCTGTATTAGGTTTATTTGTACTGTTGTGTACCTTCCGTAGTTTTTGATTCAAATGTTAACATATTTTAAATAATTAAATGAAGCTTGCGTAAAAATGGTTGTCCAGTAGGAACTTTAATGCTTTTTGCTAGCAAGAGAGGCATTCGGCTAACAACTGTAAAGTAAATGTACATTTTTACTTCTGATATTAATCTGAGCAATAGATGCTCCACATTTTGATTTGCAAGTGAACATTTATGGGTTCACTTCTTGGAGTGAAAGTGTATAAATAAAAATAATAAAATAAAATAATAGTAATAAAATAATAAAAATAATTAGAAACCCTGCAGAAGATGCGCTATTTCAGATTGTGAACTGACTTCATATACAAATAAAAAATAAATCCATTTTTGTGGTTAGTCCTCGATGAAACATGGCAGTGGTGGTCCCTATTGTCTGTACATTGCAACCAGATGTTAACCCTTGGCAAGAGATACCTACAGAGTGCCTCGTGACAAAAGAGCAAATTGCAGTTGACATATAACTTACTGTTCCTTTTGATGAGTTGACAGAGTTTGTACCAGATGTCAGCACATTAAATGCCAGCTTAATAAGAATTTAAATAGTTCATAATTTGTTTCACAGAAAAAGTGCAATCGAACACAAAAGAGGTTAGTTGACTGTACTGGGTTCATATTTAAATGATTCTTGATGTGGAGGGTTATGCAACACACACTCAAAAGAATAATTTCATTGGAAGACATATGGGTACCCCATTAATAGCATTTGTATCATTTGTGTCTGTCTCATTTGTCAGTGAATGTGTGTTACTTTACCATGAATCAGTACCTTGCTGGTGTGACAACAGCGTGTCCACACTCTGACTGCCAAGTCTGGTGCTATAGGTTGTGCAAAAATTGACTAGCTGTTTTGTAGGAATTGAATAAAACAATTCAAAGGCATAAAATGTTTGAAATAATTTTTTTTTTTTTTCACTTAACACGTTACTTTTCAAACAGAAATTACCTGTAGCCATGTGTGTGTAGGTTTAAAGAGTAGTCTGTTGTTTATGCTGAAGCCTTTCTTTCTTTCTTTCTTTTTTTCTTTTTTTCTTTCTTTCTTTCTTTCTTTCTTTCTTTCTGTTTCACTGGATGTGTGAAACGACATTTGGTTTTTAATTTATTCAAGTTGTGCAGGAATATAGGAATTATGGGGTAGAAAGAACCTAATGACACCTAGCATCCTGCTGCTTTTTTAAAAATAATTACAAACTTCAGAGCCATGGTTTAAAACATAAGTAAATTATGTGCCATAGAGAACATTTAGCATTTGGTGATTTCAGGTTTCTACCATGAAATAGATAAGAACTGCACTGTAGGTTATTCTGAAATGTCGATAAGAGATTACCACTACTTGCTGCGTAATAACCCAGAAGAGCACAGTTCTGAACAGTCAGTGTTGTCTTGATTTTTAGCAAGTTTAACACATTAGACTAAACATATGTCAAATGGCCAGCTTTGTATGTAGAAGCCTGGAAGAAATGTTGACAAGATGTCTCTGAAAATCTAATTTTACAACACAGAATGAAGAATGAGTTGGAAGTTGCATAAAACTAAAACAAATTTTGTGTTTTAGTTATTCTTCCATGCAAGAAAGAACTTGTTCAGACAGTTGTAAAATAAACAGGTATTCTGTTGCAGAAGCATATAAAAAGAAATTGTTGGTCACTGAGTTGATAACATCTGCATTACAGTCTGTGTACACTGGCAAGGAAATGGCAAAAGTGTTTGCTTGTGGCAGGAGGTACTCAAGAATTCTGGCTTTATTCGTTGTGTAAAAGTGATTTATTTCAGCAAGGCCAGTGGGGGGAGATATTCTGTTGTAAATTAAGATGTACCCTTTATAATGCAGGTGAATCTGGTCTTGGGAAGTCCACACTTATGAACTCCATGTTCTTGGCTGATATATACTCAGCAGAATATCCTGGTCCATCACATCGGATCAAGAAAACTGTTCAGGTGGAGACTACAAAGGTTCTGCTCAAAGAGAATGGAGTTAACCTGACACTCACTGTAGTTGACACACCTGGCTTTGGTGATGCTGTTGACAATAGCAATTGGTTAGTAGACCCATTAACTGAATTGCATAATTTAACATGCATATATTAAGTCCCCTTTATGGTTGATGCTTATTTATGAATGTTTCAGTTGGCAGCCCGTAATAGACTATATTGAGTCAAAGTATGAGGAATACCTGAATGCAGAGTCACGTGTGAACCGTCGCACATTAGCTGATAGCAGAGTGCATTGTTGTCTCTACTTTATAGCTCCATCAGGTCATGGTCTCACACCCCTTGATGTAGAGTTCATGCAAAGGCTGCATGATAAAGTTAATATAATCCCAGTCATTGCCAAGTCTGACACCATGACTCCAGATGAATGCAGTCATTTCAAGAAACAGGTAACTCATTAAGATTTTATTGTATATGATGTCACAAGACTGGCATTTGTAATTGACTGAAGCATATTGCATCACATTCTTTGCATGTATGCACACCAGCTTTTAACAAATATGTTTTTGCATTTGAAATACTGTGTGTAAAATTATTGCTATGCTGTTGTGTTGGCCTCTTAAAGGCTGCCTGCTCTGCCTGCCATTTAAGATCTGCATTATGCTACTGCTGTAGCACTTACTGCTTAAAATGTAAATTTCTTCAAAACTGATAAGTGTAGAACATTGAAGTGAAGTGTGACTTTACCTGACCTTTCCTCTCAAAGTGGAAAACTTGGTGTTTGAAATTATGATGCTGGATGTGTGTGTATTCCCCAGTTTCAGTTTTAAAAAAAGTTATTTGATTTTGATGAAACCTTGTGTGAATACAGTGCCAGTATTATACTGTTTATTTCCTGCAGTCAGGAACAACAGCATAAGAGATGCATGAACCTCTGAGGCCAGAGCAGCATCAGCACTATATAATGTGATGTCCCGCAATGATGTGTGAACTGTACATATCTTACCTACCCTGCTTTATTTCATTGTCTGTGCCACCACATGTCTAGGAAGATGTCCCTATGTCATTGCCAGTAGCTCTCCAGCTACTGGCAATGACATAAGGACATCTGCCACGCACGTTATTATAATTTGGTAGACTTGAGAGGTACCTGCTCAGTTTGGTCTGTGGTAAGAGTAATTGTCATGCATTGGAACCTAACCTGACAGGTGAATTGTATATTGTTTTGTACTTTGCAGATTCTGAATGAGATCTCTCAGCACAAGATTAAAATCTATGAGTTTCCTGACACAGAGGATGAGGAGGAAACAAAGCTGCATAAAGTGCTAAAAGACCGTGTGCCATTTGCTGTGGTTGGCTCCAACACTGTTATAGAGGTTGATGGCAAGAAGATACGTGGCAGGAAGTATCCATGGGGCATTGCAGAAGGTGCATATTGCAATTTCACATAGCCAACCTTTTTATTTAGACCAACATTATGGGTTTTAGATTGCATGAACAAAGTTTTTTGTTATTTTTATGGTGATGTGTAGGGTATTTTACACAGACATAATGCTTCTCAGCAGTGCATAGAATTTTAAAGTGTTAGGAAGACCTTTGTTGTGGTGCTATCACAGATGCACCATATTGTTAGGTACAATTTTTATTGAAGTGAGTTGAAATTTATGTAATGTGGATGCTCAGTTGTGTGTAAATTTACAGCACACTTCAAGGACTTCAAAATGTCTGTATTTATGTATTTCCTTATTACAGGAAGTATATTTTTATAGAAATTTATTACTTTAGTATCTCATTGATGTTTTCAGTGGCAACAGTAAGTTTATTTGGCTTTGAGTTTGGTTTGATTTTGTGCTCAATTATTTGGCCAGAATCCTTGATAAGTTAATGGTTTTGTTTGGTTTAACCACTGTGAGACATTGTTACCATGTTTCTCAGATGAATAAATGTGTTCGCCTTGTAATTCATCTTCACGTATCAGCTTTGTGTGTTTGGTCTCAAAAAAGTGGTTCTTTTTTGTCAACATCATTTGGCTTCAAACAAAAGAAAAGCATCTGACGTTCTTGTGACCGCGCATCTGATAAATTTCTTATGATAAAACCAACTAGATGCACTAACGATCCCCAGTCAGCTTATGCACAGCACATCCTAAACAACAAACACGAATATGGCCCCATTAATAACACCATAACTTTATTAAAACATATCAACAAAGCTGATCCATGACACATTCTACACGTCCCTTCCCACGAGACCAACCAATCAATACCCCACCAGCAAAAGAACTAAACCAGTTCCATCCTGATCCTGCTTGCAGCTTTCAGCAAACCTGGTATGTAAACATAGAACTATACCATATCAGCAGAACCTATCGCATATTCTGGAATATTTTACTGTTTTTAACTTTTTATATGACATAGAATTTTATCTGTAACATATTTACAATTTTAACTACATTGTACATGTATATACACACTAGTAATTTTTACCCATTTGTGAATTTTTAGTATAACATATACCATTGCTGTGTGTACAGTGAAAAACTCCTGATGATGGACAGAGGAACTGTCTGAAACATGTAGAGTTTCATTCCAAAAATAAATTTGAGAAATTAGTGCATCTAGTTGGTTTTATTATAAGAAAAGGAAAGCAACTGTCTTTGCCCATGTTCTTGCAGATGGCCACACACAGAAGCTTTAATGCATGTTGTAGAAGTTAATGCTTATATAAATTTGTATTGAATTTCTTTATCTTTTGTTAATTTGGAGTATTTGTTATTATTATAAAATAATTTTTATATTTTTTTGTGTTGCATTGTAGTGGAGAACCTGGAACACTGCGACTTTATTGCATTACGTAACATGCTTATACGCACACACCTGCAGGACCTCAAAGATGTCACCAACAATGTACACTATGAAAACTATAGGTGTCGCAAGTTAGCAGGGCTGGGTACTGATGGCAAGCCAACCCGCATATCCAATAAGTAAGTGACATTTCTAATCAGCAGCCAGTGTTTGCTGTAATTTTTATCATGTATAGTAGACACTGAATGAACTGATGAGTCATATTACAGAATATTATAAAAAGTAACTATAAATATTTGGCATGTGACACTAATTATTTTAAGTTTCTTGTATGTGATAATTACAGGCAGGTCTCTTTTAGCATGATTTCTTTTTGCGCATTTTCGCTTTAAAGTGACTTGAAAATTTACACCACTTTTTAAATTTATGCGATAAGTTCGGTTTAACATGATTTGGATTAGACGATGCGCGATAATTTTCAGTTTAATGCGATGTGGCTTACATGGTACATGGTTGCTCTTGTCTTGTGTTGAAGGCTAGCAGAAAGCGATGTCACTATCACCCTGTTTGTAACACGTATGGGTTGATTATGTTTGTGGTATAATCACATGGCTCATCCAGTTTCCTCTTCTGCAGCATTGGCTTTTCTTACCAACATGAGTGAGGAACATAAATCTAGATCACCTATTGCAATCCAAGTGAAAAACTGGCGAATGACAATCCATATTAAACAGAAATAGATGTAATTGGAAAAGGTGAATTAATTTTTTACACATGGCATAATGTTAGATTCGCTTATAGTAGCCTACATACAATATGTGATAATGCTGATAGATTTACAGAAAGTGCTAAGTCAGGACCTAAAGTATTTATGTAGCAAGTCTACCACAGTCCTATCAGAATGAACCATACCACAAACTATGGAAGTGAGTCTCTGACAATTTCATTGCATTAGAAAGAAATAAATACGTGGATGGTCTGAAAATTTCTCTGCCTCGACCATAGATGGCAACACTATTGGCAAGATATTTTTTTCCTAAGTTGGTACATCTGTCATAAGCATCCATGTAAAATTGTAAGTCATTCTATCAAGTAGTTTGATTTATACAGCTGTCTGAAGCAGGATTTTTGGCTGTATCCCTTAAAATGTATAAAATTGAGTATCGTGCAGTTATAAAATTCTTTGTAAAAGAAGGTTTAACCCCAAATGAAAGTTATTCAAAGTTCATAAAAGTTTATGGGGACTCTTCTCCTTCGTTTTCAACAATTAAGAAATAGGCTGCTGAGTTTAAACGTGGCCGTACCAGCCTTGAAGATGATCTACATGAAGGACGTCCAAAAAGTGCAACAACACCAGAAATCATTGAACAAGTGCACGATACGGTATTGGATGACCAGCGGATGGAAATGCGTGAAATTGCTGAGATTATAGGCATTTCAAAAGAACATGCAGGATATATTTTGTATGAAGAATTGGATATGAAAAAGCTTTGCGCAAGATGGGTGCCGCACTTGCTCACAGCAGATCAAAAACGCACTCGCATGAAAATCTCTGAACAGTGCTTGGAGCGTTTTAACAAAAATAAAACTGA
>Ga0268261_10000781_pt1 | contig 20789 bp, 6 predicted proteins | sample TergutNc150P1_FD_190353 | JGI IMG/M metagenome (GOLD analysis project Ga0268261, IMG submission 190353) | Nasutitermes corniger P1 segment gut microbial community from laboratory colony in Florida, USA - Nc150 P1 (SPAdes) (version 2) | ecosystem: Host-associated > Arthropoda: Insects > Digestive...
TGATGTAATCTTTGATGGTCAAGGTGGAACTTTTGTCCCACCAAGTGGACCATTCAATTATTTCAATACGTATGGTTCTCTACCTACACCAGTTAGAACTGGTTATACCTTTAATGGTTGGTTTGATGCACCAAGTGGTGGCAATGAAGTAACATCTTCGACACGTATTGAAAGAACGGATGATCATACTTTATATGCACAATGGACAATCAATACTTTCTTGGTTAACTTCTACAATGATGACAATCAAATCATTTATGCAACAAGAGTAAACTATGAAGATAGTGCAATATTTAATGCCAATCAACCGACAAGAGAAGATTGGGCATTTGCTGGATGGGATAAAGACATTACTAGTGTTACCAGTAATTTAGAAGTTAGACCAGTATTCTATCCGATTGTCAATATTATTAATTCTATTAATAACAACATCATATCTTCTCAAGCAATACCTGTTGGTACGAATGCAAGTATACCTAGTATCCCAGATATGGAAGGTTGGTCTTTTATTGGGTGGACACAATCATTTGAAAACATTACCCAACCAACAACCATCTATACAATCTATCATCCAATTGTAACCTTCCATAATGGTTATGATTCAACACTACTTAAAACACAAGTAGTAGTTCCTGGCAACAATGCCATTGCGCCTGAAAGTCCTACAAGAGTTGGATGGACCTTTAATGGTTGGGACAAATCATTAAACAATATTACGCAACCAACAACCATCAATGCTTTATGGCTAGCTAACATCACCTTTACCGATGGTTTCGGTGAAACCTTAGCCATTAGACAAGTAGCGCTTGGTGGCAGTGCAACTGCACCTGTTGTACCTAATAACTATAGACCTGGTTATACCCATACTGGATGGGATACCAACTTTACAAGTATTACTGGTCCATTAACAGTCAATGCAACATGGCAACCAAATACATATACCGTAAGATTCCATTCTAACGATGGCAACGATTTGGTCTTTGCTAGTAGACAAGTAACCTATCAAACAGAGTTGGGAGAACTACCTATTCCAAATAGAACAGGATACAACTTCTTAGGATGGTTTGATACAAAATATGTTGAGTATACAAGTACATCTATATTAAACCAAACATCTACCTTAGAACTATATGCTTCATGGCAAGCTCAAACTTATACCTTATCTTTCAATTCTAATGGTGGTTCTACTATACCTAATACCACAGTTACTTTTGATAGTGCTTATGGTGAGCTACCTACTTCTACAAGAACAGGTTATACCTTTATTGGATGGACTTTAAATACAAGTACAAATATCTTAGTTACACCAACAACCATTGTTTCTACACCAAACGATCATACCTTATATGCTGTATGGTCTCCTATATCTATGGTTGTTACATTCAATCCTAATGGAGGTAACACACCATCTTTTGGAACAATTAGTGTTTCATTTGATTCAACTTATATCAATCTACCTACTGTTACAAGTGAAGGTTATTTGTTTGTCGGATGGTATGATGCATTATTAGGTGGTAACCTAGTAACAACATCAACCGTTGTTACACAAACAAGCAATCATACACTGTATGCCCACTGGCAAGCCATTGATTATACAGTAAGTGTTAACTTTAGTTTTGCAAATACTACAGGTGCTGGTACGTATCAATTTGGAAATAATGTAACGATTGATGCAGGGACTAGAACAGGTTATACCTTTAGTGGTTGGTCAGTCACTGGAGATTTTGATGAGGAGATTGATTTAAGACAATCAAGCATTACTTTCAGTATGCCTTCTCACAATTTAGCGTTCAATGCAAATTGGGCAGTTAATACATATTCAGTAACCATTAATAATACTTATCCAGCTACTACAACGACTAATGCAACATTCGGTTCTACCGTAAATATTGATGCAGGAACTAGAGCAGGTTATAGCTTTAGTGGATGGACTGTTACTTCAGCCAATACCACTATATTAGAAGCCAGTCATGCTCAATCAAGATTTGTTATGCCAGCGGATAATGTAGTAATTAGTGCTTCTTGGAGTCCAAACAATTACAATATTACAGTAAATAACTCTTTTGCTAGTAATCCTGTCTTAGTTAATGGTGTAGCAGGTAGTATTGCTCATATTGGTGATACAGTGACTTTAAATGCAGGAACTAGAACTGGTTATACATTTACAGGATGGACTGTTTCAACCAATAACGTTACTATTGCAGAAGATAATACCTTTACCATGACAAGTGAGAATGTTGTGATCAATGCCAATTGGACACCAGCATCATTCAATGTTACTTTGTATGGTATTGATGGTTCTACTGATGAAGTAGGAAGTACTACTTCAAATCCATACTTATCTACTGTCAATATAGATGCAGGGTCTAAAGAAGGTTACTTGTTTAGTGGATGGTCTCATGAATCAAGTGCGGTATTGGTTAATGAATCGTCTATTTCAACAAGCTTTATTATGCCAGCAAGCAATGTTGCTTTAACAGCAACTTGGACAGCTATTGATTACAGTGTGACTGTAAACAATTCTATGGCTACTAACAATGGATCTGGTTCTACTTATAACATTGGTGATACTGTGACGATTAGTCAAGGGGTTATGCCAGGTTATACCTTTGTAAGATGGGATTATGATCAAGAGTTAATTACAATTACAAATAATACTTTTACCATGCCAGCCTCTCATGTTGTTATTAATGCAGTATGGCAAGCCATTACTTATGATGTAGAGATTGTCTATTTTGATTCTAGTGAATCTAGACAAGTACAAATAAGAGATATTGTTGAGTTGAATGCACCTTATGTACCAGGTTATACCTTTACCATTTGGTCTGCATATAACAATGATGTATTAATCTCTAGTAGTCCATTTGACAATGCTTTAACTTCTATTACATTCTTTGAAATGGGTGATTATTCTTCATTAAGAATCGTAGCCAATTATCAAGCCAATAACTATACCATATCTACTCAATCATTTGGTGATGGTGGATCTGTCTTAGTTAATGGCGTAGCTGGAAATACAGCTCATATTGGTAATACCATTACAGTTAATGCTGGAAGTATGACAGGTTATGAATTTATACGTTTTGAATCAAGTAATGGTGAGGTTGTCTTTGAAGTCGAAGACAATGTTGCAACTTTCACTATGCCTGCTGATAATGTCTTAATTACAGCTATCTTCTCACCAATTAGATATGTGGTATCTATTGATTTAGATGGTAATCATACGACATTTGAACAAGTCATAGAGAATGCCTTTATCAATGATACAATCGTCTTAAATGCACCAACACGTTTGGGTTATACCTTTGATGGTTGGTCTACGAATAATGAGTCTATTGTTATAGACAATGCTTCAAATCAAACAACTTTCTTTGTGTTGGATGTTGCATCTAATGTAGAGATTTATTCTACATGGACACCGATTAGATACAGCATTACTTTAAACAATGATGCATTGAATGGAAGTATTGAAGTTAATAATGTAGAGAATACTTATACAGCATTAATGAATCAAGAAGTTAGGTTAAATGCAGGAAGTAGAGCTGGGTATGACTTTGGTCATTGGAACATTGATGGTTTGGTATTAGAAGATAATACCTTATCTAATGTAAGCTTTAGTATGCCTGCCAATAACATTGTTATCAATGCTATATGGACACCTATTAATTACACAGTAGCAATTGATTTAAACGATGATGGTGTAATTGATGAAAGTGATACCTTAATCAATGATGCGCATATTAACGATGTCATAAGAATCAGTGCCCCTGATAGACCAGGTTATATCTTTGATAGATGGACAAGTGATAGTGGAATTGTATTTAACAATCCAAAAGATCAATCAACAACCTTTACCATGATTGATGATGATGTTGATATTACTGCAATCTGGATACCGATTAACTATACGATTACTATTAATAATAGTATTGCTTCGACAAGTGTTACGGGTGGATTGGTAAATAGACATGTTAATGAAGTTGTTACTATCAACGTAGGAAACAATCCTGGTTATACCTTTAAAGACATTACTACTTCATTAGAAGGAGTTAGTGTTAATACAGAAAGTGGACTTGTTAGCTTTAACATGCCTGCTGATAATGTGATTATTACTTTAAACTGGCAAGCCATTAACTACGATGTCTTGGTTGATTACGATGGGGATGGTACTTATGAGACGACCTTATCTAACAATCATATCAATGATGTGGTGGGTATTAGCGCACCTGCTAGATTGGGTTATGTCTTTAATGGATGGACTGCTAGTAACAATGATGTTTCTTTAGAATCAAGCTTCTTTAACAATGCTACACTTCAATCAACAAGCTTTACCATGATAGCAAGTAATACTTTAAGAATAAGAGCCAATTGGACACCGATCGATTATTCTGTTGTTGTTAGAGATACCTTTAATATTGTTGATAATGGTTCAACCAATACAGGACATGTTGGTAATACGATCACAGTTGCAACTGGTAATAGAGAAGGTTATAGATTCAATGGCTTTACTTCTGATATTAGTGGCTTAGTCTTTACAAGCTTAGAGGGTAATAGGGCATCGTTTGTCATGCCAGCTTCTAATGTTCAAGTAAGAGCTTTATGGACTGCGATTGAATATAGCGTAAGTATCGATACGTATAACATAGGGACTATAGATACAACGATTGATGATGTTATCGTTGATAGTGTTGTTAATATTAATGCACCTTTAAGAGCAGGCTATACCTTTAGTCATTGGACTGCTTCTGTTCAAGGTGTAGCGTTATTAGATTTCTTTGTCGATGAAACATTGGCTTCTAATACGTTTACAATGATAGCTTCTGATGATTTAATTATTACTGGTCATTGGACACCGATTAATTACAATGTCACCTTAAACAATACACAGTGGGATAGTGTGATTATGCCTAATAAGCATATTGGTCAAACCATTAACATTAATGCGGGTACAAAAGAAGGTTATACCTTTAGTAACTGGACAGTCATTTCTGGTAGTATCACGATTGCGACTTTATCAAGTCCAACAACCAGCTTTGTTATGCCAGCTTCTCATGTAGAAGTTAGAGCCAATTGGACACCAATAGATTACAGTGTTAGTGTCTTGAATACTTATCCAGCTACACCAATAAACAATCATGCCAATATTGGACAAGTGATCAATTTAGATGCTGGGTTTAGACCAGGTTATGTCTTTAGTCATTGGTCTAGTGAAAATGAGATTAATATAAACAATATCAATAACAGTCAAACATCATTTATCATGATTGCATCTGATGTTGTAGTAAGTGCTAATTGGCAGTATATTAATTATTCAATTGCTTTAGATGGTTTTGTAGAAGATACTCAAGTATCTGGTGGTTTAAGTAACCGTCATATCGGAGAGACTATAAATTTAGTATCTGGTAGTAAAGAAGGTTATACCTTTGTTGGGTTTACTTCTGATGATGTGAGTATTTCTAATGAAATTGTAGAAGGTAATTATACAGGTAATGGTTCGTTTACCATGCCTGCTTCTAATGTAAGCATTACTTTAAACTGGCAAGCCATTGATTATGATGTGATTGTCAATGATGCTTATACAGATAATGTAGCTACTGCAAATATCAACAACTTAGTAAGAATTGATGCGGGTGTAAGAGAGGGTTATACCTTTGGTGGTTGGATAGTCAATAGTGAGAATATTGAATTAGATGATCCTTCTACAGCAATTACGACATTTATCATGATTAGTGATAATGTAGAAGTTACTGCTTTATGGACACCGATTAATTACAATGTGATTGTGAACCAGTCGTTTGCAACTACTACTGGTGCAAGATCAAATGCTAATATTGGACAAAGTATTACTGTTGATGCAGGAACTAGACTAGGTTATAACTTTACTGGCTTTACTTCTACAAGTGGGGTTAGCTTTACTAGTATACCTGATACCAATAAAGCAAACTTTATTATGCCAGCTCGAGATGTAGAGATTACTGCAGTATGGCAAGCGATAGATTATACAGTAAGTGTTGTAGATTCTAAAGCAAGTATTACAGGGGCTGGAACCTATCATATCAATGATTATGTCAATATCTTTGCAGGGAATAATCCTGGTTATCGATTTGTTGGATGGTCTATTGTTTCTGGTGATTTAAAAGCCTTTGATAATACTTTACCTATTTCATCATTTATCATGCCTGCGTCTAATGTGAGTATAAAAGCAACATGGCAAGCCATTGATTATACAGTCACAGTAAACAATTCATTTGCGACTAATAGTGGTGCAACTACAACTGCACATATTGAGAATACCATTAGTGTGGATGCTGGGGTTAGACCTGGTTACACATTTACTGGATGGAATGTGACTGGTACAGATGCATTGAGTCCAAACCCACAAGTAAGTTTTGTTATGCCTAATAACAATGTTACTTTAAATGCGACTTGGTCTGCCAACAACTATACTGTTGATGTAGTAGGTTCATATGCCTTTACAAGTGGTGCAACATCTTCTGCTCATATCAATGATATGATTACTATTAATGCTGGTGCTAGAGCAGGTTATCGATTTACTGGATGGTCTTCAACCAATACAAATGTTGTATTTGATAATCCAAGTAGTTCTTATACGACCTTTACACTTAGTGGTCCTGTTATTACTTCTATGGGTCTTGATAATACTGTAAGAATTACAGCTAATTGGGAAGCTATTGATTACTTAGTAGTCATTAACAATACCACTCCAAACACACCTAATATAACAAATGCTCATATTAATCAAACCATCAACTTAGTAGCAGGTAATAGAACAGGTTATACCTTTGTTCGATTTGATATCGTAAGAGGTTTAATTACAGAAGAAAATATTGTTTATGAAGTCATAAATAATGTAAGAACGGGTAATGCTACATTTACCATGCCTGCTTCTAATATAGAAGTGACTGCCATATGGCAAGCCAATAATTACAATGTATCGGTAACTGGTTCTGTTTCTGATGTTGCAATGGTAATCAACCAAGATGATGTTGAAAGAGATTTAACCAGTTTAACGAATACAACATCTTCTACCGTAACCTATGGTAATATTGTAAGAATTCAAGCAGGTACAAGAAGAGGGTATCGTTTTCTTGGATGGAGTGTAGATGGTATTGCTTTAACTGATTTGGTTGATGATGAAAACAATACAACAACCTTTATCATGCCAGCAAACAATGTTACTTTAACAGCAAATTGGGACTTCATTGATTACTCGGTGAGTATCAATGATTCAGTAGCAGGTGCGACTCAAAGAGTATTGGTCGATGGGGAACATACTGAAGGACATGCCCATATTGGACAAACTGTTACTGTCAATGCGGGTCATAGACCTGGATTTAACTTTACTGGTTGGGATTATATATTATTAGATAATGTAGAAGGTGTTGATGGACATGCGGGAGCAACAGTTCATGGTGTAGAATTAGAATTAACACCATCTGAAACAGATCCATCTAGGTCAACGTTCATCATGCCAGATTATATTGTTCAAATCACTGCTTTATGGCAAGCCATCGATTATACCGTACGTATTGATTTAGATGGTGATGGTATTGTTGATGAAACACTAGTAGAGATTAACATTGATGATAGAGTACCATTACAAATACCATTAGATGTTCCACCTAAACCAGGATATGATTTTATCTCTTGGCATCTGTTCTATGAAGATGAAGAAGGGAATATTGTAAATCTTGATTCTTTAATAGACAATCGCTATTCAACCGACACAAGTTTTGTCATGCCACCAATTGATAACTTACAAGTTAGCACAGAGTGGAGAGTCATTGATTATACAATAAGTGTTTTAGGTTCTAATATTGCTTTACCTAACTATCCTGCAACTAAAGTTGTAAGTGGTGTAACAACCCAAGCCAATGTTGGTAACATCAATGATGTCATTACCATCAATGCGGGTACTAGAGCAGGTTATACATTTACTGGATGGACTGCTAAAATTGGTGGTGTTATACAAACTGATATACAAAACACATCTTTCTTTACAGATAAAACATTAAATACAACAAGCTTTGTAATGCCAGCTTATAACTTAGAAGTGACTGCCAATTGGCAAGCCATTCCTTATACGTTAAGTGTTGCTAATAATGTTAACAGTGTTGTTAGTACAACACAGAATATTACCATTGGTGACAATGTTTCAATCAATGCACCAGTGATACCAGGTTATACCTTTAATTCATGGAAAGTAACTGATAATGTCATTACTTTGGCTAATCCAACCCATTCTAATACTAGCTTTATTATGCCAGGAAGTAATGTGAGTGTAACCGCACTTTATACAGCAAACATCTACACCATTTCAGTTAATAACTCAAACGCATTGAATATTACAAGTGTTAATGGTACTTATAAAAATACAGCAATCGTTAATAACAGCGTGATTGTAGATGCAGGTACTAGAGAAGGTTATTCATTACAAGTAGGTAGTGAGTGGACAACCAACTTAGATCCTGGAACTTATACATTGGTAGGTAATACAATTAGATTTAGTATGCCACCAAAACATGTGGTTTTAACAGCCAATTGGTATGCGATACCATACAGTGTCAATATCTTTAATCACAATGCTTATTTAGATAGTGTAGATGTATCAGGATCAGGATACAACTTTAATATTGGTCAAACTATTACCATTAATGCTGGGGTTAAACCTGGGTATCAATTTAGTGGATGGACTATCTTAGAGAATTCTTCTTCTGTTACATTGGTTAATGCCAGTCATAATGTCACAAGCTTTATCATGCCTGCTGGTGATGTATACTTAATGGCTAATTGGACAGCTATTGATTACACAGTAACAGTCAATCATTCGTTTGCGACTAACAATGGTTCTAGAAACAATGCTCATATTGGAGATGTAATCGCTATTGATGCTGGATCTAGACCTGGTTATACCTTTGATGGTTTTAGCACAAGTGATGTATCATTAAATGTTGTGGATAATAGTGCAACCTTTATTCAACCAGCCAATCATGTCAATATTACAGCTAATTGGATACCAATTGATTATACAGTTTCTATCTTAGATACTTATCCTTTAAGTGATGATATAGAAGATGCACATATTGGTGATATCATAGAGATAGATGCTGGATCAAGAGAGGGTTATACCTTTAATGGTTGGGTATCAGAAAACAACCTTGTATTCTCTAATGCGCATGCATCACAAACATCTTTTGTCATGATTGATTCAGATGTTGAAATTAGAGCGACTTGGCAAGCTATTAATTACAATATTACTTTGTTAGATGTCTTTGATGGTAACTATATTCATAATACAAACAATGAAACTATTGCCCAGGCAATAATTAATAGTAATGTTTCTGTTTATGCAGGAGCAAGATTAGGTTATACCTTTAATGGTTGGGTCATTAAGCAAGGTGGTGTTACTTTAGCGAATAATCCAATTACAAGCTTTGTTATGGGATCAAGTGATGTCATCTTACAAGCGACTTGGTTGCCTAATCCATACAGTGTTACTTTAAATAAGATTGATGGATCAAGTACCCCTCATGTAAGTAATGATCATCATATCAATGATGTGATTAATATTGTTGCTGGGTTACATACAGGTTATTCATTCAATGGATGGATTGTAAATAGTGGTGGTATTACTTTAGCCAAGAATCCAATTACAAGCTTTATCATGCCAGCAAACTCAGTAGAGATTACGGTTAATTGGCTAGCCAATGATTACAATGTAGTCATCAATGATTCATTTACACAGAACGATGGTTCTACTTCAACATCACATATTAATGATGTCGTTACTATTCAAGTAGATCCTAATGGTAGAATTGGGTATCACTTTGTTGGATGGACGGTAAACACAGGTGGTGTTAGCTTAACTACTATTTCGGATTACAGTGCGAGCTTTATACAACCAGCCCATGATGTATCCATTACAGCCAACTGGGAGTTGAATGATTATACAGTAACTGTCAATAATACGTATCCTACTACAAGTGATATGACTGTAAATATGAACCAAAGAATTTCTATTCAAGCAGGTTCTAGACCTGGTTATACCTTTAATACTTGGTTGGTAAGTGATAATACGATTGTTTTAGATGATCCATCTAATCCTAATCAAACCTTTACCCAACCAGCAAGCGACGTTGAAATTACTGCGACTTGGACACCTATTCATTACAATGTCACCATCAACAATACATTCCCTGTTACAAGTTTAATGTCTAATAAACATGTAGGAGATAGGGTTGATATTAGTGCTGGTGCAAGACTAGGTTATACCTTTAATGGATGGTCTATCAACCAAGGGGATGTTGTATTAGACAATGTATCTTCATCTACAACATTCTTTGAGATGAATACAAGTGATGTGGTTTTAACAGCCAATTGGTTACCAATCAATTACACTGTTAATATTTTAAATACTGGTGTAGGCGTAAATACACAACTTACCAATCAACATATCAATGATACAATCACATTGAATGCTGGTACAAGAGTAGGTTATACCTTTAATGGATGGTCAAGTCCACAAGTTAGTATATTAAATCCAAGTAATGTCAATACAAGCTTTGTCATACCAGAATTATCTAATGCTATTACAACTATTAATGTAACAGCTTCATGGACACCTATCACATACAATATTACGTTAAACAATGTCTTTGATGGTGCCAATCAATCTGAAACTAGTGCAACTATAGAAACAGGAAGTATTATTGTTAATCCTGGAACAAGAGCAGGTTATACCTTTAATGGATGGACAGGTAATGTTACACCAGTACGTGTAGAAGAGACAAATAACTATACTTTTACAATGATAGCTTCAAATGTTGTATTAAGTGCAACTTGGATATCTAATCCACGTAGTGTGACTGTAGATGGTAATGGATCTATTGGGTATACTCCAATATTAAATCCTGTCTATATGAATGATAGAATTGATATTTATGCGGGTACTAAGCTTGGTTATACCTTTAACCAATGGAATGTCGTATCAGGTGGTGTAACCTTAAATAACATCTACAATCCTAATACTTCATTTATCATGGTTGATCATAATGTTAAGGTACAAGCCACATGGAGTCCTATTACTTATGTGGTTAGTATGAATCATTCTTTATCAACTACACCCATCTTGGTTAATAGTGAAGCTAATAACAATGCAGTCATGGGTGATACAGTATCTATTGATGCTGGTAGCAATCCAGGTTATACCTTCTTAGGTTGGTCAATCATTGTTGAATCAACACAGTTAACAACTTCAGAAGTAGATACTTTATTAGATAATTCATCTTCTACAAATACAAGCTTTAAAATGCCAGCAGGTAATGTTAGTGTGACTGCCTTATGGCAAGCAAACTTATACAATGTTGTCGTAAATAATCTAGGTAACAATGCTTCTGTTCAAGTATTAGGAGTAGACATTACTCAAGCATCTGTTAAAAACAGAGTAGACTTGTATGCTGGTTCTAAACCTGGTTATACCTTTAATGGATGGGTAGTAAATTCATTGAATGTTACTTTAGATAACGATACCTTTATTTCAACGTCTCTACAAATGCCGGCTGCTCCTATTGAATTAACAGCTACTTGGTCACCAATTGAGTATGTTGTCAATCTAGTAGATGTTGGTAGTGGTTCTAGCATTACCAATAGTGATGAAGATGGAAATGCTTTAATAAGTATTGGAGATACCATCACAATCTATGCTGGTAATAAAGATGGCTTTACCTTTATTGGATGGGAAGTCTTATCAGGTGATTTAGAACTTTCTGATATTACAACTGATTTAACTGAAAGCACAAGAAGCTTCACTATGCCAGCAAGTAATGTCTCATTAAGAGCTTTATGGTCAGTAAACAGTGTTTCTTTAAGTGTTGTAGATAATCTAGGTAACACTTTAAGAACTGAGAATGTCTTATATGATTCTTTGGTAAGAGTCAGTGCACCTATTGTAAGAGGTTATCGATTTGTAGAATTTACATCGAATGTTACTTTAAGTAATTCAGATGATTTTGTCTTAGACTTAAATGTTCCTTATATCCAATTTGATATGCCTTCTAGTTCAACCATTATTACCATTAACTATGAAGCCATTGATTATCAAGTATCAGTTAATGATTCTTATGCAGTAACTAATGGATCTACAGATAGTGCTAACTTTGAAGATACTATAGTTATTGATGCGGGTACAAGACTAGGTTATAACTTTGTTCGTTTTGATATATTAAATGGAGATTTAGAACAATCAGATTTAACTTATGAAGTCATAGACAATGTAAGAAGTGGAAAAGCAACATTTAGAATGCCTGATTCTAATATAGAGATTCTTGTTGTATGGCAAGCCATTGATTACACAGTATCTATTAAAAACTATATTGATGGTGTCTATGTAGATACAGATACATTGCCAAATAGAGCAAACATAGGCGATAGTATTGGATTAGAACTGGCTAGAAGTGGTTATACCTTTAGTGGATGGACTGTTGTAGAAGGAACGACTAGTATTACCAATCCTTCTTCTTCATCAACTTCATTGATTATGCCAGCTAGTAATGTCATATTAAGAGCTGATTGGACTTCTATTAATTACAATGTTGTTGTTAATAATTCTGTAGCTACTACAACAGGTGCAACTTCAACTGCTCATGTTGGACAAAGTATTACAGTTGATGCAGGTAATAGAGAAGGTTATACCTTTGATGTTGATGGAATCAGTATCTCTAATAATATAGAGGTTACTAGAATAGAAGATACCAATCAATATACCTTTGTTATGCCAGCTAATCATGTTACTGTGACCTTTAATTGGATACCAATTGATTACACAGTAAGAGTTGAAAATTCTAAAGCAAGTGTTACTGGTGAAGGTACATACAACATCAACAATCAAATCACAATCAATGCGGGCAGTCAGGTTGGTTATACCTTTACTGGATGGTCTGTATCAATAGATGGTGTAGACTTAACGTCTAGTCAAATTGCATTGTTATTGAACAATCCATCAAGTAGTGTAACAAGCTTCAACATGCCTAGTGGCAATGTTGTGGTAAGTGCCAATTGGGATTTATTGACTTATACCGTACGATTTATGGATGGTGGTTCTGTCTTATCAACACAGACTGTGCAACATGGCAGTGGTGCACTAGCACCTACACCTGTTAGAACAGGTTATCACTATTCATGGAATACAACTTTTAATAACATTACTTCTAATTTAGATGTCTTTGTAATATGGTCGATTGATACCTTTAGTGTTAACTTCTATGATGAAAACAATAACTTGTTAAAAACTCAAGAAGTGACTTATGGTTCTAGTGCGATTGCACCAGATAAACCAGTGACTGTTGGTTATACCTATACGTGGGATGTAGATTTCTCTAATGTAACAAGCGACCTTGATGTAAGATTGGTTAAAACAATCAATACGTATACTGTAAGATTTATTGATGAAAACAATGTCTTGATTAAAACATTAGAAGTTGAATTTGGTCATGATGTTCATACCCAATTCTTACCAAATATACCAGCTGTTTATGGGTATCATTCAATGTGGTCTGATTCTTTAACTGGAACAACACAATCTTCTTATACCAATATTACTTCTAATAGAGATTTCTTCTTAGTATGGACAAGAGGAATATTCGATGTTATCTTTATGGATGGTATTAGTGAGATACCTATTAAAACAGAAAGAATAGCCTTTGAAGCAAGTGCCAATCCACCAATTAATTTAACCAGATATGGTTATACATTTAATGGGTGGGATAAAGATTATTCTAGTATTATAGAAAATACAATTATTACTGCTTTATGGAAAGCCAATACGATCAATATTACCATTGATTTAACTGGTTATGAAGATGTGGTTGTAGATGGTAGTTTGACTACTTCTATCGATTATGATCAACCAATATTAAGTGCAGATTTACCTAACTTACATAGACCTGGTTATATCTTAGATGGTTGGACTTTATTAGATGGGACACCAATCAATGAATATACTACTTTACCAAGTGATCAAGATATTACGTTACGTCCTGTCTTTAAAGAGATGGATGCGATTACATTAACATTGGTTGGTAATGGTGGATTCTTTGATGAAGAAACAATACTAAGTATCGATATAGAAGTCTTGTATGATGATGTGATTGATTTAAATAGGTTACCTTTACCAATTAAAGAAGGGTATCCATTTATAACGTATTCATTAGATTCTAAGAGTATTGTTGTCTTTGATGATTCTACCCGCTTAACAAGGCCATTAACCTTGTATGCGATATTTAGTGATGAACCAACCAATGTAACGATTTCTATTGAAGTCAATGGTGAGATTACTTATCAAGAAATACCACACAATTCTATCTTTAATATAGATGATCCAAGTATGGATAATATGATCTTTGATTATTGGTATGATATAACTAACAATCAAGTCTTTATACCTGGTAGTAGAATAGATAGTGATAAAGTTATTAGAGCTGTCTTTAGAGAAAGAAATTCTTATACAGTGACTTTCAACTTAGTAGTTGAAGGACAAGAACAACCTTTTAGTATAGATATTTCTTTATTAGAAAATGATACAGTAGGTAATCATTTACCTACCGTCACAAACAATTGGAATCCTGCGTTTAATACTTATATCAATACCATTCCATTTACTGGAGATTGGGATGATTCGCACTTATTGTATGGACCATTTGGTAATGATTTACATAGTCCAATCAATGGGAATACCAATCATGTCTTTGAATGGCATTTAGATTTAAGACGATTTGATATTACCTTTGTTGATCCACAAGTAAACTTATTTGGTATTACAGAGTCTGTTCCTTATGGTTCACAGTTGTTAGAACCAACCGTTCATCATCCAGAGTACTTTATTCCAGAAGGACATGTTTATGGTGGATGGTGGACCAATGTCTTCCCTAATGAACAAGCAGCTGCAGATGCTGTTACCAATGCAACACCTAGTATGCCTGGTAACTCAAGTGATCCGTTAATAGCCAATACCAATTGGGTAATAGAACCAGAAAATGTTTCAAGATGGAACAACCGTATTGAACAAGAATCTATTTCAGTACCAGATCGTTTTGGTCGTATGGTTAGAGCATTTAGTAACAACAGTAATGTTAGGGCTTCTTGGTTTGATCCAGATTTGGTTAATATTTATTCTTCTTTAGAAGTACAAGCACAATCAGGTAGATTTATGTTTAATGATTACAACACAGATATACCTTCTTATGTGACCTATCCTAAAGTATTAACAAGATTAAATATACCAACCGATGTTTCTCCTGAACCTAGTGATCCTGATATTACCAATCCTATTGAATATCCAAATGATGGAGATGACAATGGTAATGGTGACAACAACGATCAACATGATGATTCTAACAATCATCATATTGTAAATACCGGTAGTCATTACTTGGTATTGGTAGTGATAACATTGTTACTAGGAATCATTCTATTAACTAGAAAGAGAAATAAGTATATTTAACTCAAAAGCATTTATCGAAAGATAGATGCTTTTTCTTTATATTTTTTATAATTCTTAAAGACTACTTAAGTTAGATATGTTAAAATAGTGTTAATTTAATATTAATAAATAATAAGTAAGGAGTTAATATATGGTTAAAGTTAACGCATTGTTTAAAAACATTCTAACAATACAAATCGCATTGGTTGTCCTATTTTCACCAATGTTTGTTTCTTTGAATGTTATTGCATTAGAAGTTTATGAAGCATCTTCTTATACAGAATCTTATGTGTATGAAGAAGAGATTGTAGAGGAAGAAGAACCCACAATAGAAGAAGAACCTACTATTGAAGAAGAAATCGTTGAACAGGATATTATAGAAGAAGATATCTCTTATGAAGAAGAAGTTATCGAAGTTCAAGAAATACCGATTGAAGAAGATGATCTTGAACAACAAGAGCTATCTATTCAAGATGTAGTGGTGTCTATTACACCTAAAGCACAAACAGTGGATAGGGAAAGACCAGGTGTGCTTCCTTATGATGTTTCATTAAGTCTAGGCTCAGGACAATTCATCAACCTAGCAAGTACTTTGATGGATACATCAGATCCATATGCGCCTTTATGGCCATATTATGATGTAGAAGATGCAGGTATGATTGAATTGGTTATTACAGATGTAACAACAGCTGGAGTTTCCTTCTTTATCGATACCTTTAATGATCTAGCAATGACTGATTTTGTACGTTCTTACTCACCAGTAACAAGAGAAAATTTAATACATCTAATACCATACGATTTTAATGGTGAAGACTACTTTGCTGGTTCAGCACCTGGATTAAACCCAGGCTTTGCCAATGGACAGTATTATACAATCACGAATAATACAAGTATGCCTTTAACTATTTCATATATTGGTGGTACCATTGAAGGATATGCAAATGAACCCTTTGGATCTTACTGTTATGATAATAATGATGAATGGGATAATACGTGTGAATTTGTTGAAGAAGAATGGGCGCAATGGATAGAAACACCAGATAATGGAAAATTCTTAACTGGGATTACCTTACAACCTGGTGAGAGTTTTAATCCATTTATTATTTATTATGGGTTAATCTGGCAAGCTGTTTCTAATTATGATGTCAATTATAGATTAGCGTTTGAATGGAATGTTGAGTCTTTAGTAGCGCCAGTTACTTATACTGTAGGGATTAACCCAGGTAGTCAAGGGACTTGGGAAAGTCAGAGTCAAAGTGGTTTGGGAAATGGAGTAGCTTTTCCTAGCTTTACATATGATTTAAGTGCTAGTAGGACTCCAGGGTATGTCTTCTCACATTGGTTGGATGATGCTGGCAATAGTGTTTATATCTTACCTAGTATTGTAACCAGAGATGTTGTTTATACAGCTGTTTGGGAATATAGAAGTGTACCAGTTATCTTTAGCTTAAGTGTAGAAGGATTGGCAGAGCCAATTACCTTTATCGAAGAGATTCCTTTTGGAACAAGTGTCAACGACAACAATCTTACGTTTGATAAGAATGAAGCTTTAAGTAATTTCTTAAGGGATGTTTTACAAGTAGAAAGTTATGCGGAAGCTTTTGAACCATTTGCAGGGTGGAATGGAGATCTAAATGAAAAGATTTATCAAAGTGCTTATTATCAAGGGCAGTTGGTATTAAGAAGATTTACTATAACCTTTGTTGATGCATTGGTTGATTTATATGGACAAACGGTTTATATACCTTTTGGTTCAACTTTAACAGAACCAGCGGTTCGTCATCCGAAGTATCAAGTACCTGAAGGTTGGACAACCCAAGGATGGTTCTTGAATGTATTGGATACTGTCGATGAAGCGGTGGATGTTGTCGCAAGTGCAACGGTTAATATGCCAGGTAATTCGACAGAAGAACGTGTTAATAATCGTGTCATTATCAATCCAGTATCTGATACTATACTCATTACTGGTGCAGGTGGGGTAGTTGGTATTGCACCGACGTATGGTGTAAGAGAAGCTTACGATGCAAGAGAGAATGCTGAGTTAGATAGAAGTGATGCGGTTGCATTCATATTTAATGGAACAGAGGATACAGGTCCAAAGAATGCTGGTAATGAGACCAGAGTAACTAGAGATAAAGTGATTGTTCGTTTACATAATTTGGTTGCGGAAGAGGTACCACCTTTACCACAGTTACCACCAGCAACACCAAGTCCACAACCAACTTCAAGTCCAAGACAACCACGTAACATTGTTCAAACAGGAACACATGCTTTAGCAATTGTTGGTTTATTGGGTGCAACTGGTATTGTTTTATTACTTAAGTTAAAGTTTGATAAGGACGAGTAAAAAAGAGGAATATTTATGAAGAAGCATGAAATGATTAAAAAATTAGTAGAAGAAGATGGCTTTAGATTATCTTTGTTACATGATGGAGATAAAGATAAGATATCTGAAATAAGAAGTGAATTGTTGAGTATTAAGGAAATCTTTCATATTAAGATCAATGAGTGTAAGATAGAAAAGGTTGATAAATTCTATTAGGTGTGAATAATTTATAATATTTCATTTGAATCATCTTGGCTTGTATTATAATAGAGAAAACAAGACAAGGAGAAATGTATGAAAAAGATAAAATTATTTGGGATGATTGTGTTTGCGTTGTTCTTAGGGGCATGTGCAGGCAATAATTCTACACCTAGTCCAACGACACCGCCTCCTAGTGAACCAGCACAACAAGTGTTAACTTGTAGCCAATCACAAAATGATGAGGGGATGGCGACCAATTCAACCATTATTACAAACTTTAATGCTGAAGGCGATCACATCAATAAGATGAGACTTGAAATGTCATTCTCAGCAGAATCGGATGAAGCCAAACAATATTGGGCTGAAATTGTCCCTTATTTTGAAGCTGGATTTGTCCAACAAGAAATAGCTGGTGTTAGCTTTGATTCTAACAATGATGCTGAAAACTTTAAGTACAGTGTCAGTGCAGATATCGATCCAGAAAGATTGGATGGTTCAACAACCCTTGCTGAATTTGCGGGTGTTGAGAATATTACAACCATCGATCAATTAAGACAAGACTTACAAAGTCAAGGATATACATGTTAAACTATCTGAAAAGATAGTTTTTCTTTTACAATGTGGGTAAATATGTTATAATAGACAAGCTGTGTAAAGGGGTGAATGTAGATGAAAAATCATGTATTGAATATTTGTGGCTTATTTATAGGCTTTATGTTGATGTCATTAGGTGTTGTATTGATCGTTAGAGCAGAAATAGGGATTATGCCATGGGATGTTTTTCATCAAGGCATTTCTTTATTAACTGGGATTACCATGGGACAAGCATCGATTGTCGTCGGTTATTCTATCTTAATCATCGGTTGTTTTTTCAAGATGTATCCAGGACCTGGAACCTTTGCCAATATCATGTCTATGGGTATCGGGATTGATTTCTTTATGAATAGAATTCCTGTGACTAACTCATTGGTACAATCGATCATCATGTGTGTCTTTGGCGCTATTATTGCTTCATTAGGTACTGCTGTTTACTTAAAGCCTAAGTATGGCGCAGGGGCTAGGGATGGTTTGATTATGGGGATGGTTAGTAAATTTGGTATCAAACAAGGGTATGTTAGAGTGATTCTAGAAGGTAGTGTTTTATTGATAGGTGTACTAATGGGTGGTAACTTTGGTATTGGAACCTTTATCTCATTGTTTTGTATAGGCTTGTTTGTAGATGTTTTCTTTAAATTAATCAATTACAATCCTAAGTTAGAAAAACAAATGAATTTATTCGATTTTATAAAAGTAATCAAGAATTGTTACAATTAGTAATAATCATTGATTACTTTTTTATTTGGACTACTAATTAAATAATGATTGTGTTAAAATACTAATATTAAGTCTATAGGGGGTAGAGTAAGATGAGTAAAGTAGATACGAATGTAGATGTAACATCTTTAGATGAATTAAAGGAAAAGGAAAATTTTGGTAGTACGTATAGCGATGATCAATCGGTAGATGATGCGACAGATTTTTCAAGTGTCGATGAATTGGTAGAGTTTGCTTTAGATAAAGAGAGCACACCTGTTAGTGAAGGAAACAATCCTTTGATGGATGCTGATAAAGCAACCATTACGACAACCACTTCACCAAATGAGTGGCAGCAAAACATTGTTTATGCCAATGAATATACAGGTGATCAAGCCATTGATATTACAACCGATATTTCTGGTGTCGATGAATTGGTAGAATTTGCTATGGAAAAAGAAGGTCTTCATGTTGATAAAGGAAGCAATCCTTTAATGGATGCGGATAAGGCTACCATTGATAATGCTAGTTCTCCTGGTGAATGGCAAGAAAGTGTTGTTTTTGCTAACGATTATACAGGTGATCAATCGATTGATACGACAACAGAGTTGTCTGGTGTCGATGAGTTGGTAGCATTCGCGACAAAGAAAAAATAATTTAAGGGTTACAATTTTATATTGTAACCTTTTATATTGTGAAATAATTATCTAAAAATTCACTTAAAAATATGTATATAATGTGTTATAATTGCATAACAAAGTGTAAGAAATATTATATAAAGGGGACTTATTATGAATTATAATAATCATATTGTACGATCAATCTCATTGGTTTTAGGGATGATCATCTGTTCATTTGCAGCAGTTTTAATTATTAGAGCACAAATTGGTATTCCACCATGGGAAGTATTACACCAAGGAATATCTAATCATACAGGTATATCATTTGGACGTGTATCTATGATTGTTGGTTATACTGTTTTAGCCTTAGGATGTTTGTTAAAGATATTCCCAGGACCTGGAACCATTGCTAACATAACTATTTTTGGTATTTTTACAGATATCTTTTTACCAATGATTCCAGAATCAAGTTCAACACTTATGGGTGTGATTATGAATGTTGTAGGTGCTATCTTATTTGGTTTAGGTGGTGCTTTATACTTAAAACCTAAATATGGTGGTGGACCAAGAGATGCCTTATTAATGGGATTGGTACATAAGTTTAAAATTCCTATTCGTTATGTTAGACCAGTTATTGAAGCGATTGTATTAATCGCAGGATTGTTACTAGGTGGTAACTTTGGACCAGGAACATTTATTTCATTGTTCTTAATTGGTTTATTCTATGATGTATTCTTTAAAATGTTGAAGTTTGATCCTAAAAAAGAAAAACAAACCAACTTTATTGATATCTTCCATTCGATTAAATATCGAAACAACTAGGTGATCACATGGAGTTATTTACACAGTTTTT
>Ga0268261_10000782_pt1 | contig 20782 bp, 16 predicted proteins | sample TergutNc150P1_FD_190353 | JGI IMG/M metagenome (GOLD analysis project Ga0268261, IMG submission 190353) | Nasutitermes corniger P1 segment gut microbial community from laboratory colony in Florida, USA - Nc150 P1 (SPAdes) (version 2) | ecosystem: Host-associated > Arthropoda: Insects >...
GTGCCGCGCAGTGCACCCCACGGCGTAACAATTTCTATATCTGGCGTCCATTGCCAACTGCAATAGTTAACATACATATGAAATACACAACATTTGCGTATAAAATGATACTCACAACGATACGTTATGTTACGTTAAACAAATATGCAAGAAACTTTAACTTCCACAACGAAATGAAGAATACAGTAACACCATCACACACCCACGCCGCGTTGTGTCTTTCTCAGTTGCATTAAACACACCAGGCATGCATATATATAAAATGAAATCCGTAAGAAGAAAACGCTGTAGTTTACGTAACACATATATAAGACATTGCGGTTCCACAACAGGAATTAAACTTACGCCACACAACTAGACGGATGTCTCACGATAAATCTAAAAAACACACCTTCTACCAAAAATCCACCTGCTATTCTCTAGTACAAGCGTGTTCAGCACAATTTGAAGTAGCCGTCCTGTGATTGGTTCCGGCCCAAAGCTGGGGCTGGCGACGTTTCTGACACCTGTTGTCATCGGCAGGAAATACATGCCTCTCCAGCCAGTCGCTGGTACCGGTGATCACGTTTAGATGTCACTCTTTTGTTTCCCACTCCACCTATCCCAGTTTCTGGGGGCTGCTATTATGTGTAGTCATTTTCTTGATGAAATTAGACATGTCCTAGTATTGAATTGTCTTAGGATCTATTATGTGTAGTCATTTTCTTGATGAAATTAGACAACAAAAAATTCCTGATTTATCCAAGATAAAGGAGCACACAGCAGAGTGAACTGTTTTATTAACCCTTTAAACGCCGAGTTAAATCCAATCTGCCATCTGCTGCCATTATTAGAAGCTCACCATATTCTCCATGTTAGTGGGGTAAGGGTTAATTTCAGAAACTGAACTAATTCTCTGAGAGTAGAGCTTAAAACATTTTCCATTTTCCAGTAAAAATATGGCATTCTGAGTGCTGTATGATGGTACTCCAAAATATCATACCTCACATCTAAAGCTGGAAGGATAATACAAACCAGTAACAGTAACAGCAGTAACATGCCTAAATTTAATTAATTAATATTTCCCTTGCATTTCTAGGATCCGGATGTGGAGGGGTTCCCTGTGTACAGAAGCAAAATTGTGCCATTTCATTCCATAAGCCTACAGGTAGTATAATGTTCATTTTTCTTTTCTTTTTTTCCCCATCTTCATCTGTTCCATTCCTCCTCTTCCTTTGCCTCCTCCTTCTTTTTCTTATTCTTCCTCTTCTTCTTTTTCTTCTTCTTCTTCTTCCTCCTCCTTTTTTTCTGAGGTTATGTAGTGTCAAATGAGATGGGAAGATGGTAATGAATTACAAGAATATGGCAGAAGTCTGTTGTGACCTGCACCCAGATCCTATCCTGATATTTGCTCAGAAGGACAATGCATAGCCAGGAAACTCAATAGTTAGGATATCAGTCACTAACAAGAGGTAAAAGAGGTCTCTGAAATGCAAGTGTTCTGTGTCACAGCAACATAACCTTGCCTGGTTTATCCTCTTCCTCAACAACATTAGTAACACTATACCTCTTTCATTATCTGCATTCAGATCATATTCATAATTTGGGGTTTGTTTGTACAGAACCATCTCCACTTATCTGACTGGAACTTTTGTCCCGTTATTCCATGTTTATTGACATAGACAATTTATAAACATCTTGGTTTTCTTCCTTCTTACTACTATTATTTTCTTTTTAATTTTTATTATATGTGTTCCCTTCCCATATCCAGATCATTATAGTTTCTTCCAGTTTAATTATTGCTGCCTTAATTTTGATATTGGTTGGCTTCATTCTTCCTTCTGTGACTTCTTGCACTGTGGCTTGCAATTTTTTCACCTCTTCTGCTCATTTTCCATGCTTCTGCTACATAGAGTAATGCTTACTTAAAAAAAAAGAATTGTCTCCATGGGGGAGGTGTAGACTTCAACATGCTTCTCATCTATTCAGTTACTACCTTGCAATATTACTTATCTGTTTCTGTCTGCACATGTTGCTGAATTTTTATCCAAGCTTTACTTCCCTGGTGGGTCATTCTATATCAAATCATGACAGGCCAAAACCTGACTCCCTCCCGTTTAATTAGGTGTGTTATCAGTCAGTTTTTAATGTTTAGTTGTAACAGTTTATGTTTCATAGCTGAAGTTCTGGGGGGAAAAAAAAAAGCAATTTCAAAATAAAATTGGCATCTTTAAAATTGTTTATTTATTGATTCTAAAATTATTGTAATTCTGTTCCTAATTGAGAGTACATCTCTAATCACTTTTATTCTAGCAGTTGAATAACTTCCAATGACATATCTTTACAGATATTATTTATGTAAAGTCATCTGTTTTGTCTTTGTCATTGAGTTTCTTGATGTGTGGTCCTTAAATTTTTCTGTTAAACTGTGTATTTTAAGTGTACTATTATGCTAAAAATTTTATCTGATCCCAAGAACCCAATGTTATTAAAACTGCAGAAATTTTTAATGCAGCTTAATGTATTTTAAAGTTTTAGCTTTACATCCTTTTAGAGTATTCCTCTTGCATTTCTGCATTTTCCCCAAGTTATTTGTTAGTGACAATATTGCTGTCACTGCTCATGTTAGTGACAGTGTTGCTGTCACTGCTCATGTTAGTGATAATGTTGCTGTCACTGCCCGTGTTAGTGACAGCGTTGCTGTCACTGCCCGTGTTAGTGACAGCGTTGCTGTCACTGCCCATGTTAGTGACAGCGTTGCTGTCACTGCCCATGTTAGTGACAGCATTGCTGTCACTGCCCGTGTTAGTGACAGCGTTGCTGTCACTGCCCATGTTAGTGACAGCCTTGCTGTCACTGCTCATGCCAGAGCACTTGCAATTAAAGCTTTCTCATGTGCTTCTCCTTCATGCAGGATGATGCAGATGCTGTATTTTACAGCAATGGGCAAACAAGATTCCGGCAGGGAGATCTGGGTAAGCCTGAGCAGTATTCTACAGTGCTGTTTGTGTGCAACTGGAGGATGATGACAAACACTGAATGTAACCTCCAGTCAAATGTGTCTGTGAAATGTTTATCCCTTTATTGTCGAGTTAAATCCCATCTGCTGTCTTCTGGCATTATTAGGAGCTCACCATATTTTCCACATTAGCAGGTTAGGGATTAAAATGGCATGACCAATTCAGAAATACGCTTATAATATTTATCTTGACAGGTGCTTAACTATTTTCATAGCTGTCTCAACGTTACTCTGCAAGACATAAAGCAAAGAATGTGAACCATCAGTTACGAGAATTACTTGTTACTGACATTCAACAAATTAGCTCCAAAATATGGTGCAGGAAAGCATTAGCCTTTTAACCCTTTAAAAGGCAAGTTAAATCCCATATGCTATCTGCTGGCATTATTAGGAGCTCACCATATTTTCCACGTTAGCAGGGTAAGGGTTAAATTTACATTTTAATAAAGAAGAGCCAGTCCTAGTGGCTGCATGGTCTAAGGCATAGGTCTGCAGCTGCTCACCTGCTGAGATTGTGGTTTCAAAACCCACCAGGGGCATGGATGTCTCTCTGTTGGGAATGTTGTGTGTTGTCAGGTAGAGATCTCCATGATGAGCTGATTACTTGTCCAGAGGAGTCATACTGACTGTGGTGTATCATTGTGTATGATGTAGAAACCTCTTGAATGAGGAGGCCCTGGCCCACTGGGGGCTTAATCATATGTATATGATAGCTTCTAACTTGAAATCAGAAAGTGCTGTGTAGAAAACATAGATTAAATACACAGCTGCTTTACGTGAATATTTCTCAGATCCTTAATTGTGGGATAAAAGCCAATTTAAGAAATCTGCTTGAATATGTTATTTCTACTCAAAAAATTTTGTACTACCTGCATTTTTGGTGGTAGAAACATATTTGTCACAAATGGGAAAGACAGAAGTCTGATCATCAACAAAGGGTAGAGGTAAAGCTATCCCATTACAGGTGTGGATAGACCCTTAGGGCTCCAGGAGTCTGAGGCTTCCAGAATCTCTAGACAGTCGGCACATGAAGATGGTAAGGTTATCAGCCTCACACATTGACCACCTTCACACCCTAGGAGATACTCCTGGTACTCATTTCTGTTAGGTCCATCAACAAAATACATGTAAAGAAGGAAGTACACTTCTTGAAGTTGGCATGATCTTGTTGGAACACATGGCACATATTTTGGCACATAAATAGACATCAAATTATGAAGTATTAGAGCTGAAACATATAGTGCAACTAATATACCAAACAGTTTCACAGACAACTGGGTAGAAAAAGAGAGAGGGAGATGGTGTGATGTGCATATGTAACAAGAATTTATGTGACTTGGATCTACAAGGAGTATGTACTGTAGCACCAGGTTTTCTAACTAGACATGAAGCAGATAAAACTACTAATACTGCAGTAAGACTGAACTTTATTACAGGAGACTGCTGGCTGGCAGCTGCTATAGAAAACCTGAGACAAAAAAACAACTGCAGTGCTCTTAATGCTGTGATTCAAAAAGATGGAAACAACCTTGAATTCAGGTGGGGAGTTCCAATACTTTACACTTTCTGAAGGTGTTCAAATTTTGGATCCACTTATCTAATCCTAATCAATGTAGCTTACTTTTAGCTGACTTTCTTTACTTTCTAAGGAAAATGAGATGTGTGTTATCATCATGCCTGTGTCTCTGTCCCAGTAAATATCTTTTTAACGAACAGTTGGATTTTCATGAAGCTTGGTTCAGCAATCATGCCACTATGGGTCACATTAAATCTGTATTATATAACTTCATACCATCAATAATACCAGCATTGTGATCATGCACACTTGTGTAGTAAGAGTGACAAGCAGACTGAAACATGTTCCTGAAATGTTTGGCTGATGGATGTACAGAATGTATGCCACTTTAAAGACACATTTTCAGGATGTCAAATAATAATATTGCAGAAGCACAAAATCTGTTTTCATTTATCTGTTTGATAGTAAATATTAATGAACTACAATTTGCAGTGAAATACTGCATGGAATTTTGTATGGAGATAGGTCCTAAAGACTCATGCAAATTCTATAGGAAATACTTTTAAATGTGTTAACATTTAGAAAAGTGGCAACTTTGTAAATCTTCGATGTTATACTGCGTACTTGTAGTCAGAAGTACATCCTACTGGAAAGCATGACTAGAAATGTAGCAGTATTTATTTATTTTCACATCCATAAGATCCAAATTAGGTTACATAACCATTAGGATACAGAAATTGTCATATTTGTAAATATACCTAGCACAAAACAACTCATTATTGTACATTAAAAATGTAATGATAATTCTTGCCACTGCTTGACAATAGTTTGTATAAAATATATTTCAAGTATACAACACGTAATTATATTCTATACAATCATAAATACAACTCCGTTGTTTATTATTCAGAAACCATTATTCTTGAATGTAACTATACTCAAGATACTCCTCAACTGAGTAAAAAGAGTGTGTGTTAAGAAACCTTTTTAAGGTAGGTTTAAATAATTTTATCTCATTTGAGAGACATTTTATTTTAGGTGGTAGGTTGTTAAATAACTTTATGTTAGAGAATAAGCTCCCTTTTGGAATAGAGTCAAGTTACACACTGGAAGATGTAAGTTTATGTTAGATCTTGTGTTAATATTATGGATTTCTTGGTTGGTTGAATATAAATCTTTATTCTTTACCACAAATAATAGTACAGAAAATACATATTGAGACTGTAAGGCCAGAATTTCCAGTTGTTTAAATAACTGTCTGCAAGTGTCCCTACTTCTTGATTTTGTCATAATTTGAGTAATCCGTTTTTGAAAATTAAAGTTATCAATATTGTGTGGTGAATTTCCCCAGAAAATTATACAGTATGTTATTATCGAATGTACATATGAATAATAAATCATTTTTAAAGTATCTTCTGACATGAGAGATGTAATAACCTTGATTGTATAGCATGCCGAACTCAGCCTTAATAATATTTGGTTGATGTGACATTTCCATGATAACGTCTCTTCAATAGTTAAACCAAGAAATTTTGTGTTTGTGCTGTTAGTAATTTCATTGTTCAGCAATGTAATGTTTAAATCAAGTTTTTGACTGTTCTTTGTTCGAAATTGCAAGTATGTTGTTTTGTTGAGATTTAAGGATAGTAAATTATTTCTAAACCATTTATTAACCTCAGCAAAAATTTTATTTAATTTATTAGTGAAGGGAAGTAAGGTGAAGGGAATTGAGTTGTAGTCATGAATAACAAAGTAAAGTGAAGTGTAGGGTTGATAGGATAGATGAAAAAATAAAATAAAATAAAAAGTGAAGTGAAGTGAAAAGGGTGAGAAGTTCTTTAGGGCAGTGAACGGGTTCATTATTTTGAAAATAAGTTTGGAGATGAGAACTGTACTGTGTCTAGTTTAGTGATGAGAGGTGAAATAGAACAATAGGAAATGTAAATGCGTGAAGCTAAATGAGAGGGTAGTGAAGTGTAAATGAGAGGAAGTGAAGTGTCGATAAGTGTAATGAAGTGTGGTGAAGTGTAGTGAAGTGTAGTTGGGTGAAGTATGATGAAGTGTAGCGGAGTGTTGCAGTGTAGCGATGGTCTTAGTACTAAGGTGTCAAACATTATTAGAAGATTTATGGACAATATGAAGTTGCTGCTTATATGTATTTTACAAGTACTGTTATCACATTCCTTCATATTCTTTAGGTTCTAATTTTTATCAGTGTATATATGGTTTTATTCCTGTTTAATAATGTAATTTGTGTATTTTTATTGTTATGATTATGTATTCTTATTGTATGTTTATGTATGGCTACCCTGACTGAGGTTTTTCCGTGCTTTTTCCTCAGTTGTAAGACAAATGCCAGGGTAAAACCTGCAAAGACAGGGCACGGCCCACACTCTTCCAAATTTTTATGTTGTTCTAAGTATTTTTTGTGTTGTTCTATGTATTTTTGTTTTGTGTCATTCTCTGTCTTGTTTGTGTTTATATGTGTACTGTATGACTGCCACTGGGTGGCTACCCAATTGCAGTTAAATATATCACATCATATATTTATTAGCAAATTCTATAGGACTGGGATTGGTAATTATAAATCTGGTATCATCAGCATATAGCACTAATTTAGCATTTTACCTGCTGCTATGAGCAAATCATTTACATGTAATAAAAAGAGCAGAGTACTGAGGATCAAACCTTGTGGTACACCATGCCTAACAAGTTCCCAGTTTGAATAGTTGATGGTATTAGTTTTATCCTTTACTGCAACTCCTTGATATCTCTCTATAAGGTAAGATTTAATTAGGGCTCCAAATGTTCCTTTTATTCCACAGTGCTCACGTTTTGACAACAGGATTCTGTGGTTAACACAGTCAAAGGCCTTACTTAAATCACAAAAAAAAAAAATCCCACCAACAGTATAATTACATGTGCATAAATTCTTTTATAAATAATTTTCTCAAAAATTTTGGAAAAGGATATTACTAAGGATATTGGTCTGAAGTTGGACATATTCAGCCTGTCTCCAGTTTTAAAGATTGGTGTCACAGTTGAGTATTTTAATCTAGATGGAAAAGAACCCAATTCAAGAGATTTATTAAAAATGTATGTTGGGGGGGGGGAACTAATAAAGGAGCACACCATTTTAAAATTTTAATTGAAATTTCATTTTATCCCTGTGCATTTTTTGTTTTTAATGATTTTGTAATCTTCTCTATCTCTTCGGTTGATGTGTATCTGAATTTAATATTAGGATAGGAATGCCTACAATTTTTTAGTACATAATGTAATGGTGTCCCATTTTTTAGTTGACTCACTTTATCAATTTGTTTTGCATCCATTAATTTCTCTGCTGTTGTTAAAAAATAGTCATTAAAAGAATCTGCAATAGTTTGTTGATTTTGTATTTGCTTGCCATTAATATTCAGTAATGATATTTCTTCTTTCCTTCTTTTCCCCTGTTTCATATTTAACAATCCACATAGTTGTTGTTAATTATAAGAGGTTAAAGTTTGTTTATTATATTGTAAAATTTTTGCTTCTTTAATTACTTTCAGTAATAATTTAAATATAATTTATAATTTTCTGTAAGTTTTGGTTTCTTACTGTTCATGCTATTCAAATATAGTTCATCCAAGTACAATTTTTTTTAACCTGTTTTTTTTTTACGCTTGAGCAGAAAATCCTTAAGAAGGTATTATGGAAGTTATTAAATATTTTATTGACATCATTTTCACTCAAAATTGTATCCCAAATCTCATAGCTCAGTTTTGTCTTAAAATCATGTATATAGTACTTGTTGAAATTTCATATAATTCTAGTTTCTCTTAATGGAGTTTGAATGCTTATATTTTCCAGCTGTATTATCTGTCTGTCATAGTCAGATAAACCATTTATCAGAGGGTATATGGTATATTTACCTCTATGATATATGAATAAATATGTTATCTGTTGCTGAGACTGATCCATTTAAGCTTCTGGTTGGGAATCGTACAGTACTAGTTAAGTTGTATGTAGCAAGTAGAGCATCAAGTTGCTGTCTTTTATAGCAAGTTTCATCAAGATGGTCTATATTTATATTGCCACATACAATAATCTCAATATTTGGTTTACTGAATTGATTTAGAATGGTGTCTGTAGCTTTTATGAATCATGCAAAGTTGCCAGTCAATGATCTGTAGATGCATATTATATATATTATAGTAGATAGTAAATTTATTTTGACCGCATGTCTCTATATCCTGTTCCATACAGAATTCTTGCAGATCAATGTTAGTAAATGCAAGAGATTCACGTACAAAAACACCTGTACCTCTGTACTTTAGACTCCGTCTGCAGAATTTGGCACCAAGAGTATAGTTACCCATGGATAAGGTTTCTGTTTCTTGTTCTATGGAATGGTGCTCTTTTAAACATATCACATGGGGAGCTTAGGTAACACTGATTCTAACAGTTCATTATTTTTATTTCTTAAACGTCTTATATTCTGATGAAATACTGTAAAAGACATATTTGTAACAGTAGGGGATGGTGCAGAATTTATCTGAGATTGAGAATTATGACTACAACAAGTCTCTTTCTTTTTATGTACCATCTTAGTTATTTTAGACCTAGAAAAACTGGGAGAGTTTGCAGGAAGCTGGTTATCTATGTTTAAGGATTTTGCTACCATAAAAAATCATTTGACATTGATTTAGGGGCCTTCTTTTGCCTGATTGACGATCTAGTAGCTGTTTTATCAAGACTTAATGTACCTGATGGCTTATCTACTGACTCATTATTTGATTGCGTGCCATTTTTTGAGTTTTTCTGATTTGTATCTATTTCCATAGTAGTAGTCTCTGCCTCTGTTCCTTCATTATCTGCCCCTGGGTCTTCTTTGTCTTTCGTCATAATTGGCACACTCTTTTTCTCATTCAACGTAACCTTGATTGTCTTCACTATTTTCTCAGCTCTTTGTTCCTTTTCTTATGAGTTCATATGTAAACTGTGTCTTGTGAGTAGGTCCCTATTAGAATCTACTTCAATGACACATGTATTACCAAATACCTTTAAATGTTTTTTTTAACTTCCTATTATACACTTTCACCTCATCATTTGCACACGATTTTGATTCAAAGTCATATCTGCATGGTGCACTCATCATGATAACATTTGTTTGATTACACTGTACAACAAATTTTTACTGATGTTATGCTTCTGAGGTAATAGTAGCCATTTCTTATTAATTTCGAGGCACTGAGCACAAATATGACAATGAAAACCCAAAATTTGCTATGGTTTCTAAGAAATCTGCAAACGTTTATTATATATTTAAGAAATATGTACATCACACTTTTAACAATAAAAGTCCACTTTTACGGGCGACTTCGCTTTTCCTGTTGCTTGTGTCCATAATGAAGTTTGCATTAAGTAAATATATCTACTAAAAATAAAATAGGTTGAAAGATTTCAAGATATTATGTCATATTGCATCAGCCCATCATGAACACCACACCCGTTTACTCCTGCGTCATAAATACCGCAAAGTGATCCCAGGAGTGTTAATCCGGCATTAGTGATGCCTCATAACTGTGTTAATAGTGCAGATACCTTTTGTTACATTTGCGGTGAAGTGACGTTTGCAAGGCAAAGAAAGGCTATCACCACGATAGTGAATTTCGGATGCAAGATCGGTGACCAAGACAAATCCTGGGCCCTGCACATATGCTGCCATAAATGTGCAACAAATCTTTCACAGTGGCTGAATGGCAAAACACATGCGATGCCGTTTGCTGTTCCTGTGGTTTGGAGGGAGCCAAGTAATCACGCAACTGACTGCTACTTCTGTATGGTGCCTCCTGTTTCTGGAGGCATCACAAAGAAAAAGAAGTGGGCAATAGTGTATCTGAATATACCATCTGCTCTCCATCCAGTTCCGCACGGCAAGGAATTTCCGTTCCCGAACCTCCGAAAGAATTTACCATTGATTCGGATGATGAGGATGAAGGCGAGTCGACCTTCGGTTCTCCCGAGCCGCCGGCGTCTACTGAACCACACATCTCTCACGGTAGGTCCTCTGCGCCACAGCCACACATTCTCACACGGGATGAACTAAACGATCTTGTTCGCGATCTGGAGCTGTCCAAGAGCAAGGCAGAGTTACTGGGATCGAGGCTTAAACAATGGAATCTTCTCAAGAAAAATGTCCGAATTTCTTCGTTTCACAGGCTTCATCAGCATTTGGTGTCTTTCTTCAGAAAGGAAGATGACCTTGCCTTCTGCTACGATGTAGATGGCCTGATGAATGCACTCGGAATCAAACATGACCCGCAAGAATGGCGACTATTTATAGACTCTTCAAAACTGAGTCTGAAGGCGGTGTTGCTGCATAATGGAAACCAACATCCATCCACTCCAGCAGGACACACTGTCCAGATGAAAGAAACCTACGAAAAACTAAAGCAGCTGCTGAATAAGCTTGAATACAGCAAGTATGGCTGGCATATTTGCGGTGGCCTGATGGGTCTGCAACTGGGATATACGAAGTACTGCTGTTTTTTATGTGAATGGGACAGCCGAGCAAAGACTTTGCATTTCCTGAAGAGAGGCTGGCCTCTGAGGAAATCTGTGAAGGTCTGAGAGAAAAATGTGCAGCACCCAGCACTGGCAGAATGGCACAAAATCCTGCTACCGCCCTTACACATCATACTCGGTCTGATGAGAAACTTCGTAAAAGCCACGGTCCAGACTGGATCGGTGTTCAAGAATCTGGCTGAAAAATTCCCTCAACTCAGCGAAGCGAAAATTAAAGAGGGGGTTTTTGTGGGTCCTCAGATCTGCAACCTCTTCCGAGACGATATGTTCAACAACCTACTTCAGGGTGACGAGAAAAAAGCTTGCGACGTGTTTCGTCTGGTGTCAACTAACTTCCTCGGGAATATCAGCGCAGAAAACTGCAAGGAATTGATTGAGGACATATTATCATTGTATCACAAACTTTGTTGCAATGTGTCCAAGACAAACATGCTTCATTCCCACTTGGATTTCTTCCCCGACAACTGCGGCAAGGTTAGTGATGAGCACGGTGAACGTTTTCATCAGGAAATTGCAACGATAGAGAAAAGAAATCAGGGAACGTGGTCCACTTCCAAGTTGGTTGACTACTGTTGGACGCTCGCCAGAAATGCTCCTGAGCAACTACACAAGCAACAGGCAAAGCGAAGTCTCAAGTAAAGGGGACTTTTATCTTTACATGTCAGATGTACATATTTCTTAAATATGTAATAAACGTTTACAGATTTCTTAGAAACCATAGCCAATTTTGAGTTTTCAATGTCATATTCGTGCTCATCGCCTCAAAATTAATAAGAGATGGCTACTATTACTTCAGAAGCATAACATCAGTAAAAATATGTTGTACAGTGTTATGATTTTTCGCAAAGTTTATTATCTGATCAAGTCCTTTCGCCGTTTCATTTCTCCCTACGCCCCGTGTACCTCCCCGCACAACTACAGCGTCCTTTTTTTTTTTAAGTTTTCCAGTGATCTTAGTTGATGTATTGACTATTATTTCTGTGTTTGCTCCCGGTTTCACTATCCCATAAACTTCGAAGTCATGTCCTAGGTTATGTTGCACTTCTTGGGCACAGCCTTTCGCGTGAGTGTCACCTAGAATTATAATCTTATTCTGTTTCTTGCTTAAAGTTTTTTTGTTGTAATTTTCTTTACTTTTAGTTTGTTGCACTGCACTTGAACTGTTTCTTTCTCCACCACATCTTTTGTTGAGAGAAAGTAGGTCATAATGGTAGCTAATGTAATAATTAATTTATAGTTTTTTCAGGCATATATGATAGAACGTTAGGCATATGGAAGACGCTGTAAGCTCTTCCCAGAAGTTCTTGTTAATCTTGTTAATAAAGTAAAGAGTGGTCTAGAAATTTAATGTTCTAGACATAACCTTTTAATTCTTCTTTACAAACACTTTGGATAAAGGGATAACCTTGGCCACTGCTTTATACTACACATAAAAGTGTGGCAGTTTTACATACTGTGTGTTTCTGTGACATAATGATTCCAGTTGTGTACAGTGGCTGTGAGTGGATAAAATGAGTTCATATGTTATGAGTAATGACTGAAATTACTGTAATATTTTCTGTTTTATATTTAATGGATGAAATTATGTTCAAAATTTTATGAATTCCATAACAGACCATTGTCATAATGCTCAGATTTCTTGCAAGTGTTTTAAGTAAGTCACTTGTAACAGGTTGCAACATCACTCCTGGCAATAATCTGACCATTATGATGATCCCTAGCCAGTACAGCATACACACCCTAACAGTTAGTTTTGTTGTGATTCATACTTATGTTTGCTTCCCATTTTTGTTGGGAATTTTTCTTATTATTCATTATTGAAGTGATAGTTCATAATCATATTTTAAAACTATACATTAGTTTTCACATATACTTGCAACACAGCACCAGATCTTCATTCATACTCCTGCTTTTCCATGCATTGCAACAAATAACACACATGTAATATGCAATAGAATATTACATGTGTGGATGCTTGCCTCTCTCAGACACTTCCTAAGAGTGTTGTTGCACATTCATCACTGATTTAAGTACCAGTACTAGAACATGTTGACTCTAAATTCAGTAGTTCCTGACATACAGGGAAATGCTATAACATAACTGCAAAATCAACAGGTTCTGGCATATTGGGACAAAACAGCGAACTGTGACACTAGCCAGTTATGCAGTGCCCACCATTGACAGGAATCCCGTTTTCAAGCGCAGAGTAGGAGGCACTGAATACTGGGGGATCCTTCTTGAAAAAGCTTATGCAAAGTGAGTACTGTCCACCCTATCTTTGTCAAGATTAAGTTTTTTTGTTTCTTAGTTTATGTAGAAAAGCTGTTGGTTGCTTATAAGATGAAGTCTTGAATGGCAGATGATTCTGTATGATGAATTTGGAAGTACGATGAAGGAGTGGTGACTCTTTTCTCCAAATCATGTGCAAAGGCTAATAGTGTTGTAACGGGTAAGACATAACTCAAAAAATCCTCTGCCGCTTACTTCTTATAGCAATATGCAAATAATCTTTAATCAGGTGTACTTGAGATGATATTACATATTGCCAGTGGTCCAAATGCTTGAATCACAGCAATATGACCATTTGTTCAGGTGTGAAACTAACACTACTACCAAATCTTAGAAGATCAAGTAAAGGCAGTGCAGCTATTAAATCTGATTTGAAGGACATAGCACTTTCAATAATTAATTTAAATGAGAATTTGTAAGCTGTTGACGGTCATGTAAAAGTAGCGCTGTTGAATTGACAATAAATCATCCAATTAGCAGATCAGAAGCCATAGGCATGTTTCTTTGCTTACAGGTGGGTGGGGTCTTATGAAGGTCTGGAGGGAGGTTTCTGGACAGATGCAATCCAGAGCTTTACGGGCGGAGTGGTGGAAAGAATCAAGATTAAGAAAGAGAAGAACAGCGTGACTGACAATCTGTTTGGCATCATGCGAACCTCATTGTCTAATGGCTCATCACTTTGTTGTATTAAGAAGGTACATCTTTGACACACTGCCAAAATAATTTTGTGCCAACTCTGTGTAGAATTAAAAAAAGAATTTGGGACCAAATTTATATCGCAAAAGTGACTTTGGAGAGTATTCATTTAATGTCAGAATGTCTTCTGATTTAGTAAATTTTGTGCCTTATGGGCACATGGAAAGGCTAAGAGAGTTAAGAGCACAAGTCTGACTTCTCCTGGCATGTGTGTGTGTGTGTGTGTGTGTGTGTGTCCTGAATGCAGGGCACACTTATTGGCTTGTGACACCTCTCCCCATAACTTAATTATAAGATTTCAAGTTGTTACAGCTGTGTGGATGAAGATTCAAATCTTCTGGGATATAACACCATGTTTCAGTAAACAGTTACCAGTGTTTTGAAGGAACTTACTGCCTATCTACTCAGCCTCCAAATAAACTAAAAAGAAACAGGAAGAAACTTTTCATGGAATAATGCATGGAGGCTCTTCTCTGCGATCACTTTATAGTAAAAATTCCAGTAAAACTGTAAAAATGAATTTCATTGGAAAATGGCTCCAGTATATACAACCATTTTCTACTTTATTTCATACATGCTGATAGAGTAGTGATGGAACTGAAACTGAGAAGAGATGTTTCATAAATCTTACAACATTGTTGGTTTTATTACAGGAATCAGGTGGAAGAGAAACATATCATGCATTCTGTATTATTGCTGTGGATGAAGAGGATGACAACAGGAGCATACGTGTTAACGACCCATCCACCCAAACATATTTTGACTTGTAAGCTGACACATATTCTTACTTCAAACAATGTGGCACAGTAAGTCTGAAATTAATCTGTCTTTCTATCCCTTGTGAAGGGAATTCAGGGAGTGCTGTAGGCAAAGCTGTACTTACGTCATTCACTGCTGCAGTTAACTGGCAAGAAACATTTTATGTATCCACACTGGCTTCATTATTCCTGTTTATATAAAAATATTTAATGAAATATAACTGTGTCAAGTTTTCCCCACACAGTGTAACAACAAGGCAGTTTGTGTGCATGGCACATCACAATGCCAGTGGTGACTGAATGAGATGGATTTTGCAGGACATATGATGAGTTCAAAAAGAAATATTACCGCCTGGACATGTGTCATATCAACTTGGACAACTTAAGTGTACTCCAGGGACGGAACATTGCCCAAACTCCATGGGAATCACAGCAGTTTCTTTTGCAGTTCAATAATGGCCGTGGTGAGTGTGTGAGTACTTGAAGAACTTGAAGGTCATTCAGCACTGTGGTGTTAGTCTTAACCCTTTCTGTGGCAAGTCATTTGTCAACACAAACTGATCCATCTACAGACTGAAATGGACATCGTTTGTCACCTGTCAGTAGTTAATGGCTTTAAATCCATTTCTGTCTTGAATACTTATTTTGATCTTATTATGGTTATGATCTACTGATATGTAATATCTTATAACATGATTTGCATACAGTTGTGTTAATAAATTCTCTTGTGATTTGTGTTTAAACAATGGCAGAATTGTATAGATATACATAGGACTACATGAATATTTACTTTATTCACATGACATAAAGTTGATATGTGTGACAAAGTCAGAAATCTGGACCTCTCTTGATATCATATTGATAACAGGAATGAACAATATCTTTGTTTCTTTATTTTACATTTCTGTTTGTAGCATAAGTCTATAGCAGTAGATTGTAGGATATTTGGGAATAATGAATTGTAAATGATGTGGAAGAATGCTTTCATGGCCTAATTAGGAGTATCATATTATGTGCATGATTTTCAAAATTGCAAATATTAGATTATGCAAAGCAATGAACACACCTTCGAAAATTATGGTTGTTACAAGTTTTGAAGTAATTTGTAGGGAGATGCAGAATTTAATAAACACCAGCAACAAACTACAGTCAAGGAAGATTCCTCTTAAGTATTTTTGTAAATGTTTTTGCAGATTTCCTTTGAAGATAAAGATTGCTTAATAGGAAAGTGGCTGCTTGGTAAAGGATACACAGAAACTCTGCTTGGGCCGTCAGAAGAGTTAAGCTGTTGTGAAAAGCCCTCAATAATATGAAAACCATTGCATGGCTGAATGTGAAAAACTCTGTCCAGTGCCAGGTTGTTCAGTCCACATTAAGATACAGCCACTTACATATCCCACAGTTACACCCGAGAATTAAAAGTGTTGAACTCAATGGGGAAAGGAGGATACTGACCAACATACTTTGTAAATGGTACAGCTCAATTTAGCAACGTTAGCACAGTGAAATTAAAGAGTTTATGGTAGGCTGAGTATGTATTTTGGGTGAGGGAAACAAAAAATAAGTCTAGAACTTTGCAATGAATAAGTTCTGGAAGATATCTATTTGAAAAATGTAGGAGAAGACTGGAGAATAATACTAAGCTGAATTTCTGGGAAGTAAATTATGAATACATGAACTGAATTTAACTGAACTGAACTGATTCTGCACTGTGTTGACTGGCTGTGGTGTTATCAGTGTTAACTACCAGTTTCAGATACATGAGGTTTGCGTATTTGATACATGATTACATGTTTAACATAAATATGGCTTTAGGGATGCATTTCAAATTCAATGCCATCAACATGACAAACCACAACAGAGCATTCCCTGTTGTTGGCAGTTCATCACTCTTTTCTGTTGGTTCATAACAGACTGAAACTGAGATAATATGTTTTTTACTACTACAATAATACACTCCATCAAATTGCCATATGTAATGATCCAACCTTCTCAGTTGAGATTATAATTACATACGATGGAAACAAATAATTGCATATATGTGGGTTGTTGTGTTAAAAGTATTTAATCTTTTTGTTTAATTACTAGTTAGTAGCAGCCTTTAAATTGCAGCTTTATAGAAAGATTTCTCACTAATTTCACAAAGCTTATTCAGCAGATGTCCATGATGGAGATGAATGTCATTTTGTGCCTCAACATTTTTTTGTTGTAGTTGAGTTTGACATCATTCTTACTGGCACAGATGATGACCAGGAAGACTGTATATTGGTCATTGAGTTGATACAGAATATTAAACCTGATGAAGGGGTAGAGCTGAATGATGTCAGTCCCTGGAATGCCATGGTCCGTTTGGAGATGGATGTCAATGTGAGTTATATTGCACTTTAAAGTGGAAGCAGGTATAAGGGGCTCAATGCATGGTATACTTTTCATTCCTTCATTTGTTCATGAATAACAAAGTTACTGCAGTGCAACCACTACATCTGGTGTAAAGGCAACATCATTGCCATGTTTAGAATAGTTAACCTGCTTTAAGTTTGTGTTTTTAATTGCATCATTGCACTGAATGATTGTTGGTTATTATGACAGATTAATCATCTTGACTCTTCAGTGCTGGTCTCATTGCACTGTACAGATCTCTACTTCTTCACATGCTGCCTGCTTTTGTGCACCATGTGGTCATGAATGCATTGATGGTTACTAAAAATTAAAAACCCTCTGTCATGGGTAGTAGTTGGATTTTTAACCCCTTAGCCTTTGAAATTTAAACAAATTACTCCAACAATTCCTCCCTGCAGACTATAGATGTATTTCTGTTTCCAGAAACAAACATTTGATATCAAGTTTCCACAGGAAGCTCACTGTATTTTTCTGAAGCCAGGCACCCATCACATAATGGTTTCACATGATGAAGGTAAACCCAGAGACATATATATGCGTCTGCAGTCCAAAAGCAGTTTTAAAGTTGAAAAAAACTAAGCTGAGCTTCTAAATACTGAAAATAAATTTGTTGTATATCAATACAAACATGACTTTATTTTTTCCTCCATGGCACTTTATATGGCATAGTGAATGTTGTTTATTTCAAATAAATTCACTTTGAGTATCTCACTTTTCACTGTTTCACTACTTTTATTACAAGAGAAACTGGTATAGCTCAGGTAGTGTATTGAATAACTGTGGACTGGGTAGCTGTAGTCCTCTTTCTGCCAACATCCATATTGGTTTGACCCCTCCATCTAATGGATTCCAGGGGCTATGTAATTTTGTGCAACGTGGCCCTGTATAAAGTTTTAGAAAAATCCGTAAAGGTAAAATTCACCCTAGAACAGGCCATGAAGGCCTTGAGGGGGAATAGAGGCCCTATGATAAGTGTTTATGGAGGGACATGTCTAGAGGCTGCATTTTGGACATGTGTAATGCAATATGATTAGGAATTTGTAATACAGGCATGTATAGTGTTTTCTATACAGGACATACCATAGACCTGTATAGAATGTAAAATATACAGGTGATATTTTATTAATACATAGGCCATTGTCTTTGGAAGTTGTATGAGAGATGTGTAGAGGGTGTCTTTACAGAAATGGCCATAGGCATGTTAAGAGGGTTGTCTGTAGAGGCTGTGTTTTAGTCATTATGCACTGACTATTTAGAGGTTGTATTACCTGTATTGCCTTTATATAAAGCGGTAATTGTAGAAGCTGTACCATGTGCATGGGTAGCAGGATGTCAATGTACGTGCTATTTTACGCATATATAGACTGGTGGTTTTAGTGGTTGTGTGGTGGTGTTTGCATGATTATCTTTAGAAGGCCTTCCATAAGAATTTATAGACAGAAGTCTATATGGACTATTTTTTCATTCATTCATTCATTCATATTTGTAGACGTATGCGTGGGACCACTGTCGGTGGTTCTTCTGTATATGCATTGCAGGACATTTTTAAAGTCTCTTTAATATAGAGGCTGTATATCAGTAACATATAGAGGGGTATCATTAAAAGGACCTAATATAAGTAAGTGTAGAGGGACAATTTTAGTCTCATATTTTAATCACATTTAGAGGGTCAAATTTACAATTATACTTTAGCCATATATGGAAAAACTTCTTCAGATGTTGTGCTGTAGTTATGTATGGAAGGGAGTGTTTACAGGCTGTATTATGCCATACACAAAAGGATGTCTTTCTGTGCACTGTTTAAACATATACAGGTTTGCTTCATTAGGAGGCCTACTGTAGGCATGTATAAAGTGGTGACTTCAGTCACTATTTTAGGTTTCTTTAGCAGCCTTACTATAGCTGGGATTCCATTGGGCCCAGCTTTCCTGGGACTGTCCTGTTTTATGGGTGTTAAAGGTTCATATCCTGACATCCTGCACATGCAGATTGGGACACCAAGTGTCCTGAGTTTCAAATTAATAAATTGTGACATTTCTGACAATGGACGCAAGCATTTTGACTTTCCCACAGTGGGAGAAATAGGAGTAAGACAACCATCAACCAGTCACTAACAGGAAGGAATACAGAGGGAAAAGATGTGTTCATTACTGATTATAAGTTCAGACTGAGACTATGAAGGATGAGGAATGGATATGTAAAAAAATTTTATAAGTGAACTGGGTATATTATTATTATTATTATTATTATTATTATTATTATTATTATTATTATTATTATTATTATTATTATTATTATTATTATTATTATTTTATTTTATTTTTTATTTTTTTTTACCCCATCTGTAAGTAATTTTATCTGAGTTAAAGATTGTGATAATAAATGGCTCTACTCTTCTCATTTTGTGGCAGAGTAAAAATTCAGTCTTCAAACTCCCTCCCCCTCTTCACCACCTAATATTAAGTGTCCAGTTTTTTGGTTCCTGAAAAATGGGATCTCTGTATTATTTGCATATATTGAAGGGATGAGTGTCTTTGATGCTCTATTTTAAGCATGTATAGAGGGGCACCTGTAGAGACGCCAATATCTGTATTTAATGGGGGTGCATTTGGGGCCTGAGTTATAGGCATATATAGTGTAGATGCTTTACGATGCTGTCATATGCACAGTTGGGCAACTTTACTGGATGTCAGGCGTCTTTGGACGACCGTGCAAGGATCATCATAAGGGCTCTGCTCCAGGCGTGTGGCCAACGATGTTGCAGGCTGCCAAGCGTGGCGCTAGTAGTCACCCCCTCTTCCCCCTTGCTGCGCAAGTAGTCTCGCGCTCGTCGCCCTTACTGCGCCATTAGTCTCTCCCCTCTTCCCCCTTACTAATCCACCAACCAAACATACTACTTACACAGTCTGCCCCCCTCTTCACATTCCAGGATAGGTATAAAATTTTCAGAATACGTCAAAATTAAAACAGAAAAACACAGTCCAGGTCTGTATTTTTAATACCAGGTCTGTATTTTTGAAGAATACGTCAAAATTAAAACAGGAAAACACAGTCCAGGTCTGTATTTTTAATACCAGGTCTGTATTTTTGAAGAATACGTCAAAATTCAAACACAGTCCAGGTCTGTATTTTTAATATCACGTCTGTATTTTTGAAGAATACGTCAAAATTAGTCAAAATTAAAACACAGTCCAGGTCTGTATTTTTGAAGAATACATCAAAATTAAAACACAGTCCAGGTCTGTATTTTTGAAGAATATGTCAAAATTAAAACAGAGTCCAGGTCTGTATGAACTGAAGCAGCATAAACTTCAGGAAAATTAAAAAAAACATCTGAAAGCTAAAATTAATGAACTTGAAACAATTACATAAAAAATATCAGAGAATTAATGACTTCAACCCTAGGACTAATACAGTAAGGGGTTAGGAGAGTGATTTGGTTACAGACTCCCACCGTATTTTGGTTATGTGGCAGAATCATTTCTCATAGCTACTTAGTGTACATGGGGTTAGTGATCTTAGGCAGACAGAAATACAAACAGCACAGCCAATAGTGCC
>Ga0268261_10000783_pt1 | contig 20780 bp, 14 predicted proteins | sample TergutNc150P1_FD_190353 | JGI IMG/M metagenome (GOLD analysis project Ga0268261, IMG submission 190353) | Nasutitermes corniger P1 segment gut microbial community from laboratory colony in Florida, USA - Nc150 P1 (SPAdes) (version 2) | ecosystem: Host-associated > Arthropoda: Insects >...
GGCATGGATATTTGTCTGTTGTGAGTGTCGTGTGTTGTCAGGTAGAGGTCTCTGCGACGAGCTGATCACTCGTCCAGAGGAGTCCTGCCGACTGTGGTGCGTCGTTGTGTGTGATCTAGAAACATCGAGAATGGGTGCTCCATATATATATGACATTAGTAGCCTAATGGTTAAACACACAATTAAGAGCATATGCACATCAATCACGCTGCACATACCATCTCTGAAAATTGTGACGAGCTTTCAATAAAATCTGTTCTCAAGTAGTCTACACAAAAGTTTGTAAAAGTACTTAAATTTTGTCTGAACGTTTGTGACTATCATGCATCACCCACATTTTATTTGGATTTGTACTGGTAGAAAGTAATGAGCATGAAACTCAAAGTCTTCATCCCTTCCTCTTCAGAGTAGCCAAAACCCTCTACTCTGAAGATGAAAGCAGCCATTACCTGCAAAATGTTGACATCTACCTACCAATCTACATAGTCACATTCCATACAGTCGCACAGCAAATATTCAGCACAACAAGAAATCCATCACCGAACCAATGAATGTACAAAGAAGTTAATATCCATACTGGAGAGTGATATACAACTTATCACTCTTATTCTTCTTCCTTTCTGGTTTTTGATTTCAGTGTTCTATATGGATATCCTGGATGCAGGATAATATAATAATTTATTTGTATACGGTTAAAATCAAAACAGAATGTGTGCAGCTGTTAAAAATAAGTGACAATAAAACTCACAGCATATGTGACTTTTCCCAAGATATCTTCTGGGATCGGTTTCCGCAACCTCTTGAGCAGTTTGTCGAAACATGTGGCCATTAGCTCCATACATATCCACACATCTGATTCTGTGATGAAGCAGCCCAGACACTGAACGATGAATTCGCAATCATGTGACTTGAGAACGACATCGAGGTCCATAAATATCCTTTTGTTTTCTTCGCTGTTGCCTGACCGGCGCATTTGCTGAAAATGGGAAGAACAGTTAAACAGGAACTGTATGAACGGAGAGACGGTACAGAAAAAACTAGCATTATTCATAAAGGAAGGAATGAACCCTTCAAATACATTAACATCTCATAACACTGGACTATTATATAACTGTGTGTGTTACTGTAGAGTGCTCCATTTTCAGAACAGGAATTAAGGAAAAAACTCACATGCAGGTAAATTACCCTTCAAAGAACAGCAGTTCTGAAAATCACAAATGGCAGCTCAGCAATGTAAAATCTGTTCACTTCTAGAGTTGAAAAACAGATCAATATTATATAAGCTGACACACTCCTCACAAAAACAGCAAATTACATAAAAACAAAACTTGTCAGTTGAGACAAAGAATGTTTGTTACCTTAACTCCAATTACAGTCACAAAGAATGTTTGTTACCTTAACTGCAATTACAGTCACAAAGAATGTTTGTTACCTTAACTGCAATTACAGTCACAAAGAATGTTTGTTACCTTAACTGCAATTACAGTCACAAAGAATGTTTGTTACCTTAACTGCAATTACAGTCACAAAGAATGTTTGTTACCTTAACTGCAATTACAGTCACAAAGAATGTTTGTTACCTTAACTGCAATTACAGTCACAAAGAATGTTTGTTACCTTAACCGCAATTACAGTCACAAAGAATGTTTGTTACCTTAACTGCAATTACAGTCTCACTTGGCTTGTGACGCATCTTAACAACATGTCCACATGTTCCATTTCCTAGTTCACCCTGATGCTCCAAGTCCTTAATTTCTGTTTTGTATTTCTGGAAGAAAAACATGGCAACGGTTGACAAGACAACATAAACCAAGTGAACAATCCACAATGACAAGTCAAACAAAAACCAGAAAAGTGCAAAAAACTCAAGACCCTACTGTGTGCAGCTGTAGGCAGCACAGGACATCAGCATGGGTTCGAAGCATGTGCTGTTTCTGGTAGAGCTGGCAGTATGTCAAGAAATGACACAGCTGTACCAAACCTATCTGCATTAAATTAGCTGATAAAATATTTTAGGCATTTTCATTTGACTCACCAACATAAAAATGGTTTGTCCATTCACTGACACTGTGCTATGCACACCTATGAAAGCAGAAATGCAAATCACAAGAAAGAGCTACTGCTCATACGCACAGCACCACCAATCACAGCAACATTAAGAGCCAGCACTCTCACTTTGTATTCTGGAGGTTCCAACTTCAGTTCTTAACACACATGCCTTCTACCCTGTCAAGTAGAGCTGATTATTATCAGCTCTACCAGACAAATACTTCACAATATGTACGTACATTAGGTACACAATTAGACAGTATGTTAGTATACCAAGCCAGTTCACATGGAGTGGTGCTGCATAAACAGAATGCCCCATTAATGTCAACCACATGCAAAACCTTCTGGGATGTGGCACTGTGTTGTTGGGTGAGGGGTTTCCAACATTTCAAGGGATTGTGGACCCTTCACATTCAGGGTCATGGAATTCACTTCTTGGACTCCACTACCCTTGAAAAGAAGGGACCACAACCTTTCAAAATGTCAGGAACCACTCACCTAATGCAGTGTCGCATCCCTCAAGGCACAAATCGTCAGTAACTTAATTTTAAATTACCTAAAAAAACTCACATTCTCTGGCAGACTACAAAACAATACATCAATGTTGAACAGTGGGAGGAAGACTTGCCTACAGTTTAGCAAATGCAGTGACATATACATGCTGAATTACAGTAACAATAACAGTAACATATTGTCTATGTTTGATTTCAATTGGAAAAAGGAAAACAATGCCATTTCTCAGGTAAGACCCCTGAACAGTGACAGACAATAAATGTATACAACTGACTGAATTCAAGAATGTACCTGAGATGCTGAAATATAAAGGAGAAAAGATAATGAAGATAAAATTGCAAGATTTTGAAATATAGACTCTTATCAACACAACTGATAAACCATCTGAAGTTCTGACACAAAACTTCAAAATAATACCTTACAGTTTTATTGGGAGTAAAAGCTAGAAAATGAAAACAAAAGACAAAACTAGAATTACAGCCAAAGATATGAAATTCATGAGACAAATAGCAGAATGCATTCAATCTACTACCAAGAAAATGAGGACAAGATACTGAAAAAAATTTTGAAACAAAGCACCAACTAAGATTGACACATTAAGAAAATAAAAGGAAAGAAGATAATTACAAACCACATGTAACAAGAAATCCAGACAGATCTCCAGAAAAACAAGTAGATGAGCGAAACTAGAGTGACAGTTATGGTGCATTAAATAGTGACAGTTATGGTGCATTAAATAGTTACACACCTTCCCATTAATACTAAGAATCCCATTCATCTTCATAATCTCTTCTTGCAATTTACTTTCAATTTCTCCTCCATCTTGATTCCTCTGCTGCATCATAGATGGCAATACTGGTAGATCTAGTTGCTTTCTTGGCCTCTGAGGTGTTCCCTCACCTCTTGTTATTCCATCTACTATTAGAACATAAAAAATTTTAATATTAGAATTTCTTGTAATGAGTTTGTATCATAGCTGTAAACATGTGTGAACCAACACAACACTACAATTACAGTGACATAAACATTCAAATCTTTTGCACTGAATGTTACGCGTACGTAACACACAGTGTGATGCTCAAAATGCTGAACATCACACAATTACATCTGCTCCTACGCACCCATCTTATGCAGCACCCACTTCAATACTGGTTTTCTGCGGATCACCACAGGCATTTAATTCCTGCACCAAATGGTTATGTATGCAATGTCATCCTTCACATGTCTTTTCACTCCATATTTCAAAAGGAAATTAACAGATTTTTTTAATTCACTAACTGCATCAAGGTCAGTGTAGTTCTCTTCAAACTGCTAGTATCTACCTACCAAACAACACATCATCACATCCCACAAGAGCACAATGTTCATACTGACCCTACGGGGCCCTCAGTGTTCACATATTCTGCTATACTCGGATCGCCTGCATCATATCTAAGTCTCTGGTTAATTCTAAGTCGATTCCTACTAACTTGACAGGGTTTATGACATTCCTCAGCCCTTCCAGACAAATATTGAGGCAGTATCTTCAAATACGCCACAAGAACATAAACATTCCCCCAAATTCATCAGTCACACTCAACCTCCAATCTGACATTCTACAGCCAGTACAGTTGATACACAGCTGGTAATTACATCTATAGTAAAAGTTATATTCATATCAGTATACCATCCATTGGCATTCACATGGGGCATTTCATGTAGCTGAATCACAGCATGGACAGAAACCCACTCCTAGCCTTAAGAGGGTCCCACAGAAGGATCTGTGGAAGGTATCACACCACTCAAATATGTGACTCAAAAGGCAAGTTCATGTGCTGACACAGGGAGCCATAACACTGATGTTCATGTCACCACACTTCTACAGTTTGAAACTGCAATATTCTGTTCTGACACAGCTTCATTCGTGTTCTGTGAAAAACTGCCAGGTCACAGCAACACTGTGAGCTCCATGAGCGTATGTTAACCTTTAAGAAACTTGCGTCCCATACATAAGACAGGCGTACCGCTACCCTCCAGATGTTGCATTTTATATATTTTTTTCAACAAATATAAGTACTGAGTATTTTAAACATGCTGCACACTCTCTGTTTTTCTCTTCAAAATGCTGTTTATTTCATAATGCTACCTTTTTTTGGTTCCTGTATTATTATCATTTTACATACAGGGTGTGCTAAAATTTAAATGTAAAACTCCAGTGCCAGAAGGTTAAAGGCATACCAGCTGGAGTTCTCAGGCACATGGATGAGAGCAAGCTCAATTACTAGAGTGAAAGTGTGTTGTTATATTTGCTTATGTGTGTATGGCCATATTATATAATCTAAGCATATCAACAGAACCAGGGTCCCTGCTCTATCTGCTTACTGCTTGTCATTTCCCATGCCTACTCCGCTGCATGGAGACAGTCAGCTGAGTGAGCTAATTAACACAGTTAGCAAGCCAACAGGCAGTAGCAACTGATAGCTGGCAGAAAAAAATGATGATCCTGTATATTAAATTCAGCGACATGCTGTAGCAGTGATGGAATAAAAGAAATGTAACTATTCCAGAAACTTGGAAAATACGTATTAATTTAGAATCATGTGATGAATGTAGTGGCAAATCCCTGACACAAGGTCACTCAGGTGACTAAACTCTGTGTGGTGGTATCTACTACTTGGGGGCCGTCGGTATGGAACTTGCTTAATGTTATACTTCTGGCACCTGGAATTTTGAGGTGGCCCCTAAATTTTGCGACAAATTGTGGGCCCCTGACAAAGATGGTAAGTACTGCATTAGAATTATGTAGTTTAGCAGGTAGGGCTGTGTTTCAGAGAGACTTGCTGTTTCCATTTTCAGGGTACAGAAGCTAAGATGGAGACAGTGTCCCCCTCTGAACCACCAGTATCTGTCGACCCAACTGCACATTACGTCCCACAGAATTGCAACTTCAACAGTACAATCCCAAATCTCCTATAGACGTCCAAATGATAGTCTTCTGGGCTTTACACCATATAGTATAGCGGGACTGTCCAGACGTTTTGAAGGAGCATGCTGCTACCATCTTCAGAGTGAATGAATTTGGTTCAGACACAAAAGCTTGAAACAAACCCACTCTAGCACACTGCATAAAAACTCTGGAGACTATCACCTGAGTAATGCCTGCCTGCCTCAAAAGAACACTTCTCTAACTGAATTTAGTTACATTGACTGACACAAAAAAATTTTAAAAGAAACAGGAATCTCACGAGGGTAAATATACATGACTAACTAAGGGATTCATCTGCAAAGAAGTATCTTGGGCAAAACACACTACACAGCTAACACGGCTGAAACACCATGACATAACTGTTTGTCACATGGGCTGCACACATGATGTCTGCAGTAGGTGATGGTGAAGATAAAGCTGTCCCTTTGTGCACCAGAAAGGCATTTGAGGACTAGAGTATGGCTCCACTCATTCTTAATCTCAACACTAAACAGAGATGAGTGGTAAGCTTCAGACCATGGCTCATTTATCCCTTGGGAAAGGACACCCTGTACGTACTGAACAGCAGGCTTTATGCAACAGCTATTTAAAAAAAAAAGGGTTCTATTTATATACACTCATAATACTACCAAAACACATAACTGATATATATATGGCCAAAAAATAGACACATAACCTTACTACAATTATACTAAGAGCAACTTTTACTTCAAAATTGTGCCATAAAATATTTTTCTTACATTTCCAGTGCTTCACCATTGTAGATGTGTGATTTATATAACAATTAATTCCTCTGAGTGTCTGAAACAGGGAACTCAAAGAACTATTATGATTTTATTGATTCAGTTTTTGTTACACCATGTAAACTGGTCTATAATGAAACAAAAGATCACTCCTCTCACTAAAGTATGAGTTATGTTGCTAATGAAAATATACTGTGCGCACATGTCATAACACATTCCATGTAACCTAACAACACAAAGAAATTTAACTTCACATCTGACTCATACCTCCCTCAGTGAAACTACACCACACATCAGCTAACAAACCAGGAAGAAATGACTACTCAGTTCCTTATACAATTTCACTTAAGGGCTATTGTTTAAGTCATTCCACAAACGAAATCGGCCAAAATATCCGGAATTAATCAATTTCGTGTGTGCACATGTACACACCATACATTATCAAGTAAGAACAACACCGAAACGTATCGTTTCCACTTTCATGACAAGTATGGCTGACACAATGAACTGAACCTTCTGTCCATTCGAACACAAAAACCGTCCTCAATAAAAACCTGACTTCTAAAAACAAGAATACAATATGCGAAACACTGTACTGTTAACTTAGATGAACAGTTAAAATCAACATCTGGCCCCAAAAATCTGACAATCGCTACCAGCTACACAGTAGAGTCCGCAAACAAACACCAACATCTAACCTACAAGATAAACATCTTTTCTTTAATGTCTAAGTTAACTATGCATGATCACATTTCACATTGCTCCTAATCTGAATACGACAGGACACACCGTAAACATAAATCATCCTCTCGAAACTTTCATTAAAGTTAAGTTACGTTTTTTTGAAATGCAACAGAATAAATCCAGTGGTTTCATACGATCATACCACTACTTACAATGTTTGGGTCTACGACCAGTTCCATGTGCAGGGCTTCCCATAACATGGCTCAAGTCCTTTGGCATTTTGTCCCTGTCTCTCATTTCATTTTCTGCTCTCAGTCGGGCTTCTAGATCCAATATTTTACTCTCCAATGAAGTACTAGACATTTTGCACAAGCCAACACAAACAGCCTACAGCAACACTACCGAGTTGTAAACTGTGCTGCTGCCTATCGGTGCACCATACGAAATATTTCAGAAAAACAATAGAAAAACGGCGGGGTATTCGGCAGTGTTCAGAAAACCGAATGTCTTCGTTCTACGACGAACATAACTTTATCATAGAAACCCCAGATAACTTAGTCCGTATCCACGTATATTCCATGCACTACGTCCAATCTGCGATAGTCACCACAGCTGTTGACGTTATCAACATCCGTCACGCGTTAGGCCTTGATAGACTTTTTTCGGGCTCGTCTAATAGTCTCCTTAAGGGTCTTCAAAGTCGTCGTCGTCCATTTGGTCCACAATTCAACATGGTTTGGGCACCCTGTTGTTCATTCGTGTGACATGTCCTACCCAATATAAATTGTACCTTCTTTATTTCTCGTCAGTTGGTGCTACTTTCAAATCTTCCACAATTGCTTCGTTCCGTTCGTGGTCACAAACGGGTGTGCTGGGTTCCGAATCGGTTTACAGTGATTTTCTTGTTGTTTGTGTTTGTGTAGATGGAGAATAATATTAAAGAGCCTTACAGCAGTAGGGTGAGGAGGCATAAATTGGATTGCTGGGGCTCGGGACAGGAACAGGCTACAGGGGCAGAAGGTTTATTGTGAATGCGGTAACGATCCAACGGGCTCTATAAAATGTGGGCAATTTCTTGATTAGCTGAGGACCTGTTAACTTCTCAAGAAAGACTGCATAATGAGGTTAATTATTACTTACGTTTTGTATTTCTGTACATAGTGTTTCCTTTCTGTAGCTGCCCACAGCTATTACCCTCTCGTTTGTTCTCTACCACGTGATCTTATAGTGCGTGATCCAAGACTTTGTGTCTGCGTGGGAAGCTGTATGTTTGTCACGGCTATGTTTTGTGCGGGGAAGCCCCGCTTGGGTGCAGCAGATGATGTAACTCGTCACGAAGTAGCGATACCTGTTACATTCAAAGGGAAATACGCGCTCCAGAATAACGTATCTGTTTTTGTCCTCGGCCCAACGACCTGTTCTTTCTCCTGCCTTCGCACCGCAAACCTAACGACTCCTATATAGACATCGAAACGCATACGTCATAATACTAACGCCAGGCATTGTGATAAAGGTTGCTGGTACACGTATACAGTAACAACAAAATCACATGGAATGCACAACGTAAGGCTTTCACAGATGCCTATCAGTGAGTGATATCAACAAGAAGGAACCCCTATCCACACTCTCATGCCCTGTTTACATTCACTTCAATATTCATGTACCTATGTGCAGGACTTGGACATTTCTCTATTGCAATGTCTCCTGCCATCAGAATTATCGTACTTCTACAAACCTCTGTAATGGCATAACACTAACTACTGAGCAGTATCTGAAGGTACCACCAATGTTACATCTACAGCAAGCTGTTTAATAAGCAGAAGATAAATTTCTCCAATTTTGCACACAAGTGGAAATGGCAGCAACATACATTCTATTTCAAAGTAAGACTTTTATTAATTACTTACTTCCTCTGCACCTTCTCCCCACAGTACCATCCATCACCCTACGCGTAAAATATATGAGGCGTTGGTCTTCAGATCAGTCTGGGATTCACTGTTTGCACAGCACACATACATGAACTGTCACTTCCATCCCGTCCTTTATGCCATCCTCTGCATGGTCATGCCTGCCCCCTCCTCATTACTAGCCTGTGCAACCAGTTTCAAAGCTGGCCTCACAACAAGGGTATTTCACACCACAACTTCAGTGGAATTGGAAAATGAATAAAAATGTGTGGGAAAGTAGGAGCAACTCAAAGTTGGGTTCAGGCCGTGCATCAACCCACATCACAGAGAAACAGTCACTGGTGACAGATATTTAATTTACGTAAGGGAATATGGTACCAGGTCCAAACAGTGTAATTTTAAATGACAATACAGCATTATTACACAAGTTTAATAGGTACACATCATAAAAGCAGTCTCACGTTAAATGGCATTACTAATTTTTTCTACAAATCTGATACCACACATTACCAGCCACTTAGCCATTTAAGCCTCAAAAGTTTCCGTAGAGTTTCACCATCAAACTTTCTTTCATCTTCTATGAATGTCTCTGTTGCTTCAATTTGTTTTGGATCAATCTTCAGTCGGGGGGATACTCTAAATTCTCCGTACTCTGTAAGACACGTCCCTTCATAATCACCTTCTTCTGGCATGCCGTCTGGACACTGAATGGGTGTAATCTTCACCAAATGTTTAATCTTCCACAGAAGTGCATTAACTTCTGGGATGTTTTTAACAATAGCAATGTCACTTTGCTGAAATGAATTGACAAAAAGAACAAATATGTAGTCACGTTAAGTAATGAGGATTCAGTTAGACAAACTTAATTTTACATTACACATGTAAGACACTTGGACTACATCATATCATCCAATTCAAATAAATCACCAACTAGATGCAACAACTTTTCCTGTAATAATACTTCACATTTATTTATAGCTCAACATGTTTCGGGCATCCTCACGCCCATCATCAGGAGCACTTCACAGTCATTTACAGTCTGCAGAGTTCTATGACATAATTTAATTTAATCTTCCTAAGCCAGAAAGGGTTCATCAATTTTTAGCTAATGATCTCTGGTTGTTTACAAAGTCAGTTCAGGAGTTTTTGTTGTTAATAAGAAATCATTTATGGTACTTACAGAATTGTTTTGTTCATCTCCACTGTCAGTTCTAGACAGCCTGCCTTGCATCATAAGCTTTACATAGTATTACTCATGGAAGTGTGTTTACCAAAATGAAAGTGCAGCTTACAGCATCAAATATTGGATCTGGTAAAACCATGTGTTTGTCATTTGATTTTATCCATTTATTGATCACTTTACAAATGCAGAATTTCTCTAAATTGTCTGTATGTTTATTTCTTCTAGCGTGATGAACCAGACATAACATCCTCCATTGTTCCAAAAGAGTGGCACTGCTTATATTCTTATAATAGAACCAACGAGATGCACTAATTTCTCAAATATATTTTTGGAATAGAACTCTACATGTTTCGGACAGGTTTTCTGCCCATCATCAGGAGTCTAGCACTGTATACACAGCAATAGGTATATGTCGTAGGTATATGCTGACTGCTTGCTAGAAAGCAGTCAGCATAACTTGTATGACATATACCTATTGTTGTGTATATAGTACGAGACTCCTGATGACGGACAGAACACCTGTCCGAAACATGTAGAGTTCTATTCCAAAAATATATTTGAGAAATTAGTGCATCTCGTTGGCTTTATTATAATAATATATCACGATGCACAGTCCTCTGAATGTCAAAATTGGCCCTGCTTAGAGACATATTTGCCAAAGTTCCAGTTACCTGTATTAAACTTGCATGCATGGGCATATTTTCTAAATCTTGTGCAAAATGGACAATGGTATTGGCTAATATAAACCACAGAACAGGTGGGACATTATAGCTGGTATATTATAGCGGTTTGACTTCAATTTTGACTACCTATTGGCTTCCCCATTATGTAACACATAATAGCTACCAAAATAAGTATCTAAAATATCAAGGAGGTTAAGGCAAGGTAAACCTGTTTGCTATAAACCCATCCTGCAAGCTTCTACTATGTCACTAGATCATTTTAATGTCCTGCAGTACTATGCATGTAGTTGAAATGAACATGGCAGAATCAAGACTTAAGTTCCTGTTAATGAAATGAACAAGACCTTATCATGATTGAATGATGTCACTGTCTGTATCCAATGGTTGTGTACCGGTGTGGATTCACAAAAGCAAATAAATGAATTATGAATTAAAGACTAAAATTGTTAGGTTACATTTCTTTTTCCATGTACCTTAGTTAACAATCAATGAAGCAAAACACCACACACCACCCTCGGTGGAATAAATGTCTGAGGCCATCTAGGGTTTCATGAAACTGGGGTATGGGGAATATTTTTTTTTGTTTCATTTTAGTTTAAGTTACAAAATAAAACCTTAAAGCCTAACTTTGGTGGAATATAACTGTGTGCTTGATTTGGGTTTCTGTCCATGAAATGAAAACTTCCAGCCAGGTTTTGCTGGTACTATGAATGCCAGCCTTTTGAAATGCAATTTATTTCAACATGTGGAAACAACATAAGTTAAATGTCTATCAATAAAATGAAATTTCCATTCCTAACACTGGTGGATTTTCCTCCTTAATCTCTTTCCATATATCTCTGTTATTGTGACTTCAGTTTGTGTGGCTATGCGACTTTGAGTGGCAGCAATGCATATCTTATATGGACTTAATTATGACTTGATTATCCTATATATTTTGTAAATCACTTTTACGCCAAAACATAAAATGCTTTTAAAAACTGTATCCATATTAACTTCCTTCATCCAACACTAAGAAATACTTACTTTGCCGTCTAAACGGAAATGTCTAAGCAACTTCTTGTCCCAGTATGGATTCCCTTTCACCGGCTTCACACGTTTAACCATGAGAAGTTTTGTTGGTTGGTAAGGCGGATCCTTCTGACCTGGGAATCTGCGAATACAAAAATTAACAATTTTACAATCCAACTTTCATGCTGGTATAGGTTATACTACTTTGTGAAAAGTCTATTTACCTTGGGTAGTAGGTGAAACCATGATATTTTATACCTTCATTGGAATTATATCTTTTACATAAGTAGTTTGTCCTTATAAAGGAAAATAAAGGTCTCCCTGCCATAGAAATTTCTGAACAAAATTGCTACGTACGTAATAATCACACCCTAACATCAATCGGAAACTACAACGGGATACAGAACCAGCATGGATTAGTGGCCGTGTGTACCACAGATCATCTAGTACCACTGACGATACATCTATGTAATCCTCTAATTCGTGATTCTTAGTTTTACATTCATCCGCCACTTCACGCCACATGTCTAGGCGGGATTGCCAAAGAAGATATAAACAAAGATATTTCAACATCGAAGAAGTTTACTCCGACTAGCATGGGACAATCACAAATATATGGAATATGTTCATCACCGTGACGTTGTTCCTGTTCTTAAACCTTACCCCGCTAACGTGGAGAATGTGGTGAGCTCCTAATAATGCCAGTAAATGGTAGATGGGATTCAACTCAGCGTTTAAAGGGTTAAATTATAAAACTACTCTGTAAAAGTACATGTACATTTTGAAATATCTATTCCACATACATTATGATTAAATTTAGTGAAACCTACTACATAAATTGGAAGAGCCATTTTGAGGAAAGTGGAGCATGTTATGCTGTTAGGTCGATGGTCTGCATCCGTAACATTTTTAAATCCATTTACTATGCTACGTTCATTCTATTATAAAATGCGGAATAATATTTTGGGGTAGTTCTTCCAACAGGGGAAAGATTTTCACTTCACAAAAGAAAATAGAATTATGGCTGGCGCACAACTCAGAACCTCAAGTAAAGTCTATGTAAACAATTAGAAATTCTGCCTGTTCTACACCAATCTTTCGTTAATGAACTTCATTATCAATAATCATTAAATTGTTCAAACAAATTCTTCTATACACAACATTAATACAAGGATTAAACATCATCTTCTCAGACCAGATGACAACATATCTTGTTTTAAAGAAATACATTCTGTGCTCGCATAAAAATTTTCAATAGTTTACCACCTAGTGTGACAATCCTCAAGAATGACAAGGCAAAATTTAATGTACCCCCCCCAAAAAATTCTTGCATACACACGCCTTTTATTCTGTAGAATAATTTTTATGTGCAAAGATAATTTATAATACTGAATTTTAAAGTGTTTGTAACATTTTACTCAGTAAATTGGTATATATATATATATATATATATATATATATATATATATATATTCGTGATTTGTTCCATTTCCTGCTGTCTTTATTAAGACACAAATGAATCTATTGGATGTATGTGTGTATATATGCACGTATATACGTACTTATGTACACTGTGTCGCTTTCAAAATTGACGAATTTAACAGTTACCGTAATGGGAAATAATTTGTCGGATTATTGCATTATTGCTTAACCGGCTATGCTGAAGATATATCCGGAATTTGGTACTGAAGTGAAATCATAACGTGAAATAAATTCAGATTGGAAAAACTCCTGGTAGGGTACAAAAGATATACAGTACGCAAGTAACCCGAATGGAAGTGTTAATAATCCGTGCTAACCAGTTATTTTACTCTTGTTATTTCTAGGACTAGAAGTAAGGATATTTCGAAAGGGCTACTCGAACATCATAATTTAAGCGAAGTAAGTGCACTGTGTTGGCTTATAAATTGGGTCAAATGATTATAGTAATCTAATCCAGCTAGTTGATATTCTTGATATTCATCTAGTGGTATTATAAAAATGAAAAAATTCTTGTATTTTAATGACTATTAGCAAACTTGTAAGATTCTAATCCATAGGTTAATTACACCACGTAGTTTCTTGCTGTGCGTATACAGTGAAGTGAGCGGTCTTACTTTAGACGTTATTTGACCAAACTTTTGCGTGGTCTTTCGCTCGTCTTATTTTTTTTTATGTAGGCACGTAATACGTAATTATCGGTGGAGATGAACCATAGAGAAAATACGTCGAATGGCGTTGGCAGTCAGTTTGTGTGATACGTGGCGGATTTTTGGATTGTAATTAATTGTGCACATAACCTAAAAGTGTGTTTCGGAAGTTGGAAAGCGATTGCGATTGAAATACTGGATTCTCGTTGAAGACCATATGTTTTGATACAAAAGCGTAAGGAATGAGATCTGAACAGGTTTGAACTGTTTTGCTTATTCTATGTACCAAAATTTACATTAAGACACACACCCTCTCCTCTTGGAAATAGTTAATACGGAATAAATATAATAGCAACGTAAGTGCATGGCCGTGTTAAGGGTGTTGCGTGTGTGTGTGTGGTGTTTCAGCTGGCCAGATGTCTCTTAAAAATGATAAACTGCTTAATCAAGCGTGCTATTTTTATGTGAGATTTGAAATAATGAATGGAGATGCCAGGGGAAGATAACTGTTTGTGTTTTCAGGCTTCCGCCGCGAAGTAGATGAGAACTACGCCCTTCTGGGCTGTTACGCAGCGAGTAACGGTAATTCCTTACCAACGTTTCGGGACGATTTATCGGTCCCATCGTGATTCTTGACCATTGAAGATGGAACCGATTGGTCGTATCGAAATGTCGTTAAGGAATTACCACTACTCGCTGCATAATAGCCCAGAAGAGCGCAGTTTTTAAGGTTACTGTTTCCTTCACAGGCTTGCAGCTATCCAGTGAGTTGGCAGATAGTAATGAAGTTTTGTTTTGTAATTTTGTTATTACGTTGTTTGACTTGTGTGAAGCCAAACATGCCAGAGAAACTAACTCCCTGTTTTTGTGTTTTGATTTTACTCATTGAACTCCATTTCACTTGTATGCGATAATAGAAAAATTTTTAGTCACTTCAGGGAGGGTATGTAATAGAGGTGTGTTTTAATATCAGAAAGGATCTGAGATCCTCTTAACATCTACATACATTGTTCACTGTAAATGAATGCGTCTTATTTATTAGTGGAGTATGACACACAATTATGTTTGTGTTTATGTACAAATGAATTTGTTATATCAGTTGTGTTGTGGTTGAAATTTAGTTGCAATTGAGAATGTGTTGAATTTAGAATCCTGTACATTCCTGACATATTCTATGCTAAATACAGAGAGTATTTTTATCACCTGATTGCTTGCCACAGAGTGAAAGACATAATTGGTGCACAGTGACTAATGATGCTGCCTTCTTTGCAGTGCTGGATGTGGTGACAAAATTACTGTATTTACCTTTACCAAGAAAGAGGAATTAAATTAAATGAAACTTAACTCTGTGTGTGTGTGTGTGTGTGTGTGTGTGTGTGTGTGTGTGTATATACACACACACACACACACACACACACACACACACACACACACACACACACACACACACATATATATTGTGTAGGCATGTCAATATATAATTAAGAAGCACTGCATTTTGTCACAGAGTGTATGCAACATGGGTGAGGATGATATTAAAATGAATCTTATAGACATGTGAGTTGAAAAAATAAGTATAGTGATGGGATAAAGGATTAAGAAATATTTTGTATCATACGAGACCATTGTGATGGTGCATATTCAAAGTGAGTTTACTGAAATCTGTGTCTGTTGGGCACACACAATTTTTTGGTGAAAAACAATGATTTGTGTACTTTCTACCTATCTTTGATTCTTCCCGTTGCTTGTGTTCTTTATGTTTCCTTCTCATGTGTGTACCTGAAACTTCTGTTCGATTATCTGTCGATTTATATTCTTTTTTTTTCCTCCCCTCCAGGATTGTGAATAGCAGAAGAATCATTTTACACATAAAGTAGCCTTCTGAAAGACACCAGAATGAGAAGAGCTAATGGCAGTGGCCGCTATTACGAACCACTTCCACAGTATGGCAGTGCAGACACACTGGAAGAAGAGAATGATGCCATGACTGATGAGCTAAAAGACAAAGTGCGGATGCTGAAGTCACTGTCGTTGGATATCGGTGATGAAGTGAAATATCAAGACAGATTATTGCATGAAATGGATGATGACTTTGAGAAGACTGGTGGTTTCCTAGGAAATACTATGAACAGAGTGCTAAGAATTGGGAAAGGCAGGCATAATTATTATATACTTTACCTTGTCATATTCTCAATTGTTGTTTTTTTTATACTGTATCTTGTTATTAAATTTAGGTAGTTCCATGGATGTGTGGAATGTGAAATTGAGGGAATATAAGATTCTGGGGTTGCAGTAAATAAATGTACCTATTCCTTCATAGTTACTTATGATTGTGCTGTATACAGTGAATTCTAGAATTACACCATATTTAAGACATTTGAAGTAAACAGTGTTATAACAAAGTAAAATTCCCACAAATGTCATGAAGTTATGATGGAAGGCAAAGTGTTTTGTGTTCATAGCATATTGTATCTTTTGTGTAAAGGGAAAGTGGAAACAAAGTTGGTATTGTAATTTCCAAACTCCACATTGTTATTTATACTGTGCATTTTACTAAGTTATTTGTCTGAAGATTGCCAGTAATATGCACAATTTGCACTAAATGATTCTCAGTTTCTCACACAGTTGGCCCATATTCCAACTTGTGCAGTGGTGGTCACCACCAACATGTTTGAATATGGGCTGACTATATGAGAATTTGAGAATCATTAAGTGTATTTTGTGCAATTTTTTGGATATCTTTAAGACATGTAACTTCCAAATCATATTTTAGAATTAAGGTTCTTATGATGGTGAAGAAATATGTGTGACGTTATGTAGTTTAGTCTGTAGGTACTGACATTTTAGAAGAAACTGCTGTTTCTGTTTAGTCTGTAGGTACTGACATTTTAGAAGAAACTGCTGCTTCTGTTTAGTCTGTAGGTACTGACATTTTAGAAGAAACTGCTGCTTCTGTTTAGTCTGTAGGTACTGACATTTTAGAAGAAACTGCTGCTTCTGTTTAGTCTGTAGGTACTGACGTTTTAGAAGAAACTGCTGCTTCCGTTTAGCGTACAGGAATCTGGAAATTGGGGGATGCCTGCTACCACGTAGTCTTCCCATTTGCTGTCTAAGAACATAAGCATTAAAACATACAGTATATACCCTTGATATCTCACTTTCAAGGAAGAACATAGGATGAGGGTTTGACGTTGGCAGGTCCGTGCTGCATCATCATACAATTCAAATAAATTAACCAACCAGATGCAACAGTTTCACAAGTTTTTTGCTTGACGTTTATGTGTCGCTCAACATGTTTCGGGCGTCTCCACGCCCATCATCAGGAGCTTACAGCTGCCTTTAACAGCCTCTGGTTTTACCTTGGAGCGTGGTGGTAGCAGCATTGTTGGTCGTGGTCTGGCCGGACCGGCCAGACAACGACCAACAACGATGCTACCGCCACGCTCCAAGGTAAAACCAGAGGCTGTTAAAGGCAGCTGTAAGCTCCTGATGATGGGCGTGGAGACGCCCGAAACATGTTGAGCGACACATAAACGTCAAGTAAAAACTTGTAAAACTGTTGCCTCTGGTTGGTTAATCTATTTGAATTGAATTTGAACAGGCTGAGGGTGTTCATGTTGAGGTTGCTGGGGTGGGACTGAGTTGGAGGAAGTAACAGGAAGGGGAAAAGTGTATAATGAGGAGCTTCGTGGTTGATCAAATCCAGAAGGTGAGATGGTGGGGTACGTGGTGTATGCCTGCAGGAAAGGTACCAGTTGGAAGATGAAGGCATTGACGGAAGTATAATATTACAATACATCCAAAGCCATAGGATGTGGACTGGATTGATGTGCTTCAGGGCAGGTATAAGTGGCAGGCTTGTATGAACGTGATGAACCTTCGGGTTCCATAAAATGTGGGAAATTTGACTAGCTGAGTGGCTAACAGCTTTTAAAGTAGGTTTCTTCTTTTCCATGGAGCTTATTTGTTGCAAGAGTGGAGATCTCTCCCATCCAGGAGATGAGGACACAAATTTCCACCAGTCATGTGAAAGTGTTGGGAACTGACAAATGGAAATAATGATGGATCATAAAACATACTTTATTTATACAGTAAAATAATATTAATTCTCTTTAGGTGATTTATCCCTGTTGTGTTCAATGTATACAAATAAAGAGTAAAAATTCACAAGTCAAAACACAACTAGTATTATAGATATTTATTTTATTTAAGGTGACAAGGTGACTAGTCAGCTTGTCACCTTAAATAAAATAAGTATCTATAATACTAGTTGTGTTTTGACTTGTGAATCTTTACTCTTTATTTCTATAATATTAACCCTTTAAACCCCAAATTAAATCCCATCTGCTATTTGCTGGCATTATTAGGAGCTCACCATTTTCTCCACATCAGCAGGATAAGGGTTAAATTATTAACCTTTAGGCTACTAATGTCATATATATATATATATATGACATTAGTCGCCTAAGGGTTAATTCATTATACAGGTTCAACTCAACATTACTGGGGTATCTGACCTGTGTCCTTACCAAGGCCAAGAATGTCCCATATGACTACAGAATTACAGTCAATGCAAAGGCAGATTATTCCTGTGCTTAATTAGTCATCACGTTATATACAGAGTAAGCCAGTGTTTTGCTTCATGCACCGGTTGCTAAAGAACACCAGAGAGATGGCTGGGTGGGCCCTATAGCCAGTCTGAACATGGTGGAAAAAAAAATATCTCTGCTGCCCACAAACAAACCCTGGTGCCCCATTGGTCCAGCTCACGGCCTAGTCACTGTACAAAGCTAAAATGTGTTTTGCATCGTAATTTTAACTGTAGGTAAAAACGTGACAGAACAAACTATCACAATCTGGAAGTTCAGGTGCTCTTTTCTGGTATTGAAAGAACTGGCACACTTTCAAAGGGCTTCTGGCAGTTAGCAGTCAGTTGGAAGTATTAATGTATATACCACTCACAGGAAATATTAAAACCTAATCCACCGACTGGCTACAAGCACGCTTTCACTCCTCTTCCAGACACAGAAACAATCAGGCATGACAGAACTGGCCTTTCTTCTTTCTCTGAAGAAAATGAGAAACAATAAGTTTTGCTGTGATGGTGAGTTTGTGTTTGCAGTCTGAGATTTCACATTGAAACAAGCACAGGTACATCTTTTGAAAAATTAATAACATTGCTGGTAAATAAACATAAAACACATTGTGAGCAATGTTCATAACTGAATCAGTCATTGCAAGTATTTTTGTAACCTGTGTGACTTTTAAGATCCAGTTCACCCAGAATGTCACTCCATGTAGTTTGGTGCATCGGTAAAAGTGTCTCCATCTGCACAGTACAAAAGAGGCAGTAGGTACTATCACCCAAACTACTCTCTGCTTTCAGAAGACTGTAATCTTAATCGTTCAAGGCCCAGTGGTTACTTCACATACCACCGTGTTTAACATCCAAAATTCTACCTTCTCCCCACTCAGGGAGTTCGTGTGTTTTGTGTGTCTCTCCAAACCAACAGCACTGACTGGTTTTTGTATCAGACAGTGTCTACTGCACCTACGAACTGAATCTTTAAATATAATTCAGGTTAATGTTTATCTTTAAAGGATCAATACTTACTGTTGTGAGGACTAAAGATCTTATACACATTACTTTAATTTTCCTGATGAATATTTTAAAGTACCATTATTTCACATATAATATCAGTGGTTCTCAAGGCATATTTGGGATACTAATTTTTTTGTGGCATACTGTAATTAGAAAACAGAACTAGTATTTACAAATACGTGTAATTTTGAATAATGTTAATGTGTAGTTTAATACAGCATGGTATTAATCGGAGAATCAATCAATTAGCACTGATTGAAGAAATATGTTAAAACTTTCAAAAGGTGGGATGATGGTCCCCCCCCCCCCCCCCCCCCAAAAAAAAATTGAATGTTATTTTTTGTATGAAAACATAATATTACTGTAAATCAGAATGATATGCTTTGACACCCCAGGTTAAAATGTTTAAGCAAATGAAGTGGTTCCAAATTTCATATAATGGCACTCCCTCAGGTTAGCAAAGACCTATTGAACCACCACCCTCTCTCTTAACTTTGTGCATATGTAGAACAAACACCTTTATCAGTAATAAATTATAAAAATTTTAAAAGCTTATTTAATTTCATATATCATCATCATCATATATCTGTCATGGAGTTGGGCCACTTGTTGACCCGTTCCGGTCTCATGTCCAGAAGCCTTTTCAAAGGTCTGCCATGATTCCTTCTGCCAGTTGGGGAATAGTGTTTCATTACCCTGGGTAATCTATCTATTTAATTTCATATAATCATTCTTATATGCACAGTCTCACAGTAAACTTGATAAAAGCTCATGGCACATCGGCTGAGAAGCAGTGTATTGTACAGTACGATAATAAGTTACTGTAGAAATAAAATGGTCCCAAATGTAACAAACAGTAATTCATTACATCAAAATTACAGTGTACTAGGCTTTGTTTTAATGTAAATGTCAGAGGCTATCAGAACAAAATTAAATACTATGTGCATTTGCCTTATGACACATGCTTTTATGGCATGAAGGTGAATGTGAGGATTGAGGCCTTCTGGGATGTGATGCTGTGTCACTGGGCAAGTGGTTGCCACATGTAGAAGGAATGTCAACTATTCACTCAACATGGTGCTACTTCCCAGAAGGCCTGAAGCACCATTAGCTCTGTTGTGAAAACCTCAGATTGGATCCTCCTATATATGGACATTGAAATGTACAGAAGCTTCATGACTTAAGGCTTCTGCCGTGAAGTAGATGAGAACGACGCTTTTCTAGGCTATTATGCAGTGAGTAGCGGTAATTTCTTGCCAATTTTTTGGGACAACCTGTTGGTCCAGGCTTACAGGATCAAGAAGGGGGGGG
>Ga0268261_10000784_pt1 | contig 20776 bp, 11 predicted proteins | sample TergutNc150P1_FD_190353 | JGI IMG/M metagenome (GOLD analysis project Ga0268261, IMG submission 190353) | Nasutitermes corniger P1 segment gut microbial community from laboratory colony in Florida, USA - Nc150 P1 (SPAdes) (version 2) | ecosystem: Host-associated > Arthropoda: Insects >...
GAGGAGGAGGAGGAGGAGGAGGAGGAGAAGGAGGAGTAGTAGTAGTAGTAGTAGTAGTAGTAGTAGTAGGTAGTAGTAGTAGTAGTAGTAGTAGTAGTAGCAGTAGTAGCAGTTGTCGTCATCAAAGGAGGCAAATAATGATGACTATGATAATGTGTTCATCAAGAGGTCCAACTAAACGGGCTTGAAAGATATGTATAAATGTGTGACCCCATGAAGCCACATACAAGTACTGGAGGCATCCAACAGCACTATTTTTAGTCATTACTACCCAGAACATGACAATATGAAAAAATATACAAATCATAAGCACAGCAAATGAGACCAAAAAAAACCACATGCAGTTACAAACATACCACAAACTGATTTACAGATAGTCACAGTATGGAACAAATATATACTTAATAAAGAAAGAAAGTTAAGTAAGAGACTCAGTAAATGGCATTAAAGATACCTAGAAAAATAACAGCATTGCAGGATAGAAATAATTGAGGATACATAAAATTAAAGTTGCTTCCACAAATGGTCATTTGATTATAACAATTAGTTACAAAGAACTATATTTATAAACACAAGCATAAGAATTACACATTGTTGCAGTATTTGTTATAAAAGGCAAAGTTAGAGGCATCAGGAAGCTATTTCTGTTAGATATGACATAGCGCAATATCAACTAGAGAGGTGCCAGCAGCAATATGCATGGCGGTGCAAAATGGACACAATTTACTGGTTATATATATATATATATATATATATATATACATACACATACACACACACACACACACACACACACACACACACACACATATACATATATATATATATATATATATTTTTTTTTTTTGCTGTGGTGCTGCGACCCAATGCGGATCATGGTTTCTAGATCACACACAACGCACCACAGTCGGTAGGACTCCTCTGGACAAGTGATCAGGTTGCTGCAGAGACCTCTACCTGACAACACACAACATTCACAACAGACAAACATCCATGCCCCTGGTGGGATTCAAACCCACAATCTCAGCAGGCAAGCAGCCGCAGACCTACACCCCACACCGCGCGGCCACTGGGACTGGCACTGGTTTTATATACAACAGTTTACTGAGCGAAACAATAAAAATTAACAAAATCAAAACCAAATTACATACAGTTCTTACAGTTTTAGTCTAACGATTACATAAAGATTTTAATCAAACAACTATGCTACTATGTGGGGAACCTGGAAAGGTGATCGTATACCAAGGGCGTTAAAAGATGAATGAAGGGGCTCTAAGAATGGGGCATCTCTCTCTGAGGGAGCTCTATGACAGGAACCTGGAGGAAGGGTTCCATTACTGGGTACTCTGAAAGATATGCTATGCAAGGCTCTGGAAATGGACGTCTGTTTCCATGGAGGCCCTGCTTTTGAGGAACATGGAGGGTCGCTCCTTTCCTAAGCTCTTTGAGACAAGGGATAGATATCTTTATTTAGAGGAATTTTTAAAAGGAATTTGAGAGAGATGCAAAAAAGGACTCGTAAGTGGGCAGCTCTCTCCATAGGGGCCCTGTAAAGGGGAACCTGGAGGGGTTTATTTACTGGGACTTCTGAGAGAAAAAGAGAATGCGTATCTGGGTTCCTCTTCTGTGGACCCAGAGGACATTAAAAGTTATGTCTGGGGGCCATCTGGAACTTTAGCAAGGAACAGGGCTCCACTGAGTTGATAACAGATTATGGGGCACAAAGGGCCCATTATATGAGGCCTAGGTGCATTGGAACTGTTAGGGCTTGAACCCAAATGCTAATCAATCAATCAAAGCTACTATGCTGTCCAGCAATGGTCATTAAAAATCTGGTCACTTTGCTTATAGGTAATGTGCACCATCAAGCAAAGTCCTGGCACCAATGACAATCAAGTACAATATAAAAATTGTATAATTCTTTTGAGAGAAGTGACTTTTCGGTTTCTATTGTGGTTAGCATGCAACAAACATATTCACACACCTCTTCCTCCACTCCTGGACTAATAGCCAGCCCATCTTGCTCCCAATGGATAAGGTACCTAGTAGAAACTTCTAGTCTTGTGATTTTTGTCAAACCAATAGAGACGCATATTGAAACAGCATTACTTGAGAAGGCAGTTGAGAAGTTTAACCTGAAAAAAGCCAGCACCCTTCAGAAACAAAAAGATCAGACTATGCTGAAAAATTTTCATGGCTTTTCTTAGACTCTCCAAGCAAACATAAAAAATTACACCTAAAAATATGTAATACTATTTGTTCCATGGAGTGTGACTGTAATCATCCACATACATAGACAAACGCATACATTTTATATAAAATCACAGATCATCTGTACACATGAACTCACACTGACCATAACATTAAGCAATGGTAATCTGGTGATTACCGTGTGTTTCTCTGCATACCAATATCTGTCATTCTGAGAGCTCACTTATCCACAAAGAGGAGAAGCTTCATCTAATTGTCCAGCATACACCTCACAAAGGTACCAGCTCACCAAATTCATTTCTTGTAGAAACTATATGTACAATATGTATAACAAGGAAATATGTGACTACTCGGCAGGTTATTGTGACCAATGACACACGCAGTCCTCACAAGCTCTCTCTGATAATACACATACAGGTTGGTCAAAGACTGGGATACATTTCACACAGTACGCAAGTTGAGAGGAAGTGACAAGCAATATTGGTCAGATAAAATAATGTCCCTGTATATTACAAATTATTTAAGTACCTCTAAACCATGGATATAAAGTATACCTTGGTCCTATCTCAATAAGTAAGCTGCCATGACGCACTCCATGTAGGTTAGGTTCTGTTGTCAGACTTTGTGATTCCAAAGGGGAACCAAGGATCCAGTGAATCTTCTCCAACTCCGAATCTGTGAGTGCAGATGTAGTCTCTACATTGAAACACAACTCTGTCTCCAGATCATACACCAAAGGAGTGTGCTGCCTCAGTTGCCTCAATTTTGTAGCAGTACTTGCTGAGCTAAGACCGGGCTTACGGTAAAATTGACAAATCACCATTTTTAACAGCCTATAAAAATTATAAAAGATCAAAATTATACCTCCTAATGTAAGATGTGAAAGGACTGATTGAAATAAAAATCCTTAATGGCTATACACTCTCAAAAACACAGCTGGTATCTTATATTCTCTGTCAGGCATGTGTACCAGAAAGACCAGGGTTATCAGAGAAGGTTTCAACATATCATCACAGGGAGAAATGAAAAGATTAAAACTACATGAACTTTGACACTGTTAGGAAAGGCAAGTATTACGTACAGAAAGACACAACTCAAGCTGATGACCTTATATGGCATTTCTAGCAAAGATTCGAACAATGATAACATTTATGAGATGACAGGCATGTCAATCTATTAGTCATCAAATTCCACAAATTACTCATATATCTAATGAAGCAGCAACTTTTGGTAAGAGGAACCATTTTGAAATATGGAATGTAACATAACTTATAGTTACTGTACTGTACAGCCCAAGTCACACCAAGGCCACAACTATGAACAAGTATCTTTTATAGAAAGAAAGGGTTTACTAGGTATACATTTCATTACTTGTCATTTCAAAATGCCGTAAGTTGCTCAGACTAGACACATATCATAAAAACATTTGGGTTATTAAATAAACTGTGTGGCCATGCAGTCTAATGCGCATGTCTGAAGCTGCTTGAATTTTGGATTGTGGGTTTGAATCCTGTTGACAGTATGGATGTTCATCTCTTTTGTTTGTTGTGTAGGTAGCAGCCTCAGCGATAAACTGAACATGTCAAGGAAGTCCTGCCAGGAGTATGTCTAATTGAAAGTGATCTATAAACCTCAATGAGGAAGTCTAGGCCTGAGATGGGCTGCTGCACCACAGGAAAAAAAAAAAAAAAGTATATGTAAGTGGTCGTGGCCTATTTTGAATTACTACCCCACCATTTTCTGCAAGTAACTGCGAGCAACCATAAATATCCTATATGATGGTGACTGGTCTCCAAATCATTTTTTGAACCTAGAACCAAGTTAACACGAAGCAGACGTGCCATACACACGACGGTAACTCTCTGATAAAAGGGGTTACAATTTGTGGATGAGTTAGGAAGAAACCTGAATGGAAAGTATGTGTTTAAATGAATGAATGAACATGAAAAAGACAATGTCAAAAAGTGACTTACAGGTCTTAGCTTAGCATGGCATAAGGCAACAATGGTTACAGGATTATATTTTGCTGGTGCTCTGGTCCATGACTTTCATAAAACATATAATTTTGTATAATCAAAGACTAATCTTAATTCAACCTCTGGCTCTCATTACATGAATCACACATTACTTATGAAAGAACAGCAAATTAAATTTGAAAACAGTAATACCTATAGTCCACCAATTCAGGTATGACCCATAGACACTTGATTCTGACATTTGTAGATCATTAAGTGTCAAAATTACAATCATGCCAACATGTAATGAATTATATTTAAATATTTTCAATGCAAATTTTTTTCTAAAATCAGCATACAAAAAATGCAAATTTGATACCCCTTACTGTTATGTTCATTATAAATCTAAATAATATAAATTGCAAGCATATGGTAGTTCCTTCAGCTGCATGAGATCTCAGGAAAACCTTGTGTGAAATGTTCTTAGCGCAAATATATCACCTTCATTGACTGTGCTGTGTCAAAGGTAATGTATGGACAAGTAAGTTAGTATTGGGCACGGTCATGATTGTTAGGCACACTATCCTAAATATCACTTGCAGGACTGATGAAAGGCAGTAACATTCAGCAGAATAGGCAGTGCAGTAACTGAGATTCGAACATGGTAACCACTGCATTAATTCTAACAACAACACTGATCTCTCAACAGAAGGAACGCCAATCTATATAAACAATCAGGTTAAACAACACAACCTCAAAATTCAAGTAACTTCATGTATCACACGCCATTCATTATTTTCATTCTTGAAAGGTCCCGTAATTATTCAACAGCAACATACGTTTAATGTTTGACGCAACCACACTATTATGTGCAGCAAGAAACGCATACGCCGTCTATAACACGTGATTTAATGACACTAATAAATGTAGTATCAAAAATTTAATTTTTATACTGTTCCGATTCCAGTATTGTCAATATGAACACACGTAGCAAGTTTCTCAAAAACTTATATAATGGAACGAATTATGCAGACGAATAACGTTACCTTACGTTTGCGATATTAACCCTTAACTCTGTCAAACCTACACTCCACGAGCCTGTTAAGTTGACATCCGGTCACCAGCCCGGTGTATAATACAGACGTGCTCAGCAAGACGGCATTACTATTATTTTACACATTACCGAATACTACTCTTATTGATTCGAAGTCATTAGTACTATGGTGATTCGAACATATGTTTTGGTTACAATACAGACATGTGCCCCAAAAGCCCCGATGGACTCCTGTAACTCACCGGGGTAATTTCACAACCGCCCCGTTTTTTTTTTTTTTTAGGTATGAACATGCAGTCGGATATGCATTATTTTAATAACATAAAATTCCTTTATGGTGTGTTAATTTTTAATGATAATGGAGAGAACGTTTTGTCCCTTATGGTCTCCTTGTGGACCACATTTACCGATTTGTGACATTTACAACGGTGAGCTCTAAGTTGACGGCGCGCCACTGTCATCCGTGACAGTGTGATTTCCATGCTTCTTCAGAGCGATTATAAAGAGTGGGAAAAACAATGCCAACGGATGACACAAGCGCGCATGCGCTCCATTCGTATGTTGGCAGAGTGTTTAATTAATTAGTTTAACTAATTAGCCGTATCCAAGATTACTACTTGTACGTAAACTTTGGAATGAACAGGACAGCAAAGGGGAAGAAGGAACAGAAGAGGAGAGGTGCAGTGAAGTGACAGAGGCCAATGAACTCCATATTTTTTAATTTCTTACACTCTATAAAATCATGGCACTAGCACAAACTTCTGAGGTGGGAGGAGCTTCATTAAGAGTTCTGCAATAGTAATAGATTGTGGGAAGATAAGCAATTTGTATTACATTAGTATTTTTGTAGAAATGTAAAAACAAAATGACTACTACTTGAAGTTCGTGTAGCTTTCAGTCTGTGGCAGTGGCTGAATGAATCACTGGAGCGAGGATGTAAAATTTGTATATGGAAATAGTTCTTAAACGTACCTAAGTATTATGTATGAAATGTTGCTTGTAAATTAACAGTCACAAACGTGGAGATTATGAGAAACTTTGGCGTTTTTTCCAACAAATTTGATGTGCGCAGAATCTTAAGCCATAATTTTTTCAGACATAAGATATAAGTAATAATACAGAGTAATTCATTGGTTGGTTGTTGTGAACAAGAGGATGAATCTGTGGATTTCTTAAAAGAAGGGAATATTCCACAATTCCCATCTTCTGGGATGTGCAGCAGTGCATGGTACTTGGTAAATGGGTACTGACATTTTGGAGGAACTAGCCACTTTCATATTTAGAGGAATAGGTTGTGGGAGAAACCTGGTAGGTAATGTAGGGTGAACAAACCATTGGGAATTGGTGCCTGAGTAAAGCTTCTTTCTCCTCATTTGCCATACTTTTCTACCCTGAAGATGCACAGTGGGTTCCTCTGTAGCAAACAAAGCTGCAGACTATAATCCTAATATTCACTGCCTTCTGGACTTCAGATCTCATAAAGGGAATGTTTTGATCACCTGAACAGCTGTACATTGCTTAAGGAAATCTCTGAAATATGAATTTCAAAAGAAAAGTGGTTGGACACGTGATTCACTCGCCTATCAAATAGTTGTTCGGTGGGAGGCACAAATATAGCTATTTGCCTCTAACTAGTGGTGAGGTGTAGTAGATGTTGTGGCACTGTACATCAGTGCCCATCAGATCTTCAGGGTCAGATCAGCTTTCCCCTAGTTCTTTGCATACAAATATCAACATATAATTACTTGTTACTTCCTGTAGGAGAAGTGAACAAAGCTTTCTTTCAGACTTTGGGAATTCCATTCTGTTAATGAAGCAGGATGTGTTTCATTGCAGGAGTTGATGCCAGATGCTGATAGTCCACAGCCAGTATTTGTATTTTATCGCAGCTGGGTTGAACCAAGTGATTATTTTCCGACATGAGAAACATGGTTGTGTTGATAATCTGGTTTTTCTCATTCAGAGAGAGGTTTAAGCCTGAGATTCTGTAGAGATTTTTGTGTGATCTACATCAAATGGGCAGAACTATATTAAACTTCATACCATCCTGGAATAAGAAGATTGTAGATCCCTTTGCATTGTGCAGTTGGTGGCCAGATTTTTACATGGGACTTGGATAATGGTATTAGTACTGAAAGTGTATGACTTGGCCATGCACTATGGAATGTTTTTATTATTGAAAACATGCAACTGTTGATCAGCTGTGTTGTGTACATGCACTATAAGATGGTATTAGTATTTAAATCATGCAGCTGTTGGCCATCTGTATTGTGTGCAGGCACTATAGGATGGCATAATGCACAAACAGTGAGTGTTAATAATGTTAATACAAACTGAAATCAGTCACAGAATGCCTGGTACTATGAAGACAGTGTTATTCTATCAGTCTTGAAGCCAAAGACCATACACTTTTGACAGCACCAGTTACTTTTCCAGCACCGCAGTTAAGCAACCCCAATGTTAGTACTTTGATGGGTAACTGTTTGGGAATTGATATTGATATTTTACTTAATGTTCCATAAATCCACAAATAAAAACAAAGTAGGATATAGAACATGTCAAGAGTAATACATTATGTAATTATATAAATGTTTGGAATCAGACTGATTCCAAGTCAAGTACATGGATGATGCTTAATACAGACAGGAACAAACCATTGTGTAATGAGAAATGCATAGGAAGATATGGCTATAGTTACAAACAGAGGAACAAGTCAGATATGGACAACAAACAATTGCAGAAAAATAAATACAAAATGCAATTACACGCATGTGAATAACATTAACATGACAATGATTGAATTTTTTTTTGTAAGACTTAGTGACAGTAAATGTAGATAATTAAGACTACATACTAAGTAAATGGTCTTATTAAAAGACATTTAATGGCACATTTTCAGCTTGTGATAGTTTTATATTGAAAATATTCTTCTATGGAGGAAAAAGAATGTATATGTAGGAATCATTTTAAACATATTTCAAATTTCTTAACATTATTAGATATGTCTTTAATGTATGGAGGAAGATTGTTGAAGATCTTAATGCCCATACAATGTACTCCCCTTTGGTATATAGTAAGATTAGTTATGGGATGATAAAAATTATTGAATTGTCTTGTATTTTTGGTATGATTCTATGAATTCAAAGTAAAAAGATTCTTGTTTTTAACTACAAAGAGAATAAGTGAGAGGATATCCTGAGATACAAAAGGCAGCATTTCCAAACTTCTAAACAAATTCCTACATGAGACCCTGTTTTTACAACCTATCATAATTCTAATTATTCTTTTCTGCATTTTGAATATATTTATACTGTGGGGTGAGTTTCCCCAAAAAGGTAACGCATAATTTATGATCGCATTAAAATAATAATACTAAATAGTTTTTAAAGTATTGAGTGACAAGAATGGTTTAATACTCAATGTGTAGCATGCTGAACTCAGTTTTGGGTTAATATATTGACTATGATCCATGGCTTTGCCGACCACAAGTAATGAGTTCGCAGCCGCTTGTGGCGCCACAATGCCTTGTTTTCAGGGTAATTGGACTTCTATCGGGGAGTTTCTGACATAACGTTACAAACGTATGTGGAACTGTGCGTGATTTTAGCCTTTCGCCGCGAAGTGCATGAGAACTGCGCTTGTCTAGTTTATGACGCAGCGAGTAATGGTCATTTCTTACCGACGTTTCGTGACAACCTATCGTTCCAATCTTCAATGGTCATGAATCCCACACAGCACTGAATTGTACTAAACTTGGATCAAGAGGTTTTGCCTTAATATGGCGTCTAATCACATAATTTCACTTCCGGTTTCACCGCCACTATATATAGTGCATTGAACCAATCGAAAGCTGTCTGTTGTGACGGTTAGCGTTTGAAATTTTATTCGTCCATGAAGGGGTGGTGAGTATTTTGAGGTGTCCATGTATTATTTGAGTGTTTGAATTTGCAAAGTGCCATATTAGTATTGAATTTCTCAAGTGAACTGTGGTTTGTTTAATTTGGAGACGATCTGTTTATTTGCGTTGTGAGGATTATCATTTCTTCGAGCAACGGTTGTCATAAAAGGTAAAACTTCCTATTATTAGTAAAACGGTAGAGTGGTGTATCCTCATGAACATGAAAATTCGATGTTAGATGTAGCAGCTTGCATGTAATACTGTTTGCACGTAACGATATCAGTTGTATTAATTTTGATATATGGACGACTGGAACAATACACGTAGGGAAGTGGTCTTTGTAGCATCATTATAGTACCAAGAAAAATTTTCGCCCGTAATACCGTACAATGTGCTCTTGTTCAATATAACAACTTGTCATTTAGTTTTCTTTAATATCACTTTCGATATGTAATGACAAAGGCAACTGAAGTGTATTAAAATGACCATAACCTACAATGCATAACATGTTACAGTTTCGAGAGCTGTCCTCTCGTAACATTGTTCGGATTATTTGCGAGTTTTTGCATTCATTCAGTGTGATAAAAAAATAAGTGTTCTATAGTTTTACATTTCGTTCATGAAGTGATTCTGACATTTCTTTGACTTTAGTGTTGTGCATATAATAAAGGAGTGAACGTAAATACTTGGAGACTGGATTTTGAAGTTTGCTGTACTAACATCAGAATTATGTTACATATTAATTTTTTACGTACTTGCGTATCTCATAGGTAAATATTTAGATTGTGACAAAAGATATCTCCTTTTAAAGGTATTTAGGTTACAATTGTGAAAGCTCTGCTTTCCTTCTAAATTCAAAAGATGTTGGGAAAACACACGTGTATTCATGAAATGATGTTGATTGTTGCACCTCGAAGTTGATACCAAGTGACTTGTTCCATGTGGTAATGCTTATTATAGCAGGAATTTTGAGGTTTTTCTCAGTTCTTCCATGTAGCTGCCAGGATGTTATCTCAGCCAGGCCATGGCTGCTTCATGGGTCCTTTACAATTCAGTATCTACCAGCCATCCAGCTATTTGACACTGACATAAACTGTACATAAATAAAAAATGTAATTTGCTTTACTTTTGAAGTGACCTATTTTAATATGAGGAGCTTATTTTAAAAAATATGTTTGTACACTTTGGCAGAGTTGACTTATTTGTGAGAAAATGTGCATGATACAGCCTCAAAGGTTGGTTAGTCCTGTCATTGTAGGGTAGATATGTTTTGCTCTTTTTCATACATCTCTTCCTCAGTCTTTTGCAGTCAGAACTTGACACTTGTTAAATGGGGACATACCTTTGTTTGTTTTTTTTTTTGAAAATAAGCTCTTGTGTTCCACATTTAGTTGTAATGCATATGATTGGCATGTCAGTGGTATGCTTTTTGTGACCAGTAATATACTTTTACCTTAATAATGTGCCCTGAAATTATCCTATCATTTTTAGTTGGTAGGTTTTTGGTGTAAATGAAGTGAAGTCCTGAAATAGCAAAGATCTGTGCTGGTGTGACATACCAATAAGTAACATAATGTTAATTATGAATTTATTACAAATACAGAGTAAATCAAAGGAAGGTAGCACCTGTGCATGTTTATAACAAAGTAACCAGTCAACCGACAGTTTTGTCATATGTGTCTGTTGTTAGGAAAACTCTCTGGTTGTAATGAATGTAGGAAAACGTTTTGTGCTTTAACCTTGAACGTGTGAGAGATTTAAATCCCAAGGTAGCCGCTGACGGTCAGGGTACTTTTCACTTTAAATGCCCGTTTTTGCACTTGGTGATATCATCCGCTGCATTTTGTACGTTTTTAAAGATAAAAAATTTGAAATAAAAAGTACATGTTTAAGAATGAATCCATCTACCCATTCTGCAAGTTGGAAGAAAATCCATCTGTTTTTACAAGGCTTAGTTGAAGTTCATGTTGTATTGTATTTATTTTTCAGTCGAAGTTTCATTTTGTAGATTTATTATATTCAAATAGCTCCTGTTGTAAGTGGAGACCCTGTGCTGTAAAATTTGGAGCTGGTTGTACATGTAATCATATATCTTCAGGCTTTGTTTAGGTTTCAGTCTCATAATGATTGTGTGTTATGGTAGATCTGCCTTATCTGGACATTGTGGGAAATGAGTTCATATGCATACGGGGGGTTTTTTTTTATGTTTAGTGCAATATGGGACCAGAGGCAAAAGCCCTTCATTTTGCTGTAAGCATTTCTTTGTGACTTCTTCAAACTATATGTTCATACTTATATCCATCCTGCAACTGAACACTTCATTCTGTTTCTCGCGGAGCAGTATCTTGCAACAGGTCATGCACTGCTGACGCTTGAATCACTGAGTCAAAAGGTGTTGGGTTTGGTGTGTGCCAAACTGGGTCAAAGTGTGTTTAGCAGTATGGCTACAAGAAGAACCTTACAGACTGAGATATCGCGGAACTTACATTAGAATTGGACTCTGATGCACATTCATCTGAAGACGAAGACATTTCTGCTCAGAGTGACAGTCACCCGTGTGAAACTACTGTTGCAAATTTCACACAGTGGACTAACAATACAAACTGTCCTACTGTACCTGTAGCCCACAAGTTTACAGGTGGTCCCAATGGGTTATGACAAGCAGAGGTACCCCACATCCATAAAGACTCTTTGCCACTGAGTATTTTCATGCTCTTCTTTTTTGAAATTATGCAGCTGCTGGTGGAAGAGACAAATGGATATCACCAATACTTGGTCACACTGGACAAAGGACGGTCCCCACTGCCTGACGTGACAGTTCAGGAAATGAGTTTGTTTTTGACAATTATTGTGCGTATGAGGCACGAGATTACTGCTCAACACCGGTACAGTACTTCGCGACCTTTTACGTAAACACTTTGAAACAAGACATTCTATCATATACATTTTTTTCTACATTTTAGTGGCAATAAAAATGAACCTGGCAAGACAGATGAAAATTTTGACCGACTGTGGAAAATGAGAGCTGTGTTTGACAAGCTCCTTAATTCATATGCTTAATATTACAGTCTGACCAAACGTTTAGCACCTGATAACTTTGTGCTCTTCAAAGGTATAGTAATCCTCAAACAGTATATACCAAAGAAGCACAAGCGGTTTGGGATACAGCTCTACAGGCTGTGTAGTTCTAAGGGATATACTTATAATATGACCATGTATTTAGGCAAAGACAGGAAACATGTGATTCCTTCCATGACAGTTACACATGCAAGTGTTGCAGGACTTGCAGCAAGGATTGGACATATGGGACACAAGTTGTACATGAACTTTTTTTTTTATTTCCAGTGTTATTTGACGATGTACATACTAAGACAATAAACTGCTATGGGACTATTTCAGAAAAGGGATACAGAAGAATTCTGGACATAAAATGAATATGAAGGTGAAAGGTGACTTGACAGCCATAGTGTGGAACGTCGAACAAGATGTACGCGTACTGACGAACGTGCATTCTCCACCATTGGAGGGTAGTTTCTGTGATGAGCATGGAAAGCCATGAAACCAGACAATGCAGGACTATAATAGACACATGGGGTATGTAGACAAATCTGACCACATGACGAACTCTTACTCAGGTAGCAGATGGACTTGGAAATGGACAAAGAAGCTATTCTTCCATCTTATGGATCTGACCATTCTCAACAGCTTTATCATTCTTGCCTCTTGTGGTTCAAAATTTATCACACTGGCAGTTCAGATTGATATTGGTGAGGGACCTAATACAGGAGGCAGAAAAGGTGCCTTGACTTCAGACCGCAAGAGGAAGAAGACAAGCCCTATCCATGAGCCAAATACAAAGACTTGACTCAGGCACAACAGACATTGGCTCATGCAGTGTAAGAGAGTTCCATGCCATGTGTATTCCACCAAAAGCAAAGAAATGAGAATGAAATACAAGTATCAAGAATGCAACGTGTGCTACCCATGTTTTGAGGTATTTCACACCAAAATGAGTTTTTGAGAACCATCTGACACAAAAATGGAAAAGCTAAATATTCCCTTGTAAGTGGATATTACCATTGTAATTGCAGAACTGATATCGTTCTGTAGCATCTTCATGATGAAATAATGGGGGTAAAGGGATTGTGGATTTTTCAGAGGGGGTTTTCAGAAGGAGCAGAGACTTGTTGGAAGGGCCTCTGTGTGTGTGTGTGTGTGTGTGTATTTGCTCCACTTTGCCAATATGAGGAAAAAAATAAGAACTATTGCCTGGAGACATCTCTCCATGATTCATGACTGCTGGAAAAATGGAAATTCAGTTAGAAAAATTACACCTCATTAGTGATAATTTTGACTAGAATTAAATTTCACACAAACTTTTATGCATATACAAACCTTTAAGACCAATATGGTAAAATAGAGATGTGTAATTGTAAATGCAGAAAATTTTAAAAAGTACACGGCATTGCGGGACAGTGTTTTCCCCTTCGGCTGTGAAGGGCATTTAAATACTGGGGCAGTGTTTTCCCGTTCGGACGTAAAGGGTTAACCAATGATAATTGTCACATCATTTTATACACACTGGTTACTTTATTATACTTACTTACTCCATGGAGCAGAGTCCTTCTTGAGAAGCTAACCAGTGAACTTTGCAGCTAGTCAAGAAATTCCCCCGCATTTATGGAACCCAAAAGTCCTTCACCTTACCCACAAGTGCCCGCCACCTGTCCCTATCCTGAGCCAACTCCGTCCAGTCCCCACGACCCCCTCCAACTTCCTGAAGATCCATCTTAATATTATCCTCCCATCTACATCTTGGTCTCCCCAATGGACTCTTTCCCTTAGGCTTCGCCACCAACACCCTGTGCACACCTCTATCCTCCCCCATATGCGCCACGTGCCCTGCCCATCTGATTCGTCTTGATTTTACCACCCACACAGGTTACTTTATTATAAACCTGTGAAAGTGTTAAATTTTTTTAAAATTATGCTGTGTGTTTGTTACCAATAATTAGTGTGCAGTCTTATGTTATTGTCAGAAATTTTTTGTTTTGTTGTACATTTTGTATATTTTTTTTATTATAATGTGGGTAATATTAAATAAAGTGCTGTATAATCACACAAATATAAAATAAATACACATACAGAAACTGATATTCTATACTTTTTCTAGAGCAAAAGGTAGCAGTACCCATGAAGCAGAATGGACACCTTTGAGCCTATTTTAGCCTATCTTCCTTACTAAGAGGAAGGTGCTAGTACTGTTTATTTCCATTTAATTAGTACTATGTTTATTAGATACTTACAAAATCATGCTGTGTATTGTACACCAACATGTATGGTAAAATTTGTAGGAGTAGTGAGGAAGTGCTTGTGGAATATTTGTGCTATTTCTGGTCCTTTGATGAATTTTATTTGTCATATTAATGCATGGAATATAAACAGAAGACTTCAGCCTGTTAAGGTAATGAAGAACATTGCTCATGTTTATACTTATCACAGTGATTTTAATCAGGATGTCCAAGTTTGTTGATTTTTCAAATTTCAAATCAAACTGTAAATGTGGAGAGTATATTGTGAGTTTGGGTTATTGTGAAACCACTACCAATGAATATCCAGCAAATTCTTTGTAGGTACTTTTTTCCCAGAGTTTTTCCCACTGTTAGCTGTCAGAACATGTGTATTGAATTAAGGGCACTCGTTGATTTTTGACAGCAAGGAAACAATTTTACAAATATTTTAAAAATGTCTGTAGAGATGCGTACAGGTGACTGAGTACACTTGGACTGTCGTGTGTGCGTAGACGTTCTGTGGGTTTATTTAATACTGCCAGCTGCTTTTTTCTGCTGTTAAAATAGGTTAGTACTCCCTGTTAGATATGCACGTTTTTGTATGGTTCTGCTACGTGTGCTAATTAATGTTGCTTGTTAGAATTTGTTGAACTTCTGCAGTTGAAATAAGGCAGTTGAATCATGATGCATAAAAATAGTGTTACATCCCTGGTGTTATGTAAGGGAGTGTTTGCTTATTTTGTTTGTATTGGCAGATGTGTTTCGTTTATTCTGTATCCCATTTCCATAAGCAAATAATTTAGATTTTTATTTGCACATATTGTGTATTAATTGTACAGTTACAGTTAGACATGAATACAGTAAAATCTTTGTTGGCCGTGTTTGTGGAAGTATGAGATTTGTCTTTAACCTTTATTGTACTGGATTGTTTATTTAAATTTTAGTGCAAGGTTTATGAAATATGTATTATTTGAACCGAAAAAGGGTAAAGTTATGCAATAAACATCATTTTGTGGAAAATAAAACACATTATGCAGCATGTCTTTAAAATGCAGTAAATTTCATTGTTGCCTGCATTTATATGTAATGAATTTATAGGGGTGTTTTTCTTACAAGCAATTACGTATGTGGATGTAGGTCTTCTAAAGGTTAGAGTGAGTCTGGAAGCATTCTTCTGTAAAGAAAGTGTGTTTTACGGAGTTAAAAGGTTGATGTAGGTAGTAAATAGTGCCTCTTTCTATTTTCTGCTCTAGTATACAGTACAGCTTGCATTCAAGTGCCTATTTTATATACATTCTTGATGTTATCAATATTTTGCACTGAATATGTTGAACCATTATTATATTTCAGGTAAACTGTTCTTAGGCAAGTGAAGCAAGTTCAAGATGGAGGAAGATACAGAGTATATGAAATTGCCTGTAGAAGAACGCTGTGTTCACAAGGTACTTTTATAGTTATTCCTTTACAATTTATTCTTTTGTTCAAAAAGAAAAACAGTACTCATTCATAATGCACTTTTCAGCTTTGGAAAGCAAGACTGCATGGATATGAAGAAGCGGCCAAGCTTTTTCGACAAATTGATGATGAGAAATCTCCAGAATTCAACAAATTTTTGGGTCTAGTGAAGAAATTTGTTGTTGACAGCCATGCAGCTGCACAGGAAAAGGGCCTGGAGGCTGTGCTTGCCTTTGTTGAGAATTCTGCTACTGCTGGAAAGTAAGATCGCATATGAATATTTGTAACTACTTTCATGGCATTTTGTTTATCCTTTCCACTTAAAACATTAGTGCATGGTGCTTTCTGCCCAGTTATTTTTTGGTATTTAAATTATAGAGGAGATTTTAGTACATTTTATTGTTAGGAAGCGCAGGGCACCTCTAAATTCATTGTGTTTTACTACATTAGGAGGGATAAAGGATTAGGGCAGAAGTAACTGTGTGCAGAATTTTTTTTATGTGATTTGAGGTTCTCACAGTAAATATTATGACTTATGTCTTGCAGAAAGTGACACCATGTAATTTGGTAGGTAAGTAGTGACATTTTGAAGCAACGTGTTGCCTCCGTCCTCAGTTTTTAAGAGACCTTATTGTAAAAAGTGTAGGTTATGAATATTACTGTGAACAGTTAGGTAAGATGAATAGTATTGTAACTGCCTGGTTACAGGACTGTTGGAGAAGTTATGTCTGGAATTATTACCAAGTGTATTGCTGCGCCAAAAGCAAAGACAAGGGAACTGGCTGTTCAGATTATACTCATGTACATAGAAATTGAAAAATTTGAAGCTGTGCAGGAGGAGATTCTGAAAGGAATGGATCACAAAAATCCAAAAATTGTTTTGGCATGTGTGTCAGCAGTTACACAGGCTCTCAGGTATGGCTACATTTTAAATGTTTCTAGTCAAGATTTTGTTCTTTAAGGGTGTTCATGTAGTGGCATGTGGCAGTTGCTTATTTTCAGTACTGTTAATAGCAATTTCATTTTATCAAGGACTTGATTTAAAATATGTTGGTGTTGGGTACAGGCATATACTACTTATATGGTGCTAATGGTGCCTTAAAATTTGCCATTTCTGCATCTATGTTTTACTACTGCTTCATGTTTTCTGATTTTCCAGCAATAAGTGATACACTGCATTGTAACTCTGTATTTACCAATCAAGTTTCTGGAAGCAGTGACCCTTGTGACTTGGATGCCAAACGTGCCCAGTTCAAATCCCTCCTGAGACACTTGACTATTTTGATTCAGATTTCGTTGCCTGATCCCCTCAGTGCAAATTATGGGTACACCTCTCTGTGTTCATGTTGTCGGTTGTGGGAGTACAGATGTGAGGTTTGCTTAGAAGGTCCCAAATATAAAAATAATGAAGTGCGTAACTGTATTGCATGAACTTCTTCGTCATGCTTAAGTAAGGCTGTATCACGTGGACTTCTGTCACCACATTCTGAAGAAGGGCCTAGGTACCATACAAAGTCTGTCATATAAGGACTAGATTTGAACTGCATTGCTGTGGCGCTGCGACCCAACGTGGGTCATGGCCTGCTCATTCACGAGGTTTCTAGATCACACACAACAACGCACCACAGTCGGTAGGACTCCTGTGGACGAGTGATCAGCTCATCGCAGAGACCTCTACCTGACAATACACAACACTCACAACAGACAAATGTCCATGCCCCCGGTGGGATTCGAACCCACGATCTCAGCAGGCAAGCGGTCGCAGACGTACGCCTTAGACCATGCGGCCACTGGGGCCAACGTATATACTATGCACACAAGTCAAAACTGACAGAATTTGTGTTTTTAGTTGCATGCTAAGCTGCAGTTAATACTGGGAATATTTTATTTCATATACAGGGATTTTGGCCCAAAGGTTATAAACATTAAACCTTTAATAAAGAAGATGCCTGTGCTGCTAGAAGACAGAGATAAAGGTGTAAGAGATGAAGGAAAATCAATGGTAATTGAAATTTATAGGTGGATTGGTGATGCACTGAAATCTCAGCTGAATTCCCTCAAGCCTGTTCAGGTCAGTGTTACTCTTTTAGCAAGGAAATTTGGTTCACTATTTTGATATGCAGATTTTATTGTGTTAGATATGTGTAACATCTTCCACGATGCAGACTCTGTCTTGAATACTTAATTTATAGTTGGTTGTGTGTGTGTGTGTGTGTGTGTCATCTGACTTAAGTCATAGGTGTGTTGTTCCCATGAGTGTAACTCAGTTTTCAAAACTTGTCTTTAATTTTCAGTAAAAAATGCTGTGTTACCTGAATAGAATACTGTGCTGCATATAGGATGACCATCCTTTGCAGTTTTCAATTTTCAGGAAAATATCATATTTGCAACATATTTAACCTTGTGTGCAGGTAAACGATGATGCCATAATTTTCATATGGTGCATTAGGTAAAAAATATAATTTTATATTTGGTTAAATACAGTACATAATTTCTGTAATTTGAGTGGCTTTTATTTTAGCCATTTACAAATTCCTTGTTCCTGTAAGGTAATTTCACTATCCTTTTGTATTCAGTTAAACATGAACTGAGAAAGACTGTTCGTATGGTATCATATAAGTACAGTATTTGCGTAAGTTTAAATTATGTGAGTATACTAAATGGAGTAGAAATTTGTGGATATTTACAGTTCAGGACCAAAATTTTAGAATTTGTTTTACTGCATGTAATTCAAAATAAATATTTTTTAAATGTTTGTAGATTAGTGTTTAATTTGACATTACACTTTTTGGATTTCTGGTATCAGGAATATTCAGTTTTTGCCTGACGAATTGATGCTTTTCATTATAAAAAATTTGATTAAATCATGGTTCCTGTAGTGTGTCTGTTTTTCTCTTGCTGTATGTACTTAAGTAACATACACCATCTTGCTGCTGTGATCGTTAGTGAATAGTCAGTATGCACAGTTAATGCTTGCACATGTTGCACACTTTCCACATGACATTTTACTGTCATATTGCATTGTTGTTGTAATCTTATTTTCATGATCTTGTCTTGTTTAGTTGTATTAAAACTCTAAAATATATGAAGTTTATTACTAAGAATGTGTATGTGAAGATATTGTGCTTTTGATTTTTTTTCCCCCCCTTAAAGAGTACTTAAATATTGTTGGTAAACATTTTAAAATTTATCATCAGTTCTGGAAAATGTTTAATAAAAGTTATAAACTATGTGAGTGTTGAGTTCATATAGGTTTTGCATAATGTGTTTAGTACATGGTAAAGTTGTTCCTTTGGCATGACTTGAAGGCATAATGGGAGATGTGGAGGTAAGCTTCACACATGTTTAACCTTGGCACTAGTCAAAAGTGAGTGGTCAGCCTTAGTCCAAGGGAGAGATGATCCATTACTCATTGTATATGAAGCTTTGTGGGCCACAGAGCTATTATGGACATTTTCTTGCCCCTGCTAAGAACTAAACTAAACTCCGTGGCCTTAGTCCGCGAGCGAACTATACCGACAGAGCGGCCGCCGCCGGTCGGCGAAGTTAGTGCCAACTTTTGTGGGTAGAGGGGTGTCACGTGGTCAGCGCAACGGGTCCCCACGGCCGTTAATCTCTGTTATCTAGACCTGGAGCCGCTACTTTTTTATTCAAGTAGCTAAGAATCAAACCATAATTCTTTGGGAATTCCAGCTTGTAGCCTATCGCTATACCAATTAGACTATGCTTATTGGGTGTTTTTATTGAGGTTAATACTTCATTTTTATTAATACAGGTGTCAGAATTAGAAACAGAATTTGAGAAGGTCAAAGGAGAGAAGGTTGTGCCTGCTCGATACCTCAAGTCACAACAACAGAAGCAAGCCAAGCTAGCTGCTGAAGTAGCTGCGGCAGGTGGGGATGGAGAAGGTGAGATTGTTACTGATGACAAGTGGAATAACACTGGTGATGCCATGATCCAAACAACTGTTTCTGATTAGGAGTTGATTGAAGTAATGATTGTAAGATTTGAGGTTTTTCTTTACTTTGTCAGGTAAATGAATGGCGGGTTGGTGGTGGGTTACGTATAAGTAGAAAGTTGTTTTTATTGTGTCTGTTTACATTACTGGTGCATAATTTGTTATGAGTGAACAGATTTCATCATTTGGGATTTCACTGTATGAATCCGAGTGACTGTAAAGGGGTTTGACTAGGCAAGGTACTTAGTTTCATTTGGAGTGCAGTCCTACTAGATAGTTAGCTAAACAGAAATGAGATGCACAGTAGTTTGACTAGTTGTGGCACATGAGGCAGTAGTTTCCAGTCTCTGATTGTAATTTTAATAATACTGTAATGTTCTTTGGATTGCAAGTATGCTGTTTATTTTTTAGAGAAATATTTCTTGCTGAATTCTAAAGTATAATGATGATTTTTTTTTGTGCACCCTTGTACAGGCACTGAGACTCTGTACAGAGCCGTACGGCCCGTAGGGGGAGTAGAGGTATAGCTCTACTCTTTCATGACCAGCTGCACTAGTAGGGGGTGAGGGGTTAGCATCACGCCCCGGTTGCTCTTTACCCCCTGGAAAGACCCGGTACCCATTGTACAGGAGGCTGGGTGGGCCCCAGGGCCGGTCAGGACAGGTGTGGAAAATCTCGCCCCCCACCGGGATTCTATCCCCGGACCATCCAGCCCGTAGCCAGTTGCTATACTGACTACGCTACCCGTCCCACGATGATGATGATTACTTGCCGTAAAATTGTTGATATACGACTGTTTTCTTTTATTTATTATGTCTGTGAAACTGTTAACCCTTAGGCTACTAATGTCATATATATATGGAGCGCCTATTCTTGATGTTTCTAGATCACACACAACGACGCAGCACAGTCGGTAGGACTCCTCTGGACGAGTGATCAGCTCGTCGCAGAGAC
>Ga0268261_10000785_pt1 | contig 20754 bp, 19 predicted proteins | sample TergutNc150P1_FD_190353 | JGI IMG/M metagenome (GOLD analysis project Ga0268261, IMG submission 190353) | Nasutitermes corniger P1 segment gut microbial community from laboratory colony in Florida, USA - Nc150 P1 (SPAdes) (version 2) | ecosystem: Host-associated > Arthropoda: Insects >...
ACGCCCTGTCATGCTTCTTTGCAAAGGTAAAGAGCGTGGTGGCATCGATGGCTATGTTCCAATAGTGTTTTTGGAGCGGCTTTGGGGAATTCTTCCTTTCCGTTACGCGGGTATGGTCGAATTTTTTACTGGCTATCAGCTTTTTGGCCATGAAATAGATGATGTTTTCAAGTTCTGAAGGGGGAAGCTTTTCCAGAAAATCATTGATGGTATCATAATGAGGGATTTCCGCCAGGTTTTTGATTCCTAGGATAGCCCCAATGTTATGGATGACATTGTCATCGTTCATCTCCTCGTCGATCCGCCTCATGGATTTCAGCCCCGATGCCTGCTTGAGTATGAGGGTGAGCAATAAAATGTCCGGGGCATACCTGACATAGATTTGGTGGCGGTGGTCTTCTAAGCCTTTCGACAGGGGGCCGAGCCCGGAGAAAAACTTCATCATTATCCCGAAAAAATCAACAATGGGAAAAACTCCTTCTTCGCATTGCGTCTTTGTTCTCGTGTTGCCATATTATACGCACTCCTATTCTATAAAAGTTCACATATAATTTTGCCAAATCGAAAGCGCTTAAGGGAAGTGGATATTTTAGGTAATTAACTCGAAGGAATTTTACTCCTCAGGACTAGGTTTCCAGGGAGAAAGGACTTTTTTGTGCGGAATTCTTGCATTTTGTCTAAAATTTGTATATTATGGAAAAGTACGCTTTTAAAGAAGGATTCAAACCATTGAAGCGTGTTTAAGCAAGCCCAAAAAGACTAAAATATAAGGGAGGGATAGGCATGGTCAATTTTAAAGAAGAATTAGAAACTTTGGTAATGCGTTCGGGGAGCAGCTCAGTTACTGAGCCTCAAAGCGAAATAGCCATCGCCTGTGAAACATTCAATGCCACGATCCAGAAGTTTTTAAAGCGGCAGGGTTCATTTAATTTTCAATTAGAAGAAATGATCGCTTTGCTTGAGGAAATGCAGGCTCAGGGCAATTCAAATCAAGATGGAGCCCAAAAAATGGTAGCAGCCCTCGTGGCATCTGCCGATTTAATTGAAAACCTCTATTTATTTTATGAAGAAAATTCCCAATACGAGTCCTTGTTTCCGCAAGTCAGATTAATGTGGAAAAATATTCAAAAACAGTTGGATGTCGTTGGGCTGACCCGTATCGGAGACGAACAGACACCGGTGCAAGCTGAATTTAATACAGTGGCAGGGATAGAGTCTAATCCTGATTTTCCCCATGGCTATATTTTAAAGGTCCTTAAAAGCGGCTATGTATATAATGGCAGAATTTACCGCAAATCGTCTGTCATTGCCAATAAATTGGAGGTTATGCTAAATGAGTAGAGTAATTGGAATCGACTTGGGAACATCAACATCCGAAGTGGCTTATGTTAAAGATGGAAAACCAGTTGTCATTCCCAATTTAATTGGGGAAATCATTACGCCATCCGCGATTAATATTAGTCCTGAAAAGGAAATTACGGTAGGAAGCCAAGCCCGGGAAAAGGTGCTCCTTGAACCAGAGCAGACGTTCATGGAAGTGAAAAGGCTGATTGGCAGCGATAAGTTATTAGAGTGCCATGGACAGGCTTACACACCGGAAGAAATGTCATCATTTATATTGAAGTATTTGGTAAAAAGTGCGTCAGATTTTTTGGGAGAAGAAGTCAAACGTGCAGTCATTACGGTCCCGGCGTATTTTTCAGATAAGCAGCGGCGGGCAACGATGGAAGCAGGGCGCCTTTGCGGGCTGACGGTGGAGCGGATCATCAATGAGCCAACAGCAGCCGCATTAAGCTATGGGATTGAAAATATGGAGAACTGCTCCAATATTCTCGTCTATGACCTGGGTGGAGGCACATTGGATGTTACCGTTTTAGAAATGTTTGAAGGGGTATTGGATGTAAAGGCTAGCAGCGGAAATAACCAATTGGGCGGAAAAGATTTTGATGAAGCAGTGATTCAGTATCTCTTGGAGCAGATTCCATTAAAAGCCCGGCAATCAGTAAAAGGGGATTTGCGAGCGTTGGCTCGTTTAAAGCATGAGGCGGAAGCTGCTAAAATCTCCCTTAGCTTTGAAGAAACGTATCACGTGACGTTGCCATTTTTAACCCAGTCTGGCGGTAGCCCTGTTTCCCTTGACATTATCATTAGCCGGGAACAATTCGAATCCTTAATCAGTGACAAAATTGAAGGGACCAGGCAGCAAATCACCACAGCCCTAAAAGATGCAAAAATGACCATCAGCGAAGTGGATTTAATCTTATTGGTTGGCGGTTCGACCAGGATTCCACTGGTGGAAACGTTTATTGTCGGTGTGTTTGGGAAATCACCCCAGCATTTAGTCGATCCGGATTTGGCGGTTGTGAAAGGTGCAGCGGTCCAAGCTGCCATTTTGGAGGGTGTATTGGGGGGAGACAGTCTCGTCTTAACGGATGTCTGCCCATTTACTTTAGGGATTGCAGCATGGATGGGAGATGAAATGTTTGGAGATTTGGGTTTTTCTGCAATCATCCCTAGGAATGTAACGATTCCTGTCACAAAAGAAAAAAAATACTACACGCTTGTTGATAATCAGACCCAGGTTGATATTGTGGTTTACCAAGGGGAAAGTTTTGACCTAGAAAAAAATTACCTTCTGGATAATTTCTTATTGAGCGGGATACCGCCTAAAAAAGCAGGAAAGGAATCCATTACTGTTTCTTTTTCATATGACGTGAATGGAATCCTTAAAGTAACCGCATTAGTTGACTCAACAGGTGAGGAAGCAGCGATTACCATTAAAGCGGACAAGCACCAGGTCCCCTTCGGGGACATTGACCTTGACAAATGGGAGGATTCCCCCCAATCTGCAAAATTTAAGTCAGTCATTAAAAAGGCTGAAAAAATGCTGAAAACACTGGAAGGTGATGACGCTCTTGAAGAGATGATTGAAGAATTGAAAGAGGCTGTCATTTTAGGGCGGAACGCTGAAATACTGCAGGACTTAAAAGATGATTTGGTGGAATACCTTTTGGAGCTAGAAGAAGATGAATGATATACTGGTAAATTATTATTATCAACAAGCTTTAAAAGAGGCTACAAATGGGAATATAACCCATGCATTGCAAACTTTACAAAAATCAATGGAATGCGGCAATCAGATCCTATCCGGCAGGGATGCCAAAATTTTAGCAGGGCTATGCAACTATCGTTTAGGGCAATATGAAGCATGCCGCCCTTTTGTAGATGATTTAAGCCAAGCGGGTATCCTGACAGTGAATGATTTAGATGCATTAGCTAAAGAAAGAGAGGCAATAAATCAGTTGATTGACCAGAAAAAATATCGGAGGGCTATTCGCCGACTGGAAAAAAATCCAGAAAAAAATGTCATGGAGTTCTGTTATTTAACATGTCTGCATGGGATTCTTGGCCACAAGCAAAAAGCAATCCAGGCAGCCACCCGCATACTGGCAATCGATAAAGGGAATCAGCTTGCATTGGATTACTTAGATGGATTGTCTGAAATGAAAATGAGGTGGTCATTTTGAGTACGTTGTATGAACAGCTGAACCTGACTCCAGGTGTTTCCAAAATAGAAATCAAGAAAGCATATTTTCGCCAAGTAAAAAGGCAACCGCCTGAAAAATATCCTGAGGAATTTAAAGTTTACCGACAAGCCTATGAAATATTAATGGATGATGAGCGGCGTGAACAATATAATCAGGTGATAACGATGCCTAAAAATGTTCAGCAAACCCATGAAGCAGCGGTCAGAATGTTTGAAAAACGGGATTTTAAAGGCACGATTTCCGTGCTTAAGCCATATATGAATAAGGAAGAAAATTACGGGGCGCTGCTGTCTTTACTTGGCAGGTCCTTCCTTGAGAATGAAAACTACGGAAATGCGGTTAAAGTTTTTGAGAAGTTACTGGAAATTAATCCACAAGATGAAGACAGCCACATTAATCTGGCATCAGCTTATATAAAGCGTAATTTCCTAAAAAAGGCGAGGGCACAAATCGAGGGGGTTTTGCACAGGAGCCCCCAAAAGGCCGAAGCATGGCTTATTTTAGGGCAATTATACCAACGGGACTTATTGCTTGAAAAAGCAGCAGCAGCTTACGAGCATGGCCTATCGTCTTCAACGTGCAGCGATGAAATTAAATATAAGCTTTATATTGGGAAAATCCAGCTTATGCTTAAACGCAAATATTATGAAAAACTTCCTCAGGTTCTCGCTGGACTAGAGGAGATTGGCTTTCAAAATCCAGTTTATGTTGATGATATCACTGAAAAAATGAGGGATAGTTTTATCATGGAAGGGGTTTTTAACCGATCTCCAATTAATGGGGAGGTAGAGGCTATTCTTTCCATTTATCAGTTGCTAAGTAAACTAGATCCTGCAAATGAAGATATCTCCCTTTCATGCAAGATGATGGAAGGCACCCTTAATCTTATGAAAATGTCCAAAGATAAATCGGTGCTGCCGGTACTTGGAAATCTTTTTAATGAATTACAGTTTCTAGACGAAGATCCTCAGAATACAGAGTTCATAGCCGGGGTACAAAATGCCAAATTGGCGTGCTTGCAGCAACCGCTGCATAAATTGAAAACGGGGATTTTATATATCAAACAAAAATATCCAGCCATGTATAACAGGCAAAAAGACTTTTTTGCAAAAGTCCAGTCGGGCACAAATAGCTTTGCGCTGCAAAGGAATCTGGTTAAAGAATTAGAAGAAATTGTCAAGGACCATCCTTCTTTTGTCAGTGAATTAATGGGGGAAGAAATTGATGTGGCAAGCATGAATTTTACTAACCCAACGATTACTTTTTATAACGATGGTGAAACATATCAACGAGAAGAGCCTAAAGTCGGCCGCAATAATCCATGCCCATGTGGAAGCGGGAAAAAATATAAGAAATGTTGCTTATAGGCAACTAAAAAAGGAAGAAATCCCGCATTCAGGATTTCTTCCTTTTTTTACCTTCCGGCACCGGGTCATAACCCATCCCCCCGAAAGGGTTGCACCTTAAAATCCGCCAAACAGCCATCAGGCCGCCCCGAAATGCCCCATGGACCTCCACTGCTTCCTTGGCATACTCTGAACAGGTCGGGTGGTAACGGCAGTTGGGCGGGAACAGGGGTGAGATAAACCGCTGGTACATCGAAATGATAAACAAAAAAATTCTTTTCATGTCATTAATCTCCTTGGAAATCCATAAAATTATCATAGCAGACCTTTGCACAATTTACAAGCAACGGGAAAACTTATACGAGGGGGAACAGCCATGTGTGGAATTTTTGGCGTAGTGGATTATCGGAAAAATGAACTCAAGGGCCCCAATGACGCCGCCTGTGTGGAAGCCGTCGCGCACCGGGGGCCTGATGAAGCGGGATTATATTATCATAAGCATGTCTTTTTGGGGCATCGCCGCCTATCCGTCGTGGACTTGGCACAGGGCAAGCAGCCCATGGAATTTGAGCATTTCGCCATGGTTTACAATGGGGAACTTTACAACACCGAAGAGATCCGACATGGGCTGATTGAACAGGGATACCGCTTTACCGGGCATTCCGATACGGAAGTTTTGCTAAAAGCCTATGCTTGCTATAAAGAGAGGGTAGTGGAGAAGCTCAACGGCATTTTTGCGTTTGCGGTATGGGATTATCAGAAGCAGTCCCTTTATGTGGCCCGCGACCGTGTAGGGGTTAAGCCATTATACTACAGCAAATCCCCCCATGGCATTATCGTCGCCTCAGAGCCTAAACAGATTCTCACTTATCAGGGAGAAGCCCGCCTCAACACCAACAGCCTCCAAGAACTTCTGGGTCTGGGCCCATCCCATTCCCCGGCTCATGGCATGTATGTGGGAATCGACGAACTGGAGCCTGGGCATTACATGATACAAGATGCCAGTGGGCTTAAAATCAAGCGTTACTGGGAACTGGAGGCCAAGCCCCACACCGACGATCTCAACACCACCGTCGCCAAAACAAAGGAGCTTTTTACTACCGCCGTCAAAAAGCAGCTGGTATCGGATGTGCCACTGATGACCTTTTTGTCCGGAGGGGTGGACTCCTCCGCCATTACCGCCATCGCCGCCGACCAGATTCCCGGCCTGAACACCTTTTCCATCGACTACGAGGATAACATGAAATACTTCAAGAAAACGGACTTCACCGTGTCCCAGGACCGGGAGTTCATCGAGCTCATGTCGAGGCGCCATCAGACCAACCACCATTTTTGCGTCATTGGCAACGATGATTTGGCGGCAACCCTCAAAGATGCGGTCCGTTTTCGGGATGTGCCGGGCATGGCGGACGTGGATTCCTCCCTGTACTGGTTTTGCAAGGAGATAAAGAAAGGGTTTACCGTGGGGTTGTCAGGGGAATGTGCCGATGAGATTTTCGGCGGTTATCCGTGGTTTTACCGGGAGCCCGTAAACGGGTGCTTTCCTTGGCTGCGTGATTTGAATGTGCGTAATGGTTTGCTTCGACCGGAGTATCAGGAAAAATTGCAGCTGGAAGCGTATGTGGGACAGAAATTCCAGGATAGTCTTGCCAAAGCACCCATCGTCACGGGGGACAGTGATTTTGAGAATGAGAAGCGACAGCTGACGTACCTGAACATTAAATGGTTCATGACAACCCTTCTTGATAGGAAGGATAGGATGAGCATGGGTGCTGGACTCGAGGTCCGGGTGCCATTCGCCGACCACGAACTGGTGGAATACGTCTACAACATCCCATGGGAAATGAAGTTCTACCAGGGCATGGAAAAAGGGCTGTTGCGAAAAGCCCTCGAAGGCATCTTGCCAAATGAAGTGCTGTACCGCAAGAAAAACCCGTACCCAAAAACCCACAACCCCCACTATACATTGCTGGTCCAGACCTTGCTCCAAGAAGCGTTGCGGGACAAAAATTCCATTTTGCACGAGCTCTTTGACGGGGATAAGCTCCGTGATTTGGCAACCACTTCCAAGGAAATCATCACCCGCCCGTGGTTTGGGCAACTTATGACCCAACCCCAGTTAATCGCCTATTTGTACCAGCTCCATTATTGGCACAAAGAATATGGCATCAAACTGGAGGTTGATTGATGAAGGTCATTATCGCCTCCACTTCAGCTACCCTGACCAACCGCGTCCAGGCAAGGGTCATGGCCTGCGGGTTCATGGTGGAGGCGGTCATTGGCAACAGCTACGAACTGCTCCGCCAGGCGAAATCCCTGTCGCCACGGCTCATTATCATCGACGACGAGTTGGAAGGGGGCAACCTCGCCTCCGTCATCGAAACCCTCACCAGGGACCGCCGTCCCGTCATTGTTCTGGGGATGGCTTACAAGAAAGACTTCTACCAGCCCAGCCCCTATCTTGAATTTTCCCATAAGCCCGTCCAGCTTCCCTTGCTGGAAAACACCATCCGCATGTTAGTGAAATACAGCGACAGCCTGCGGGTGCTGGAAACGAAAGTGGAGCATTACGAGCAAAAGCAAAAAACGGATAAAGCCGTGTCCCACGCCAAAAAAATCCTCCAAGAGCATGAGTCCATGACCGAAGAAGCCGCCCACCGCTACATCCAAAAAAAAGAGCATGGAACAACGGATCAGCAAACTGGAATGCGCCGAGAAAATAATTCAAAATTTCAGTAAACACTAGGCATTTTTCCTACGTCATAACCATATGATGTATTAAGACAATAGTGTCTTAATACATTCTAATGACGAACAACGGGGTTCGCTATTCCAGCAAAGCAATGGCTGCTTGTATGGGTCATTTCAGTGCGGGGTAGGGAACCTTTTATATTGACTCGAGTTGGAAATGGCTTCCAGCTACTTGTTAGATGGTGTCATTTCTCGCTCGAATCAGTATCAGTTCAGGGGAGGTCCAATGATGTTTACGAAAGATGCAATCTTAAAGAATGCCCAGGAAGAAGGGGTCAATTTTATCCGCTTGATGTTCACGGATTTATTCGGGACGGTCAAGAATGTGGAAATCCCATTGTCGCAGCTGCAAAAGGCGCTTGACAATCAAATTATGTTTGATGGGTCTTCCATCGAAGGGTTCGCCCGCATCCAAGAAAGCGATATGTTATTATTCCCAGACTTAGGGACTTGGTTAGTGTTCCCATGGAGCCCGGGTGAAGCCCGCATTGCCTTGTTGGTTTGCGATGTTTACCACACCGATGGCACGCCTTTTGCTGGGGACCCACGCTCTAACCTTCGCCGGGTCTTGAAAGAAATGCAGGAACTTGGGTTCAGCCGTTTCAACTTAGGCCCTGAAGTGGAATTTTTCTTATTTAAATTGGACGAAAAAGGCCGCCCGACACCAGAGCTTAACGACCACGGGGGATACTTCGATTTCGCTCCCCTTGACCTGGCTGAAAACTGCCGCCGGGACATTGTGATCGAGCTAGAAAAACTGGGCTTCGAAGTAGAGGCCTCCCACCACGAAGTGGCACCGGGCCAACATGAAATCGATTTCAAATACGACGAAGTGTTAGCGGCATGTGACAAAATCCAGATTTTCAAATTGGTGGTCAAATCCATCGCCCGCAAGCACGGCTTGTACGCCACATTTATGCCTAAGCCCATCGCCGGGATCAACGGGTCGGGGATGCACAGCAACGTTTCCTTATTTAATGCCGATGGGACGAATGCTTTTTATGACCCTGAAGGTGATTTGAAATTAAGTGGGTCCGCTTATCACTTCCTAGCAGGTATTTTGAAGCACGTCCGTCATTTCGCGGCTGTGACCAATCCGACGGTGAACTCTTATAAGCGCTTGACAGCAGGTTATGAGGCGCCGGTCTATGTGGCATGGTCCCCATCCAACCGTTCCCCATTGGTCCGCGTGCCGGCAAGCCGTGGCATGGGAACCCGCCTGGAAGTCCGTTCCGTCGACCCATCTGCAAACCCTTACTTGGCAATGTCCGTTATCCTGGCGGCAGGCCTTGACGGGATCAAAAACGAGTTGGTGCCGGCTGAATCTGTTGAGGATAACATCTTCGCTATGAGCGCAGAGGAACTGGCTGCAAGAAACATCGACGCCTTGCCAACAACCCTAAAAGAAGCAGTGGACCTGTTCTGGGAGGACGAAGTGATGACCGGCGCACTAGGTGCCCACATCGCAGAGAAATTCTCCGAAATCAAGTACAAAGAATACGACGATTTCCGCCTGGCAGTCCACGAGTGGGAATTGAAGCGATATATGTCATTGTTATAACCATAGAAAAATCCTGGAAGGAAAGTCGCCTTCCAGGATTTTTTTCGGTTAGGGGGGCAATCTTATCGAAAATTGTCGCATGGCATAAATTGACAAAATTACCGCTTTGTCCTATAATTGTACTAGAGATTCCTCGCACTAAAGGGGAATAAATCAGGGGGTATGGATATGGAAGGAATTTTAATCACTTTATTGGCGTTGGTCATGTTATTGGTGGCTTATAACGGGTATCTTCACGGGAAACAGCTGAAGGAAGCTAAGGAGAAGCACAGCAACTTGGAAGCGGAATTGGTCCAGCTGAAGGAAGAGAACCTGGCGATCCAGACAGAGTTTTCCGCCATCAACGAAAACCTGACTTCCCTTAACCGTTTTGCGAAGGAAGCAAGATAATCTATAAAATGCCAGGGGTTTCGGTCCTTGGCATTTTTTGTCCCATGGGGGAGTACAATGTACAGAAGGGGGGGCTGGCATTCAATAAAGGGTACTTCTATTAACTCGCCTTGCCCGCATTTGCGAGGATTTTTTCGTCCGGCCGAGGAAGTGAAAATGCTTCTACGTTGCTTACTACGTTGCAATCCTCGGCGCAATAAAGATTTAGAGCATTGCAGTGAAGTGGAGCTTCATGGCATTTCTGCTGGCAGGGTACCCGCCCTTCCGTAGGAAGGTATCCTCCTTTGGTGGGCTATTAGGAAAGGCGGAAAAAGACCGTAAATTCGGGTGAATTGGAGTTATGAGAGGTACCCTAAATTTTAACTTTGAAATTTCTTGCGTACCAACCCTTTTTTTGAGAATTTTAATCTTTGGCAGGATTAAAAGATTAAAGAGGGTGTCAAATTTCCCTCAAAAAAATTTAGAAAATACAAGGCTACACTGCTTCGGAGGCTTCTAGCGGGTGGAGGTGAAGAGCCAGCTTTTGACCCTGAATTCGGTTATGGAGCTTTTGGATGTTAAAAGCCAAGGCAAGAATCAGGAATTCTGTCATCACGTTGTGGACTCCGCGCATCAGGAACCAGGCGAAGACTCGAATGTTTATGATGGAACCGAATGCGCCCTCCATGGTAAAATCGATATGTAATTAATTATTTTGTTTTGTTTCTCATAAATAATTATACGACCAAAGGGAGCCCAAGTGGCTTCCTTTGGTCGTTTTTTGAAATCTTTTTTTGAGGCTAATCTGCGTCAGTCCCTTTTGTGATGTGGTTGATCCCGAAGTAAAGCAATCCGATTAACAAGATGTGCATCCCTAAATTTAGCCTTTCAATGTCGAATGGGTTCCAGGACCGTTTGAGCATCAGCCCCGCCACTAATGACAGAGAAAATACCAGCAAGGGCTGTAGGATGCCAAGGGGTGAAATCTTTAGCCGGGTGAGCTTTTTCAGCCGCCAAAAAATCCAGGTGGTGGAGACGAGGAGATAGGCGGCGGTGGCGTAAATGAGCCCGAAAATATTGAAACGCAGGTGGGGCAAAAGGAGGAACATGAGGGCAATCCTTAGGAGGGATGCTAAAAAGACGGGCAGCACGGCAAGTTGGCTTTGCCCCAGTGCGTTCAAAAAGGCTAGGAAGATCTGTTTGAAGAAATACAATATCATAAAAGGTGCCAAGATTCTGAGGTACTGGGCCCCTGTCGCCGTTTGAAAATACAGGTTCATCACTTCCGTTGGGAACAGGATGACCACTAGAAGATAAAGGCCGCAACTGCTGAACACCAGCCTTAAACATTCCCCAAGCAGACCGTTGATATTGGCATAACCTTCTTTTTTGAGGGCTCCAACCGTGGCTTTGGAGAGGCCTTGTGCGATAAAAAGGGGCATGAGGAGGATGGGCATCGTAAAACCGGTGACGGCCCCATAAAGGGAACGGCTGATTTCACTGGGAAGGCCCAATCCGAAAAACAGCTGCATGACGATGATGGGCTCCAAAAATTCGGTTGCCGACATAATGACCATGACCGGGGCTTCCGGACTGGCTGCCTGGCTGGGACGTTTCAAATAGCGGATGGCCAAAGGCAAAGCCCCTGCACCTTTTTGCTTTACGAATATAATGCCCGTGCAAAGCAAGGAAGTGGCTTCGGCCAATAGATAGGCCAGCATCAATCCGGAGATGACCCAAGCAGCACCTAGGTGTCGGAAGCGGTTGATAAAATAAAGGCTGCCAATCAGGCGGATGCATTGGTAAATCAGGGAAGTAATGGCGGCTGGAGTGGTGTTGTCGAGGTTCAAAAGATACCCTTCAAATTTTTGGGATAAGGAGGTTAGCACTACCAAGGGGGCGATAAAAAGGATGGGCAGGTAAGTCCCGGGTTCGTGGAGGACGAAATGGGAGAGGGGATTTGCCAAGAGGATGAGAAACCCTGCCACAATGAGGGCAGGGCGTATTTTATGGCGGCCAAGTCCAGTGAGGGTGGTAGCGAAGGCTAACGTTGGGCGGATGAGCACGTAAACTCCGATGCCGCTTTCCCCGAGGGCCCGGATGACCAGGATAGAATTCATGACGCCAAAGAGGATATGGGCGATAAAACCGGACGTCAATAAAGTCAAAGCCCGCATTCGCATTGTCTGTTTTTTCATCGTTGTGATATAATGGATGTGTCGTTTTTTTGTAGTTGCCCGCCCTGGCGCTTGAAAGTCGGGAAAAGGTTGCACAAGAAGACCAATAAAACGTAGGCTGCCGAGATGATGCCCATGAGGATAAACATCCGAAGGGTTTCGCCTGCCTGCAGGGTCGTGGCCCTGACATAGTAACCGAATAAATAGGTGATGCCTAAAATCAGGGCCCCATTGAATGTGGATTTGAAATTCATTTTGTAGCGGACATGCTTTCTGACGTGGGCCAGTTCCCACAGGGTCAAAAGGACCTGATTGACCGATACCGCGATGATGAGACCGTAAATGTTCAAGGCCGGTATTTGCATGAGCACCAGCATCATGGCTACCTTGATAATGGACGTAATGGTGCTTGTCTTGAATGCCGTCTTAGAGCGGTCCGTTGCCTGAAGCGTCGTAGTTAGTGGGCCTTGGAAGTATAGGAGCATGAATGCCGGGGCAGCCATCACCAAGTATTGCCAGGCCATCCCTGCGTCGTTCCCATAAATGATTTTCAGGATTTCTTGGGGAAACACCATGACCATGACGGTGAACAAGCCGCATAGCAAAAAGGAAATCTGGAAACCATTGTTTAGATGGTTGGAAATCTGTTGGTAGTTGCGCTCCTCATAAGCCCGACTGATGGGCGAGGAAATAAATTGGTTCACCGCCAGGGTAATGAAGTTGGGGAGAAGCAGCAGTGCCATGGCAAGCCCGGATACCGCCGTAAACAGGTGGTGGGACTGGTCATTGGTAAAACCAATCCTAGAAAGGGCAAAGACCACGATGATCGGTTCTAAAAAGTGGCTGAAGGAACCAATCAGCCGAGAACCGGTTGCCGGGAAGGCAATCTCGGTTACATCCTGGAAGTTTTCCCGGGTCAAAGGTTCGTATTTCAACGTCGCCCCTTTGTGGTTTTTCCTCAAGTGGCTGAGGAAGGCGATTCCCAAGATAAAAATCTGGGCGATTTCCCCAACGATGGAGGCAAGCATGATGCCAGCCACCCCAAAGACAACCCCGTGGGGCAAGAAGGCGGAGACGAACCAAAAACTGGCACCAATCCGGACAATCTGCTCGACAATCTGGGAAATCCCATAGGGGGTGGCATTTTCTTCCCCTTGGAAATAGGCCCTAAGGGTCGTCGAAACCACGATGCAAAACAGGTGGGGAATAATCAATAAGAGCGGCAAATAGGCCCGCTCGTCCTGAAGGAAATAATCTGCCAAAGGCCTGGCAAAAATATAAAGGCCGATGCTAGAAATAAAAGTGGCCCCAAGGGCTAGCAAAAAACCGGCCGACAGCACTTTCTTTTGGCGCTTGATGTTCTTGCCAAGAAGTGCCGGGACAGCTATCAAAAGCCCCAGCTGGGCAAAGACGATAAGAAGCTGCAGGGTCGGGTTGATGAGGACGAAAATCCCAAGCCCCTCAAGGCCTAATAGTCTGGTGATGATGACCCGGTTGAATAGGCCCAACGCCCGGGTAATAAAGCCAGCGACCGTAAGGATCAAGGTCGCTTGCGTAACCGTCTGTTTTTTCATATTTGATACCACCCTTATCTAGGGCATGACGGGAAACCCCTCCCGTCATGCCACTGTTGAAATATTTTTTTGTTCCATTAAATTTATGAAATTTTCATCCCCTGTATGTTAGGGGGTTTTGTCAATAAAAGGTGGAGCAAGCCCGTTAGTGGAGAAGGAAAAATTGTGCCTGGAGAAGCATCATGGCGTGGGTGGGTTTCCCACAGAATGATGATTCGCAAGGTCAGTTTTTCCTTCGGAACGGCTTGCGGAACTAGATTCAAGATAAAAGGTGGAGCAAGCCCGTTATTTAAAGGAGAGATGGCCCGTGTTAAAACCCAAGTATCTTTGGAATGAATCAAAAGAAAGTTACGAACCGATTCAATCGAAGTACCATCCAAAAGTTGAAGAATTGATTTTGTCAAGAAAGCTGGCAAAGCCTGAGGGGATTGCTGACTTCATGAACATGCCCATCGACCACGACCCGTTTTTGATGGCTGACATGGAAAAGGCCGTCGAGCGGATCCATCAGGCGGTCGACAACCAAGAACCCATCCTCATTTATGGGGATTACGACGCCGACGGGGTCACCAGCGTTGCCATCCTCATGCGCTGCCTCACGGAACTTGGCGCCCAGGTGGACTACTACATCCCCAACCGGTTTTTTGAAGGCTACGGGCCCAATGCCGATGCTTTTGAAGAGGCGGTGGGCAATGGGTTCAAGCTGGTCATTACGGTGGACTGCGGGATTTCAGGCATCGTGGAAGCCAAGGTGCTTTCAGAGCATGGGGTGGATTTGATCATCACCGACCATCACCATGCGAAAGAAGAAAAGCCCGCCGCCTATGCTATTTTGCACCCTGAGTTAGAGGAACGCTACCCATGGAGCTATTTATCGGGTTCGGGGGTTGCGTTGAAAGTAGCCCAGGCCCTCCTGGACGGCGAAGTCCCTGAAATGTACTACACCATCGCCATGCTAGGAACCATCGGGGACGTGGTCAGCCTCAGGGATGAAAATCGGTCGCTGGTGAAGCGGGGACTTTTGGAGCTTCAGGACACCGAGGTGGAGGGGCTTCGCGCCCTTATGGAAGTGGCAGGGGAAAAACTTGAGGGAGCCGATGAGGTCACCGTCGGATTTGTCATCGGCCCCCGCCTCAATGCCCCAGGGCGAATGGACGATGCCCGGGTTGCCGCCCAGCTGCTCATCACCGATGACCCGGATGAGGCCATGGAATTGGCCCGGGAAATCGAGGCCTTCAACACCCAGCGAAAAGACAGTGGCAAGGAACTGGAAACCCAGGCTTTGGCCATGGCTATGAAAAAAGACCCGAAGCAACCGGTCTTGGTATTATATGATGCCGATTGGCACGAAGGCATCTTAGGGATTGCAGCCGGGAAAATCGCCAAGCAGCTAGGCAAGGCCATCATCATGCTCACCGAGGATGAAAATGGGCTGGCTAAAGGGTCTGCCCGCTCCGTCGAGGGCTTTCATTTATTCGATATGCTGACGAAGGCCGGCGATTTGGTCGAAAAATTTGGCGGGCACGCCCTGGCAGCAGGCCTTACCGTCGCCCCAGAAAATTTACAGGATTTAGAGGATGAACTGAACCGCCAGCTTGCGGGGATTGAGGTCCATCCTACCCTTGATGTTGATTTGGAAGTCCCCCTTGAAGAAGCAGGCTTTGAACTGATTGAGCAGCTGAAAGCCCTGGCCCCATTTGGGGAAGGGAACCGGCGGCCGCTCCTTAAGCTTTCAGGGGTTGGCGCCCAGAACGTCAAGGCCATTGGCAACAAGCACCAGCACCTGAAATTCACGTTGGTTGACGGTGGGGCAACCCTCGAGGCGATTGCGTTCAACCTGGGTCATTTGGCCATTTACTTTACGGAAGGTACCCGCTTTGATGTGGTGGGGGAGCTGTCCATCAACGAATACAATGGGCGAAGGGCAGCCCAGTTCAACGTGTCCGACCTAAAGACCGATGCCTTCCAAGTGATCGACCTTCGCAACAAGCAGCTTTTTGAGGCCCATAAATCCAGCTTTCAAACAGCCGACAAATATTCCACGTTCCAAGGAATAGATAGGGAAGCATCAACCCAAGAAATGGTCATCGACGAACTTCCCGCCTCCTTAGAAGAATTAAAATCCAAGGTGGAGGGGGCCAATGCCAAAAACGTCATCTTGTTCCCTTATGCCGCTGTGACCTTTGCCAGCCGTGAAAAGTTCGTCAAATTCTTCAGCATCCTCAAAAAACACCCGGAATTTGGGTTGACGGAACAGACTTATAACTTCTTCTTGCGGCACGAAATGTCGAAAAATGAAGTAAATTTCATTTTAAGGGTGTTTTTTGAAAACGAAATTGTTATAATTAAGGATAGGGTTGTCACGCTAAAGCCAGAAGCAGCCAAGCGGCCGTTGACGGACTCGGCCACTTACCGAAGCCAAGAGGCTAAGTCTAAGATGTACGAATTTTTCGAGCTGCGGACGGACCAGGACTTGAAAGAACTTTTGATGTCAATCTAGTTCCACAAGCCGCTACAGGCTGAAAAGTGACCTTCCATGAAAGCACATCTGGGAAACCCACCCAGTTGTCCTTCCATTCCAGACACACCTTTCAGCCTTACGCAAGCGGGCTTGTTCCACTTTTTATGAGGAGGTTTCACCGTGAATTTAAAAGAATATATTGCCAATGTCCCCGACTTTCCGAAGCCGGGAATCCAGTTTAAGGATATTACACCACTCATGGCCCATGGGCCGGCATTTCGTTATGCGACGGAGCAGATGACAGAGTTTGCCCGCAAGCACCATGCGGAACTGATCGTAGGGCCTGAAGCACGCGGGTTTATTTTTGGGTGCCCGGTTGCGGCAGAGATGGGCATCGGTTTTGCCCCGGTAAGAAAGCCCGGGAAACTCCCGAGGGAAACGGTTGATTTCAATTACGACCTGGAGTATGGATCCAACACATTGAGCATGCACAGCGATGCCATCTCCCAGGGGCAGCGGGTCATTATCGTGGACGATTTGCTGGCAACAGGCGGTACGGTCGAGGCGACCGTCAAGTTGATTGAACAATTGGGCGGCGAAGTCGTCGGCTGTGCTTTCCTCATTGAATTAGAGGAACTAAATGGCCGAAAGGCGCTTGGGGACTACAATGTCATGTCCTTGATGCAGTACTAAATAGTTTCTCAGGAGCCATAGTGATGTGGCTCTTTTTATTATATGTGGGCATGGCGACGATTTTAGTTGCAAAGGGATGTCATAATGTGATAAAATTTTTGAAAGTATGTCTTTTTGATGTTTCAAAAAAATCGATCGAATTTACTTTTTGATGAAATTTATGGGGGTATCTGCCCTATACTAACTACCACTGAGAGGGGAGCCTTTTATGTACCAGATTAACGGGTTTGAAATTACCATCGAGCATGTTTTGAAACAGGTCAGGACTTACATTAAGAACCCCGAAAGCATTTCCGTCATTGAACGGGCTTTTGAGCTTGCCTATAACCAGCATAAAACCCAGTTTAGGAAATCCGGCGAACCTTACATTATCCACCCCATTGAAGTGGCGCATCTTTTATCCCTATGGCAAACGGGGCCTAAAACCATTGCCGCCGGATTTATGCATGACATCGTGGAAGACACAGATATTACCAAGGAAGAGTTGGAAGCATTATTTGACCCGGAAATCGCCTTTATTGTGGATGGGGTTACAAAACTGACCCAGCTTCAGTACGTTTCCAAGGAAAAGCAACAGGCTGCCACTCATCAAAAAATGCTTTTGGCGATGTCCCAAGACATCCGGGTTATCCTCGTCAAGCTTGCGGATCGCCTCCACAACATCCGCACCCTTAAATTCCTGCCTCCGGAAAAACGGATGGCGATAGCCCATGAAACTATGGAAATTTATGTGCCCATTGCCCACCGCTTGGGGATGTACCGTGTCAAAGCAGAACTTGAGGACACGTCCCTGCGATTTTTAAAGCCTGAGGACTTTTATAAGATTGCCCAGCTCATCAAGCAAAAAAAGCATGAGCGGGAACAGCAGCTCCAGCAAATGGAAGATAAAATCATCGCTGCCCTTAGTGGGCTTGATATCCAGTTTTCCATTAAGGGGCGCATCAAAAACATTTATTCCGTTTACAAGAAAATGCAGACCCGGGACAAGGAGTTTGACGATATTTATGATTTGCTGGCGTTAAGGCTGATTGTGGATTCCATCCCTGAATGCTATTCTGCTTTAGGTATTATCCATGCCCAGTTTACGCCTATTCCCAACCGGTTCAAGGATTACATTGCGGTCCCTAAGCCTAATATGTACCAGTCCTTGCACACGGCGGTCATTGGGCCGGATGGGCAGATTTATGAAATACAGATCCGCACGAAGGAAATGGATGCCATTGCAGAACATGGGATTGCTGCCCACTGGGCCTATAAGGAAAACCGCACGTTGACCACATCCCAGGAACAGCGCCAAATCCAGGACAAGCTGAAATGGTACGAGATGCTCGTGACTTACAACGAGGAAGTCCAGGATGCTGAAAACCTGATGTCTCTAGTAAAAGATGACATTTTCAATGCCAATGTCTATGTGTTTACGCCTAAAGGCGATGTTTATGACCTACCGCCGGGTTCGACGCCGATTGACTTTGCTTACCGCATCCACACGGATTTGGGGCATAAGACGACAGGGGCTTTGGTCAATGGGAAAATCGTTCCCTTAAACTCGGAGTTAAAAACCGGGGACATTGTGGAAATCAAGTCCTCAAGGAACTCCTATGGGCCAAGCGAGGATTGGATGAACATCGTCAAGACTTCTCAGGCCCGCCATAAAATCCGGCAGTTCTTCAACCGCATCAAACGCCAGGAAAATATTTTAAAAGGCGAGGATATACTTATCAAGGAGCTGGCCGTCCGCGATTTGAACATCCATGACATCGATAAGAAAAAGCTATTTAAATCACAGAAAAAAGCGGTCATCGAGTCGATGGATGAGTTATTCCATGAAATCGGCCGTGGGAACCTTCAGGCCTACACCTTAGTGGATAAATACTTGGGCATCGAAAAAGTGATTGATGAAAATGAATTGTTGCATCAAATCAACGAAGCGTCCAAGAATAAAGAAAAACACCGTAAAAAGGCCCGCAACAGGTTTGGCATCATCGTTGATGGCATCGACAACGTGGACTTGAAGATTGCCAAGTGCTGCCACCCGGTGCCAGGCGACCCGATTATCGGTTATATTACGAAAGGCAGCGGGATTTCCATCCATCACGAAGAATGCCGCAACATGCAAAACGCAGACCGCTTTGTGACAGTGGAGTGGGACGATAACCATTCCAACCCGTTCTCAGCCAAAATTAAAATTACCTGTACCAACCGCAAAAACCTATTGAGCGACATCGTGATGAAATTATCGGCCCTCAACGTGGAGATTTCGGAGCTGAATGCCATCCAGCAAAAGGAAATTGTCCTCTTGGATGTTTCCATTATCGTCAAGAATACCCAGCAGCTCACCAGTATCGTCAATTCCATCAAAGGGGTCAAAGACGTCTACAGCGTGGAGCGCATCATCCAATAAAAGAAGGTGTGCCTGTGATGGGCGCACCTTTTACTTAAAAAATTAGGAGGAATAGCATGAAAATAGTGGTCCAGCGGGCAAAAAATGCCCAGGTCAGAGTCAATGATGAAACCGTCGGGCAAATTTCACACGGATTAATGCTACTCGTGGGCATTACCCATAACGATACCTTGAAGGATTTGGAATACGGTGCCAAGAAAGTGGCTAACCTCCGTATTTTTGAGGATGCTGACGGTAAGATGAACCTGTCCGTCAAGGACGTGGGCGGTCATATATTGTCCATTTCCCAGTTCACCTTGTATGGGGAAACGAAAAAAGGGAACCGGCCAAGTTTCATCGAAGCCGCCCGGCCGGAAACAGCAAAGGGATTATACGACCAGTTCAATGAAATTTTGCGAGAGGTTCATGGCCTGAAGGTTGAAACAGGGGTTTTTGGTGCCATGATGGACGTGCGGTTTACGAATGATGGCCCGGTCACCTTGTTAGTGGAATCATAAGGCAGCTAAATGAAAAATGCCCCCGATAAAGGAAGCAAAACCGTTGGAAAACCAGTTGGTTTAACTTTTTTTAGGGGGCTTTTTAGCATTCACGCCGCGATAGTCTTTTAGGTCTAAATCTTCCCAAAAATAATCGGGTTCTTCTTTGTCCCCTTGTTCGTTATAGTAGGTTTCCAGTGCCGCGTCCAAGTCGTCAACCAGCGTGCCAGATCCTGCACTTGTCAGCGTGGGTGCCGCCTTGGAACTTTCCCTGCACTTGAATTTGATAATGGTTCCCATGTAATTTTAAAGTTCCTTTCCAATCTGTAATTCCCCGTCCTTGTTAGGATATGCCAAAAGGTGGCCAGGGGATGGGGGAAAAACCTGTTAACTGGGGAATTTTATGTTAGTGTCAAGTTTTTGGGAAGGCCCGTTAAGGATGGCGAATTCATAACGCAATCCTTTTTTGTTGGAAATCGAAATATGACTGAGTGATAATAGCTGTATTGTGCTCCGCTCCTTTAGCCATCTTAAAAGCACTGGATGAATGAACCGTCCAGTGCTTTTTCTATTTCCCCTCCTATAATGTGAAACGTCCTTTTTTATTGTGTTCGTCCCACACGAATCCAGCGATCTGGGCGGTTCATTGGCGAATTCATTTGACCTGCTAGGTTGAAACGCGCCTCGTAAACTCAATTTCCGTGAATAATCTGGGTTTTACTGGGCTGGGCCTTCATTTACCCAGACACCTGCTACGTTATTGGACACTGGGTTGTTGTTACGGTTCCACCACTGCGCACGGAAAATATTCCCGTTATACCAAACGCGGTTTCCAGCGACAAATGTTCCCCCAGCTGTCCAAGTCGGGTGTGATGTCGTATTCCCTACTGGTTGAGTAGGTGCTGGTGCTGCCGGTGCTGCTGGTGCTGGTGCTGCTGGTGCTGCTGGTGCTGGTGCTGCTGGTGCTGCTGGTGCTGCTGCTGGTACGGCTCCAATACGGGACCACACGTTCGCAGTGTTATTTGTTAATGGGTTATTGTTTTGCGTCCACCAACGAGCTTGCCAAATGTAGCCACCGTGCAGGACACGTTGTCCAGCAGTGAATGAGCGTGCGCTTGTCCAAGCTGGGTATGAAACTGCTGGGGCTTCTGGCTGCACGGGTACCACTACCTCCGGCAATACTACCTCCGGCAATACTACTTCAGGCTGTACTGGTTCTACGATGACCGGGACTTCGACAATTGGTGACTCGGTAATGTTGATTAGCCAGCGTTGGTTGGCACCATTGTTTCCTGTCCATGTGATGATTTGTGTCCCATCTGCTGTCGTGTTCCCACCGCTGACATCCATGAAGCGCTGTGTTGCATTGTTGCGAAGCCTTGCCCTTCCGTCCGCAT
>Ga0268261_10000786_pt1 | contig 20741 bp, 26 predicted proteins | sample TergutNc150P1_FD_190353 | JGI IMG/M metagenome (GOLD analysis project Ga0268261, IMG submission 190353) | Nasutitermes corniger P1 segment gut microbial community from laboratory colony in Florida, USA - Nc150 P1 (SPAdes) (version 2) | ecosystem: Host-associated > Arthropoda: Insects >...
TTTATTGTCGTTCAGCACGGAACCAACGTGACGACTTAAAGCGTCTACATGCGGAATTTTTTTACCGGCTCTATGCTCTACGGTAAAATCTAATTCCGACAATTTCATGCTCCACCGCATGAGCCTCTGATTTTGGTCTGAAAAATTACGCAGGTAAGTGAGGGCTGAATGGTCGGTCCGGGCAAGGAACTTGCGACCATAGAGATAACAACGGAAAAACTTGGTTGCCCAAACCAATGCGAGCATCTCTGACTCAGACGCCGTGTAAGACTGTTCGGGCGTGTTCTTTTGTCGGCTTGCGAACGCAATGGGCCGTTCGACGCCATCTTGCACTTGTGACAACACAGCCGCGATAGCCACTTTGGATGCGTCTGTCGTCAGGATAAGTGGCAGACCAAAATTCGGGAAAGCCAGCACTGGGGTTATACTGAGTTTCTGCTTTAGACAGTCGAACGCGTCTTGCTGCGTCTGACCCCAGGCGAATTCCCGGTTCCCGGTGTGTTAATAACACACAAACTGCCAGTACGAGGCAACCTTGAGAAGTGTGACAGTCAGGCATGTGCTGACTCGATATGTTTACCACTGAATACAAACAAGCGGGAGTTAGAGTGATGAGCCAAAAACTGACACAAGCAGTACTTGCTCATTACAAGACTACTTCAAGCACAGAAGAGTTGTATTGCTTCTTAATAGCAGGAAAATAGAAAAGAGTATTACCAAAGGATATCCACAAGGGTCGGGCTGCGGGTCCGGGTATTGGATTATACAACTCCCTCCTTAATATACATTTCACCCAACATACTAAAGCGATCGCATTTGCAGAAGACCTAGTTATCATTACAAAAGCGGAATCCATCCCTGAGGCTGAAAATATTATGAATGCGGAGCTGAGCAAAATCTCGGCATGGGCAAGAGAAAACAAACTTGAGTACAACGAGAAAAATCACAAGAGGAAAAAACAAGGAAGGTAAAATATACCTAAACAACAAATACCTAAAACAAGTGAGCAGCATGAAATACTTGGGCATTATTTTCAACCACAAACTAACCTTTAGATAGCACATAAAAACATGGACGAAAATGCACATATTTGATATTTTCGCCATCTAAATCAGCCGAAAGTAACTGGGGAACTCAAGATGCAGCCATCAAGTCAATATATACAGGAGCAATACTTCCACTTCTCCTATACGGGGCGCCAATATGGTACAAAGCAATTGACATATGTAGTAACAAAATCAAGCTCAAAAGAGTACCAAGACTAAAAAATATACAAATAGCAAAGGCATACCGAACAGGTTCAAACGAAGCCCTCTGCGCACTGACAGGCCTCACCCCATCGTAATAAAAATACAGGAGGCGTCTCAATATTACCGCATCATCCGAGGCTGCGAAAGAAGAAACATGTCGAAACCAGGATGGAAACACAATACTGGCAACACTCCGCCGAAACAATAACCTTCCTTCCAGAAGCCAAGCACACGAACACAGTTCAAGTATATACCGATGGCAGTAAATCCGAGAAGGGAGTGGGAACAGGCATCGCCATTTATATGTCCGGAGACCTCATCAAGAGCCTAAAATATAAACTAAACAGATGTACCAATAACCAGGCAGAAGTTGGCGATACTAAAAGACCTACAAAACATGGTAAACATACAGGCAGAAGTCAAGACGGCCACAGTATACACAGACAGCCGAATGACACTGGACTACCTCAAAACAGCGGCATACACACAGCTCTCGTAGAAGAAATAAGACAACGGTTGAAAGAGATGACGAAAAGGGAATGGAACATCCAAATCCGCTGGGTTAAAGCCCACGTCGGCATACAAAAAAACGAGACAGCAGACACGCTGGCAAAGGAGGCGGCGACGAGCACAGACACACCGGAAAGCTACGACAAAGTACCAAAAAGTGTAGTTAAAAGTGAGCTAGAAGTTTTAAGCGTCAAGAAGTGGCGAAGGGAATGGGATCAGTCGACTAAAGGACAAATTACCAAACTGTTCTTCGCAGATATAACCGCCAGGTAAACATAAAATTACACTCACAATTTCACTCTAATAGTAACTGGACATGGTAACATAAATTCATATCTACACCGTTTTAAGATAAGTGAAACATCATTATGCCCATGTGGAACTCAGGTTCAAACGACAGACCACTTATTGTTCGAGTGTGAACGCTTACGGAAAGAACTAAATAATTTAACAACAACCACCCTGAAAACAGACGTATGGCAAACGAGCAAGCCTGAACTGATAAGGGAACATTTCAAACCCTTTTTCAAATTCACAAATGCTATTTTAATTGACAAACTAACAACCCCTGAACCCAACGGGGATTAATAGATTACAAATACCAAATTATCATGAAATAGTGGAATACTACATATAAGCTTTATACAAAGCTGATCATACGCATGTAGTATTACTCACTGTAATGGAACATGCAATAGAAAATACATACATACACACATACACACATACATACATACTTACATGCATACATACATACATACACACACACATACATCTTAAAACGGTGTAGATATGAATTTATGTTACCATGTCCAGTTACCATTAGAGCGGTTTTACAGCAGAAACAAGCAATTTCTAGCAAAATTAATGAAAAGCTACTCTCGTGCTATACATATATAACACGAGAGTAGCTTTTCATTAATTTTGCTAGAAATTGCTTGTTTCTGCTGTAAAACCGCTGCGTGCTGCACCAAACGCGAGGTCCACTAAATGTATAAGCCGCACCTATGTGAATATCACGGTTTTAACAACGAAGAAAGCTCTTTTACTGTCTTCAAGTTATACTTAAACCAGGAATGGAGCAGTAAATACGGAGTCAGCAATGGGGCATGTAAGGGGGCGGGACACAATGTAGAAATGTTAGGAAGCAAATAAACCGCGTGACAAGACAGTGCTGCTGGAGCTACAGGACGAAATTTTGTAACTCGCCTCGAATAACAAATCAAATTATACCCTCTCTTCGCTACCTGCTGGCACATAAAGCTCCTCACTTGTCTCTACCCTGAGCCAGATAAATCCATCCCACACAGTTCATCCTAATTTTGTAACGTCCATTTTCGTAGTATATCACACCTATGCCTGTCTCCCATTTCTCGTCCCTCCTACACATGCTACATACTCCACCCATCGCATTTTCCTTCATTCCATAGTACTAATCACATTTGTACAGAGTACACATCAGAAGGCTCCTCATTACGTCATTTCTTCCAGTTTCCTGTTATTTCCTCTGTCTAAGTCCCATACACGTTCCTCAGGACCCCATTCGCATACAACCTGTACTTTCCTACTACGAACTGCACAAATCTGCAACTTCACTTACAATAATTTCATATAAGCTGCTGTTACGTGATCAGTTGCACAATATGCTGCACACCAACAAAGCAACTTCCCAGCCGAGATATTCTCTTCACAAAACCTTAATCAATGCTGGCAGTTGGAATGTCTCAGTGATACCACTAACAACATTCCCCATTACCAAACGTCGAGCAACGACGGACTTCTACCAAACAATAACACTGACCTCGCAGCGCAAGTCCACGGTTCTTGGAGTAACAGCTATAGGGCAGACCTACAGCTCAATCTTAGTGTTTTCCAAAGCAGGCTACACGGGATGATGTCAATTTTCGCACTGAACAATAAAATCCATTTCAGAATTTCAGTCACATTTTACAAACATTTTCTGACACTTCCATTCATATTTTTCGGCACTATAAAATATTCCAGACTTCTCCAACAACACCGTTTCGGAGTCTCACTGATAAAATAAGGAAAGATACTCTGTTGGGCAGAAAGGTAAAGCTGGATTCACGGTTCGGCGGAAAACGCCAAACGGGTAAACACAGTAAAACTGTCTACCGTGGCCTGATCTATTTCTACCTTCTCAAGACAGGATCTGCTCCAAGCAATAAGATATTTCATATGTTTAACAAACAAAACGTAAACTGTTCTACTCTCCAAACCAACAGTATAGTCGAAACAGCGGCTTGACACGGCTTGGACAGTTCGGAGTCCGAAACCCGGAGTGGGCAGGAGGGTTTCCTTTCCCCACACCCGTCCAAGTGGTGTGGAATACCCAGCGTCCCGTAAATAAGGAAACGGATCTCCTTCCCCCGTATGAACAGCCGGGGCTTGGCATTGACCACCCACACCTATCAAACGGCGAGGATGAGTACAGTTATGCCTCTACTTACCTCTGTGCTTCCATGGACTGTCACGGTGCGACATCTACCTTTACTTCCCACAAGCAGTAAATACGCAGCTTATACAATAACATTTCCTCTCATTCTGTACCGAATACCAAAGTCCCAGCCATAAGCTGCCACGTCCCGCAAATGCGCACACAAAATGCTTCTAAACTATCGTCATTCTGCAGATCATTCAGCAAGCTTTCGTCTACAGAACTACAATACTTACCGCTAGGCTATCAGCAGCAGCAAACGATCAGCAAGATCCACACTTACCTGCAACAATCAACAAAAAACCGGTATTTAAGAAAACTGTTTTTGAACGCTGCTCATTCTCACTGTGCTATACAAGCATGCATAACAGTACATTACAGTGATAAACTGCAGGGCAATTAAAATTGTGTTAAAGCAGTGACGTGCAACACACTGACAGCGAGACTTCTCACTGCGGCCCGCGAGACAATTCAGCTAATGAACAACTAAATACACGACTTCAAGAGAAAAACTCCAGACTGCTCTAAGACCACAGACACCGGGGCACTCTACTAACATTAAAATCGCCCAAATGAAAAACGAGTATGACTTACGTACACAGGTGATTATTTTCTACATCGTTTAAACTGGGTAGCCAGTCCGCGAAATCATTCCAACTTACAAATAAAAAAACTCAGAGCTCAGGTTTTCAAAAGTTACGGATTTCTCTACACACCAGCGATAAAGCAAAAAAAATCGGTGCACCAGTATGTGGGCATTAATTTAACTGCTTAATGTACAACAAACGTTTAAGAGGAGTACTATCAGCCTGAAATATATGCAAACTGGGTGTGAACCTCGTATCAGAATTGACCTATATACATGTTGCAGCATCTCTATATATTTAAATGCGGCAACTCTGGACAGAAGGGGAATTACCCGGCTGTATGTCATCTCGCTAATCACGAAATCAGAACAACAAATACAAAAAGGACGGTTTCAGGATGTGTCTTTGTTTTACTGCACAGCCACGAAACTTCTTGGACGCGACTCTAAAAAAAGCTGTCAAAATGACGACAAACCACATTATCATATGCACCAGCACGCTTCGCTACAACGCAGGTATATCGCATCGACCTTCCACATGGCAATGTATGAACATTACCTTCACGCCTGCTTGCATTCCGTACCGTCACCACCAGCGTCTCTACAAGTCCCTATTCCGGTTTATATACTGAACATAAAGGAGAGTTTAATGCAACTATGAATATATTTTGTCATAATTAATTCTGTAACAGTCAGTCAATACTCTGTTAGGTACGTCTGTTCAGGTAACTTATCTTACATCCCTGGCATTTAATACACAAACACATTTTGCCCCATTCAGTTTCCTGCTAACACTATCACCCTTAAATCCCCCATCCAACGCTCCACTCATAGATGAATAAAAAAAGTCTAACATGGGTCCTTATGGTAATGATTACGGAACGACAGACAGACAGACAGACAGGCTTATTCCTGAGAACTGCGCTCTTCTGCGTTATCACACAGCGAGCAGTGTTAATTTCTTACCGATGCTTCGATACAACCCAGCGGTTCCATCTTCAAGGAAGGGTTCTTGACCACCGAAGATGAGGCTCATAAGGTGTCCCGTAACGTCGGTAAGAAAATTATTCGCTGCGTAATAACCCAGAAGACAGCAGCTTTCATCTACTTCGCGCCGAATGCTTCAAATCACGAACTGACCTATTCTTACAGTAGCAGGAATTGTTTCTGCTGAACGGACACATTCTCATATTTGAGTCTGGACCGAAAATCTGATCCTGGACGACATTCAGCGTTTCATATTTCCTGAGATCGTAACAGAGTAAACATAACTGAACCATTACAAACCCTGTACGAAGCAAGGGACAAAGCCAGCACTGGTGACCACCTCTCTTTCTATACAGTAAACGACTCCATGCTCGAAATGCAATACGACTGCAGGGGGAATCAAGCCTGGAAGTAAGGACGCGCGGCTGCGGCAGGAACACGCCGTTATTTGCACAGCGCCGTTTTCAGCAGCGCCGCTCGGTCGCGCAGCTAAAGCCGCTTATGGAACACAGTTTTAAGGGCTGTCAGAAGTAAGCGTCTGTGTACCCTACTTGCCGTTCACTTAGTGATGTTGATATCTTGAAGGTAACTATCCGGTTTATAATTTTCACTTCTAAGCGTTCAAATTTACGTACATACCAGCCATATTAGCAACCGTGTCAGTATACTGTCCAGTGACAGTCTACTCATAAAAGTTTTGGCAGGATTACAAACAGTATTTGTAATATGATACACAATATTAATGATCATACACACACTGCTGAATTCTATTCAATCTGTATGCTGATGACACAGTAAAATACACCCGGTTACAAGTGATGCACTGTTTCTTTGTATTTAAGCTAAAATTTCAGTTACGAAACTGGAAGGCACAATATCCACTCTGCATACATATGACCGTAGATTTTATCTTCTTTTACAAACATCAACATTTCCCTGTGTGATAACTTGGGTCAACCAGCAACCACGGTGTTTACTACAGTCTACGTATACGACCTGGTTCAATATTATAGCCGTGCACTTTGCCCACATTCTGTATAATGTATACGTGGAAAAAGACAACCGAAACAATTTCCAAAACAATCACTAACCACTGTTTTCTGCTGTGGAAGAATACCGATTTTCCCCGTTGGGAGCAGAATTTGTAAAAATTAATTAAACTAATTTCAGCCTTAAGTTAAGTTACGTGAAAATGCAACGGATACTTCACAAGAAAAGACTCCACTTGCGCGTTCTTCGCTGCTTGAACACAATTCCCTCAATATATATTTTACCCCTGAAGATAATTCAATATCATTAACTAATTTACAGAACAAAAAACAAATATTCCTTTCGTAACTCCAAATTTCATCCCGATCGTTGGATCCAGTTTTAAACGAATCCAGCAAGGTCAAATCAGAGTTTGACATCGTGCACACGACACACCAAATACTAAGCTCACTTTGTGCTGTAAGGCTTACGTCAGTAGTAAGCCGTCCACTTGAGCCGGTCCATGACCTCTGTAACCTAACCTTGAGCTCCCTCTAGTGACGTCACACGTAAACAAACCTAACCTTCCCCTCCCTCCACTTGCCCTCAGGCGGCAAATATTGCTTTCAGAGAGTATGGCGTCTGGGCTAAACCTGATTTTAACTTATTATTTACACACCTAACTCTCCCCACCCTTTTTAGGCCTTTAGGCGATTACGTGATGTCAACAAAGATGGCGAAGGGGTGAATGACATTCACTCTAAACCTAACTTTAACCTATTATTTTGAAACGTTGTTAGTCACGTGATGTAAACACGCCAATGCGATGTGATGTGAACAAAGATGGCGAAGGAGTGAATGACCTTGCTGCTTAACCTAAATTTAACTTATTATTTTTAAACGTTATTGTCACGTGATGTAAGCACCTCAGGCGATGCGATGTCAACAAAGATGGCGGAGGGGTGAATGTTCTTGCTGCTTAACCAAACTAACTTATTATATTGAAAGTTATAGTCACGTGATGTAAACAGCCCTAGGCGATGCGATGTAAACAATGAGGTATAGTGTAACCCCGTGCTTAACCCAACTTTAACTTGTTATGATAAACAAAGCGCCATTTTCAATTTTAACTAATATGGCGGCTAGAGCGGTAAGTTTAAACTTTGTTATTATTTTGAAGCCTTGTTATGGTTGCTGGATGTAAACAAACTCTGTAGACAGCTTCTCGCCACTGCCATTTTGAATGAGGCAATATGGCGGCTAGCGCGGTAATTTTAAATTAATGCTGACTAACCTAAACATTTATTATTTGAATAGGGCGGCCATTTTTTAAATATGCCGGCTAGAGCTGCAATAATAATTGCTATGACTAGGGTAAATAATAACCCAAAGTACAAATCATATAGTAATGGTAGATGTTTGAAAGAGCCTGTTGAAGAACTGTTGAATTCTTCCGGTGTTGATTTATCTAATGGCGGGGGTATTTAAGAGCTTCAACAGTTTCAACAGTACCTTTCCGATTACAAAATTATTGTGTTCGATGGTTTGTACCATGATTGGGTCATGTTTAGTTTCCCTTTCGGCCAAGAAATTGTACCTCCTATATGATCGGGACTCTGGGCATTATAATGTAATTACCAACGTGAAGGGTGCGATGGCGAAAAAGTACATATGTAACAGCTGACACGTTATACGACCATGCACACAAGTGCGACAAAGTTTGCTCCCTGTGTACTGCTACACCATCCTGTATTGTACATGTAACAGATGTTTTCTCAGTCAGAAGTGTTTCCAGAATCATCTAATTCTCAAAGTGGAAGGCAAGCTAGTCTGTCAGTGGAGACAAGTATGCCGAAATTGTTCATATTCGGCAACGTCTGATTCGAAACATTTATGCTTCAAAAAATTTTGTACATTTTGTAATAAGAAACAATCTTCAGGCCACTTATGCTACGTGGCTCCACGGAAACCTAGCAAGCTATCGAACAAATATTAGTACGTTTTCTTTGATACGGAGTGCACACAAGACCTTAAAAAGAGTAATGGTTTTTGAGCATGTATCGAACCTCATATGTGCTTAGCAGATGTGTTCTAAATGTGAAGCTGTGGAAGATGTTAATGTCGATTGCGAACAGTGTGGAAAGCGTGTCCACACGTTTTGGCAAGACCTCGTAGGTAAATTTATCGATTATCTTAGGCTATCTAGGCCATTCGCTGACAAGATTTATGTCATTTCACACAATTCTCGTGGATACGACGCACAGTTTCTTCACAGATTTTTGGAACTTAGATGGGAGCCGAAATTGATCATGGACGGTAGTAAAATTCTTAGTATGGTTGTGGAAAATTTTCACTTTTTGGATTCGCTTCATTATTTGCCCATGAGTTTAAAGAGCATGCCCAAATCATTCGAACTGACATGCAAGAAGGGGTACTACCCCCACTTCAACACGGCCAGCAATTTGAATTATGTGGGTCCTTATCATGAGCACGAATTTTACGGGACAGACTCTATGTTGATAAGCGCGCTCAATTTATGCAGTGGCACCAGGAACAGAAAGGTAAGTTATTTTGTAACAAGGACGAACTGCTGGCCTACTGCATGGATGATGTGAATGTATTGAGGCAGGCATGCTGCGCGTTTCGGAATTTGTTTTTGAAATGGGTTAAAATTGACCAATTGGAATAAGGTATTCCGAACAATTTTCCTGAACCTGATGCTGTAGGTATTATCCCGGTTACCGTATGAAGGATCGTCAGTCTACTGAAGGTCTTCAATGGCTGGCGTATATTAGGCGGACTCGCAAGATTATTTATGCCGGTAATGGGAGGGAAGTGCATTTGGCAGGGATACCTAATGTAAAAGTTGATAGGTATTGTCGAGACAAATGAAGTTTTTGAGTATTTAGGTTGTTTTTGGCATGGGTGTCTGCATGCACAATCGACATAAACCCATTGGTAACACTGAGGAAATACTGGAGAACAGATATGAGGTAACAATGGCGAGGTTGCAAAAAATCAAAGACGCTGGTTACACTGTTGTTTCGATCTGTGGGTGTGAGTTTAGAAAACTACTGCGTAACACTCCTGGCCTTCAAAATGAACTTTGCTCGCACCCCTAGGTAATGAACCCTCCTATTGATATTCGTGATGCTTTGTACGGGGTTAGAACCGAGGCTAGTGAAACACATTACAGAGTAAAGGGTGGGAACAAATCCGATATGTGGATGTAATCAGTCTGTACCCCTACATTTGTAAGTACGGTAAGTTTCCGGTACGCCACCAGAAAGTGTGAGTGGGTGCAGACTGTCCCCCTGACTGGATAGGGAGGGTGTAAGGTTTTGCCTCCTAGGGACTATCATCCAGTTCTTCCATACAAAAGCAACTCCACCCGATGTTCCCTTTGTGTTCCGCTTGTGCCGACACTATGAACCAAAACGACAGTACACACTCTGATGAGGAGGGCTGTATAGTCGGGACGTGGATAGTGGATGAGGTCCGCAATGCCGTAGACATGGGTTATGGTCTGGTGGACGTGTATGAATTTTGGGAGTATGAAGTAACGTGCTTTGACAAAGACACCAATTCAGGTCTTTTCGCATAGTACGTGAACATGTTCCTAAATCTCAAACAGGAATCATCCGGCTACACATCCTGGGTTCAAAGTGAGCAAAACAAGGCCAAATACATTGAGGACTACCGGCGCGCAGAGGGAATTGCTCTAGACAAGGTATCAATTTCCAAAAATTCAGGGCAATGTACTTTGGAAAAACTAAAATTGAACTCAATGTGGGGCAAATGGGCACAAAACCAAAACAAGACCCAGACTACAATTGTCAACTCTGAGACAGAGTTGTACGAGCTTTTAACAAGTCCGGGTACTGAGGTTACTAACCTCACATTCCCGAACGAAGAAGTAGCATGTGTCCCCGGGAAGTATTCCGAAGACAATGTTACCACGGGGAAAAATGTTAACGTAGCAGTTGCCGCATACGTAACTACTCAAGCTCGGCTCAAATTATACGGGCATTTGAGCAAATTAAAGAAGTCTGTTTTATACTGTGATTCTGACTGTTATCTACGTTCAAAAGGTAGATGAACCACCCAAAGTAACAATAGGGGAGTATCTGGGCGACCTCACCGATGAGTTGGAAGAGTATGGCTCTGGCTCCTTCATAGATGAGTTTGTTTCGGGCGGCGCTAAAAACTATGCGTTTTTGGTAATTTGCCCTTCTACCGGTAAACGCACAACTAAATGTAACGTAAAGGGTATAACTTTGAACTATGAACATTCTAAAGTTGTAAACTTTACTTCTTTGAGAGACACGATTCTGGAAAACGCGCCACGCACAATCCCAAGAAGATCAAAAGGAAACATGGTTGCATAGTAGTGTCAGAGCCGGAGACCAAAGAGTACAAGGTTGTTTTTAAGAAGCTCCGGCTTATAGACAACTTTGACTCTTTACCATACGGATACTAGTAATTTATTTATTTTATGTATTTATTTATTTTTATTTTATTTATATATTTATTTACTTTTATTTATTTATTTATTTATTTCTGTATGTATAAATAGAGGCGCCCTTACATAAAATTCATTTCATAGTATGACGCTGAAACTGCAACATCCATTTACACTAATTGTTGCAGGTCCTAGTAATTGTAGTAAATAATATTTGTAATTAGACTGTTAGAGTGCAGGGAGCAGCTTTTGAGACGTTGCGTTTACAAGTATAGTGTGGTGTCACAGTGAAAATAACGCCCCGCATCATTTTAAAAGCGTGACATTTGTTAAAGGCATACATGACTTTGAAAACCCTGAAAATGTACCTACGCTCATAGTGCTGGATGATATAATGGACTCTGCTTATTCTACAAAACTTAGTCAATTATTTACCAAAGGATCGCATCATCGCAACATCAGTCTAGTTTTAATTGCACAGAACTTGTTTCACCAAGGTCCGTCGTCACGTGATATTTCATAGAACAGGAAGTATATAGTTGTGTTTAAGAACCCTAGAGATAACACTCAAATTGTGCACTTGACCCGGCAGGTTTACCCTGAAAACGTTTCTAGTTTTAATAAGACATATCTACACGTCTGTAAAGATCCACACTCCTATCTCTTTCTGGACTTTACGCAATCAACAACTTGAGATTTAAAACAAAGATATTTCCTGGGGAAAATACGGAAGTTTTGCGGCTGTTGAAGGTAATGAACCGGTTTAAGTCACAGATATACTTTCTCCACGTACTTAAAGACGCTAAACCCCAGGCCAGACGCGCGTTACTTACATCTGGAGATGACGATTTCATCAAAGCTATTGTTGGGTGTGCTATAAACACATTAAATGGGAATTATAAATTAACTAAAGAGGACAGAGGTAAATTAAGTAAATATAAAAATCGTTTACGTGCGTTGGTAAACCCAAAGATTAGTTTTAAAAGTAAACGGAAATTTTTAATTCAGAAAGACGGGTTTATAGTTCTTTTACTTACCACTATTTTGTCAGGTGTTATAGGAACATTAATTAGCGGTAATAAATAACTAAAATGGCGTTACAACGTATGATTTTAGTACCCCCTGAACTGTGAGAAAAGCGCTGTCAAACACCGTCAACACCGCCTGTTAAAACAATATTAAAAAGTAAAGATCATAGCTATAATAAATGGACTCGTGTTCGTTTGCATCAAGACCCGTACTTGAAAACTGAAAAACGTAAACGGGAGCCTATCCCCACTCCAATAATAGAAACTACACGCAAAAGTGGGCCTTTTATTAAGGCAGAAAAGTTAGTCTAAATTAGAAACTAATTCTCAGCCAGTGCATTCAAAGTACATTCATAACGTGTTGAGACGCAGATTGTCACACGATCCTAGGTTTGGTGTGTACCAAGATGAAACTGATGGTTCTTTAAAAATCGGGCGTTCAAATTTTAAATATAACGATAAACTCGTGTTTGTGGACGGAAAAAAGTACAAGGAAATACAGGGCCTCTGGGAATTACTGAAGTCTAAACCCGATAAAAACGCGGTTACTTTTCAAGACAGACATAAGCAAATACTCTTACAGTCTAATGCGCACAGAGTTAATTATAGTCCCACAGGTAAGATCAAAGCGAACAAAGGAATCAAGTATACGCGCTTTATTTCGTAAGTCTTTAATAACAAAAAGGAAGTTCCTTGGGAATCTGTGTAATGTCCAGGTAAAATTTATTACGATCCTAAGCACACAGCGGGGTTTAGTTCAGCAGCAAAGTTAGTAAGTACCGCTAAACGTAATAAGAGAAATGTCGAAGAGTGGCTGTCAGGTCAAGACACGTACACTTTGCATAAACCAGTGCGCAAAAGATTTCCTCGAAATCCATATACTGTTACAAATATTGACGATGTTTGGGAAATGGATCTTGCGGACTTAAGTCCCCTTGTCGAGATACAATAATAAATAAAAATACCTCTTAAATGTAATAGACATATTTTGGCGTTATGCCTGGAGCGTGCCTTTAAAGGACAAAAACGGCAAATCAATCGCAGCGGCTTTAACAACTTTATTTCAAAATAGAAAGCCCATTACCATACAGATAAAGGTACAGAGTTTGTTAATGCAACTGTCCAACAGTACTTGAAACGTCAGGGAGTCGATTTTCATACGACTCAACCGCTGATATAAAGGGGGATGTTATTGAGCGATTTAATCGTACTCTAAAGACGAATATGTATAAATATTTCACTAAGAATAACATGTAACGATACTTGGACGTTATAAATAACTTTCTAGCAAGTTACAACTCTGTCCATTCCACAATAGCTATGCCCCCGAGCAAAGTGTTTCCCTCGAATATTTACTCTGTATGGCGAACGGTAGACTGCGGGTCAGAATATCTCACGGTCGTGTCAAGTTTAAAGTGGACGATCTTGTAAGAATAACGAAGCAGAAGGTAGCTTTTGCTAAAGGTTACAAACAGACATTTTCAACAGAAATATTTAGAGTTGTAAAAGTCATTACACGCGTGCCGCAGCCTGCTTATGAACTGTCGGACTTGCAAGATCGTGGTATCGAAGGGCAATTTTACAGCTAAGAACTTGTTAAAGTCACTGTATTAGCTGAAACTGCGTTTCAAATAGATAAAATAGTGCGCACACATAATAACGGTTTTAAACAACATCTTGTCAAGTGGAAAGGTTACGACGAGACCTTTAACAGTTGGGTAAACGCGTCCGATATTAAGAAAATATAACGGATAATTTTTACGTAACATTACCATCAGACAGTTCCGGCAAGTACAATAGCTAATTTACTACCAAATTAGCCACACCGCTCGAGTTGCAACATAACACATGGGAAGTCGGTTTAATAGAAATATCGTATCTTAATGGCTACAAAAAACGTTTCCGACACAATACAATCCGTTTAGATTCGCAACAGGTCATTTTTCCTGTTAAAGACTATGAATCTATGCTTGATCTTCTCACAAATATTCCTGATTTGTTGGAACCGTCTAAAAAGGAAAGGTTTATGCGTATATTTAGTCAGAACCTTAATAAATATACAGAAGAACCGAGTAAGCAATTGTTTAATTCGTGCTACGGGGAAAATTCCGTTAAAATCGATAATCATATAGTATCCCACTTTCCTGCCCGTTTATATAATGGACTTGAAGATTTAGCTGAAACAATTATGAACCCCGCTAATTGCCATACTTCTAGAATAACTGTATCACTAAAAGATAACCCTGATTTTACTACATCAGAGCCTGTTTATGTGTATACAGATATAAAACCAAATTTGGTTGGTGATTCTTACTTTAAACTTTTAACGACTCTACATTTTCCTTCCAGTACAGGATATCAAGAAATTGACTTTCCTTTGTATAGACCTGTAGAACAATCGTTTATAGTCCATTACCATTCGTTTAGTTACAAAAAATGCAGATGTGCTATTTGATGATAGCGATATCCCTTGCGTTGTAACATTACACTTTAAAAACAAGTCCCCGACGCAGTAAAACTCAGTATACGAATTACAATGGATCGATATACACGATACTATGTTAATCAAAGCGGTGGTGGCAGTGAGGTGGGTCCTGTTTACAGGGCAAGTTTTAGTGTTCAGAGGGGTAACGGCATAGGGTGCTTCTTCAGGGGACTCTTTCGTTTTGTTAAACTGTTGTATTCAGGGGCAAAGACGGTCGGAATTCGAGGTAGCGGTGTTGCAAGTAAGATTGCAGGAGGGTGAAGTATTGTTGGGGTAGGGTTTGTTGGATTTTTAGTGGAAGGTCCGGGTGCCAAACTTTATCGAAAGCTTGGCTTACATCTAGAAAGACTGCTGGGCAATATTTCCGATCTTCGAAGGCTTTGAGTATGATATCGGTGAGCCGATGGCATTGTTGAATTGTAGAGTGCCCTTTCCGAAGTCCAAATTCAAGCGAATTGTGGAAGAGATATTGCAGATCATCGCTGACGGTAAACATGATTAGCACCTTTCAAAGTACAAGTGTCTATCAGTCATTGATAAAATGTACAAAATGTTGATAAAACGTGGATGTTGCTGTTTGGTGGCTGTATGTACAATTTGGACAGACCTATGTTGGTGTTTTTTGTATGCTGGTAGGATGTGAAATGGACAGAATTATATCCTGTTGAGTTGTAATTTTAATTATTTTAACAATTATGTAACTTTACCAAGCACAAGTTTAAGCCTCCCTGAAGATGATGCGGATGCGTCGAGACATGTCGGAGTACGCACAAAATACTATGAACATATATATATGTTGCGTCTTTGTTAGTATAAAAAATAAACAGTACAAAACGTGTGGTACCTATATCAAAATAAAAAAGGTGAGACAATTTCACTGTACAGCACATACCAGTACATGTTAACAGTACACGTTACTGTTTCACTGTACAGCACATAACCGTACATGTTAACAGAACAAGTTACTGTTTAACTGTACAGCACATATCCGTACATGTTAACAGCGCAAGTTACTGTTTCACTGTACAGCACATAACCCTACATGTTAACAGTACAAGTTACTGTTTAACTGTACAGCACATGACAGTACATGTTAACAGTGAACGTTACTGTTTCACTGTACAGCACATACCAGTACATGTTAACAGTGCACGTTACCGTTTCAATATACAGCACATACCAGTACATGTTACCAGTGCACGCTACTGTTTCATTGTACAGCATACCAGTACATGTTAACAGTGCACGTTATTGTTTCACTGTCCAGCACATACAAGTACATGTTAACAGTGCACGTTACTGTTTCACTGAACACATACCAGTAAATGTTAACAGTGCACATTACTGTTTCACTGCACAGCACTTACCAATACATGTACACAGTGCACGTCACTGTTTCACTGTACAGCTTATACCAAAACATGTACACAGTGCACATTCATGTTTCACTGTACAGCACATACAAGTACATGTACATGGTGCACGTCACTGTTTCACTGTACAGCTTATACCAAAACATGTACACAGTGCACATTCATGTTTCACTGTACAGCACATACAAGTACATGTACATGGTGCACGTTACTGTTTCACAGTACAGCACAAACCAGTACATGTACACTGTGCACGTTACTGTTTCAACGTACAGCACATACCAGTACATGTTAACAGTGCACGTTGCTGTTTCACTATACAAAACAAACAAGTACGTGTACACAGTCTACGTTACTGTTTCACTGTACAGTAAAAACCAGTACATGTACACAGTGCACGTTACTGTTTCACTGTACAGCACAAACCAGCACATATACACAGTGCACGTTACCGTTTCACTGCACAAAAACCAGTACATGTACAGTGAACGTTACTGTTTCACTGTACACCACATACCAGTACATGTACAGTGAACGTTACTGTTTCACTGTACAGCACAAATCAATACATGCACACAGTGCACGTTACTGTTTCACAGTACGGCACATAACGGTACATGTATACAGAGCACGTTACAGTTTCAGTGGACAGCACAAACCAGTACATGTTAACAGTGCACGTTAGTTTCACTGTACATCAAAAACAAGTACATGTACAAAGTGCACGTTACTGTACACTACAGCACAAACCAGTACATGTACACAGTGCACGTTACCCTTTCACAGTACAGCACATAACGGTACATGTATACAGTGCACGTTACTGTTTCACTGTACAGCACATAACGGTACATGTACACAGTGCACGTTACTCTTTCACTGTACAGCAGATAACGGTGCCTGTACACAGTGCACGTTACTGTTTCACTTTACAGCACAAACCAGTATATGTACACAGTGCACGTTACTTTTCACTGTACAGCACAAACGAGTACATGTACACAGTGCACGTTACTGTTTCACTGTACAGCACAAACCAGCACATGTACACAGTGCACGTTACTGTACACTGTACAGCACAAACCAGCACATGTACACAGTGCACGTTACTGTTTCACTGTACAGCACAAAGCAGTACATGTACACAGTGCACGTTACTGTTTCACAGTACGGCACATAACGGTACATGTATACAGAGCACGTTACTGTTTCACTGTACAGCACAAAGCAGTACATGTACACAGTGCACGTTACTGTTTCACAGTACGGCACATAACGGTACATGTATACAGAGCACGTTAGTTTCAGTGTACAGCACAAACCAGTACATGTTAACAGTGCACGTTACTGTTTCACTGTACAGCAAAAACCACTACATGTACACAATGCACGTTACTGTTTCACTGTACAGCACAAACCAGTACATGTACACACAGCACGTTACCCTTTCACAGTACAGCACATAAAGGTATATGTATACAGTGCACGTTACTGTTTCACTGTACAGCACATAACGGTACATGTACACAGTGCACGTTACTCTTTCACTGTACAGCACATAACGGTACATGTTTACAATGTATGTTACCGTTTCACTGTACAGCACATAACGTTACATGTACACATTGCACGTTACTGTTTCACAGTACAGCAAATAACGGTACATGTATAGAATGCACGTTACTGTTTCACTGTACGGCACATAACGGTACATGTATAGAGTGCACATTACAGTTTCACGGTGCAGCATATACCGGTATATATATAATGCACGTTACTGTTTCACTGTACAGTACGTAACGGTACATGTATACAGTATAGCAACAGGCGTGACCAGAGTGGTTTGAACGGCTGTTGTACTGCGATGTGGAAAGCAAATGGAAATACTACCACATTATTACTTTTCCTGGGTAGTCGTTCCAAAAGCAGACACACACATGCGAGATGCTTCCTCTGGAGACAAAACAATCCGGAGGTAAACTACTCACCCCTTCGGATCTCCGGGGGGGGGGAGTGTTTCTAGGGGAAAATCCAGCAGCAGGTCCCACTTTTACAAGAAAGATTACAAAGGAAAGAAGAATGAACAGCACAGATACAAGATTGGAACGTGGAATATCAGAACTTAGGATCGAGGAGGCAAATTGGAAAATTTGAGAAAAGAAATGCAGAAGAACGCGGTGTCTATTCTAGGTGTCAGTGAAGTGCGATGGAAAGGACAAGGTGAAATAAGAAGTGGTGATTATACAGTGTATTATTCCGAGGGTGAACGTGCTGGAAAAGGTGTAGTAATATTGGTGCATAAAAGTGTAGTGAGAAGTGTTGTTAAGAAGATTGTTTATAATGACAGAATCATCGCTATTAAAATACAGGCAGAGCCGATAAATATTTTGATGATTCAAGTGTACATGCCAACATCCGAGCATGAAGATGATGAAGTTGAAGAGCTGTATGGCATAATTGAAGAAATTCTTGAACATGGAAAGGGTAACACAAACACCATTATAATGGGGGACTGGAATAGTGTTGTTGGAGATGAACCATATAGCAACATTGTTGGACCACATGGCCTAGGAAGAAAGAATCAAAGAGGCCAAATGCTTATTAACTTCTGTGAAAGAAATGGACTGATTGTCACCAACACATGGTTCAGGAAGCCTAAGAAAAGACTGTACACATGGAAGGCACCAGGAGATCGGAGTCGACATCAGTTGGACTACATACTCGTGAAACATCGATTTAGAAAGTGTGAAAGATGTGCAGACACTGCCTGGGGCAGATATCGACTCGGACTACAACATACTAGTTGCCAAGATCTGCACCAGATTGAAGAAAATCATAAGGTTCCAAAAAAAGAAGACCACAATGCGATTTGGAGGAATTGTATACTCAAATACAAAGAGTGTAGGATACTCTAGAAGGGAAACTCGGTGCAATTGAATGTGACAGTGGCAATGTTGAAGTGCAGTGGAACAATATGAAGGAATGTCTTACATACTCTCAGTGATCTGGTTGGGAAAGTCCAGAAGATAGCAAGAAACCCATGGATTACAAAGGAAATGATCAGCAAAATGGATGAAAGAATGAAATGGAAGAATGTCAACACTGAAGAAGGCAGGAAGAACTACCGGAGGCTAAGACACAAATTGAAAAGGACCACAGATAATGCCAAAAAGGAATATCTTGAGTGACATATGTAACGAAATTATGGAATTTCAAACAGCAGGTCGTTACGATTTGATGCACATGAAGACAAAAGAACTAGGCTGGAAGGAGATCCAAGGGATCCAAAATATTGGCATCGAAGACTCCCAAGGGAATAGAATAGTAGAGAAAAGTCAAGTGTTGAAAATTTGGGGGAATTATATTACAGAACTACACGATCGACCTAATCCACCAGTAACCCTAGAAGTCGAACCTGAAGAGGAAGTATATGCAGACAAGAAGAGCCCATGTTTTGCGAAGTGAAGTGGAAAAAGCCATCAAGGAAATGAGGAATAAGAAGGCTACAGGAGATGATGATGTACATGGAGATGTGTTCAAATTACTTGGAGAAGGTGGTTTAAAAATTGATCAACATCATTTATGAAACTGGAGAGTGGCCCAAGGACTTCACGGAAGCTATAATTATTGCCTTACAGAAGAAGCCACAAGCTACAAAATGCAGCGAACATCGCACAATCAGCCTTATCGCACATACAGCGAAGATAGTAGCAAAGATACTTATAAGAAGGATTGAAAAGAAAATTGAGGATGTACTCGGAGAAGATCAGTTTGGATTTAGAAGAGGAACAGGAAGTAGGGATGCAATTGGGATGCTGAGAATAATATCAGAACGAACCTTGGAGATAGATGAGGAACTGAGTGTTTGCTTCATAGATTGCCAGAAGGCGTTCGACCGAGTCAACTGGACCAAATTAATGCAGATTCTAAAGAAAACTGGTATTGATTGGCGTGAAAGAAGATTGATTAGCAACTTGTACATGGTTCAGTGTTAAAGTGCAACTGAACCGAGGGAAGATAAGAAGTATGAAGATTGGAAGAGGAGTTAGACAAGGATGCTGTTTGTCACGAATTCTGTTCAACTTATACAGCGGATACCTTACCAAGGAAGCTTTGGAAGGATTGGGAGACTTCAAAATAGGCGGGCAAATCATTCACATTGTGAAATATGCAGATGACCTTGTGTTACTGGCTAATGAAGAAATGGTGCTACAGGACATGATTGATAAACTAATTGAAATTGGAATATACTATGGAATGGAGATGAATGTGGAAAAAACAAAAGTAAAGAGAATACCACGACCATTCCCAGTAAAAATTATCATAGACCAAAAATAACTGCAGAATGTGGAATCTTTTAAATATTTGGGTAGCATTTTAACAAGTGATGGAAGATATACTTGTGAAATTAAGGGTAGGATTGCTATTGCTAAAGCTGCATTCAACAAGAAGAGGAATCTTTTTACTAGCACATTGGACTTGGAATTGAGGAAGAAACTAGTGAATTGCTACGTTTGGAGCATAGCTTTATATGGTGCTGAAACTTGGACGCTTCGGGCAATGGATCAGAAACACCTAGAAAGTTTTGAAATGTGGTGCTGGAGGAGGATGGAAAAGATCAGTTGGACTGATC
>Ga0268261_10000787_pt1 | contig 20734 bp, 9 predicted proteins | sample TergutNc150P1_FD_190353 | JGI IMG/M metagenome (GOLD analysis project Ga0268261, IMG submission 190353) | Nasutitermes corniger P1 segment gut microbial community from laboratory colony in Florida, USA - Nc150 P1 (SPAdes) (version 2) | ecosystem: Host-associated > Arthropoda: Insects > Digestive...
AGTGTCGTGTGTTGTCAGGTAGAGGTCTCTGCGACGAGCTGATCACTCGTCCAGAGGAGTCCTACCGACTGTGCTGCGTCGTCGTGTGCGATCTAGAACCATCAAGAATGGGTGCTCCATATATATATGACATTAGTCGCCTAAGGGTTAAACATCAAAATTAAACTGAAACCGAAACAAGACACACACACACACAAGGACAACAGTATGCATATATAAAGTAAACAAGGAATTCTCTGAAGAATGAAATTCAGAATTGGACACAATGAACAGTGATGACAGTGAGAATGTCTAGTTGGGGCAAAAGACCATGTGTTTGACACCTACATGGAAGATGCAATGCCAGGAAAATAAGGATGCTTTACTAACACTGCTGAAACATTGGAGATGTTGCAAATACCATAAACGTAAATTAACATCCCTCCAAACCCCAGGTATACATGTTTCTTCAGATGTTTCATTTTGTAAAATAGCAGTCCTTTTAAGTTGCTAGCAGCAACAGGGGGGATGAGCAACCAGGCAGATCGTCCTCAATATATTTAGATCCATACGAAAAGCAATATGTGACATTTAACTTACCTCATACACACCAACACTCTGCCTAATGGAATCATAGTTGAGCAGAAAGAAACCAAAATCCAATAGCGAGTCAGAATACTTTGGGTGATCCTTGTCAAAGACATCTTTTGTCAAACACACAGCTTGCTTAGCCAAGAATTCTGCCCTCTTAAACTCTCGCTTCACCACACATGATTTAGCCACTTGTCGTAACACATCAATTATAACGCCACATGGAAGATCAGGTTTGACCTGTTTTAAAGCTTCTACACCCCACATGTAAGCCTGTTAAAAAATTAAATATAAACCTAAGATCAGATATACAGCATTTCAGCAGAGATACAATTTTCAGTAACAAGACATAAAATTACTTACATAAGTCTATATTTACAGTTGAACTCGGTTATAACATCATTGAAGGAACCAAATAAATTGTATTATAAAAGAGTGTTGCTGTAAGTGAGGTGTTAAAAGTGAAGGAAAAGTATTTCAAGACAAAATACAGGCATGTAGACACAATACTTAACATTTACACTGTGATCTTTTAGAAATTTAAATCACACTTAAAACTCAGAAGTAATAAAAATTACGCTTATGTAATTGTAAATTTCCATACAGGTTTATGCTAAAAATGCATTTACTTACATTTAAAATTTAGGAAGAACAAAAGTTTATCATAAGAAGAGGACCACTCACTGGGACATTGTCACTGGGCTCTGGCTTAGACCACTTAAGTAGAGGCTCACTGACATCACTTCATCCAGACTTTTGAAATCCCTTTATTCTTCATCTGTTCTGTCCAAATGCACTAATAATTTTGGTTCTGCTTTTTTCAAATTGTTTGAATTGTAGAATTTACGAGAACAAATTCCCTACACACATCAACTTCATTTTATTCCATATTATATTTCTTTAATCCTTGAACTTTTTCTTCAACACTCAAAACCTTTTGTTAGTGACTGTAGCCACGTTATCACTCTACCAGGCTCACAGGAGTAGGAAAGTAGAGAGGAGCTTTAAGCACTAAGTGAATAACCATTACTACTTTCATTTTCCAGGCCTGGAATTTATTTAGCTACTTGAAAGAGTGCAAAGGCTTGCCTTCTCAAGGACAAGGTCATGAGTGTACTCTCAGAATAACCTACTTTTTGGAAAATTATACTGGAACCGATGACTGGCAATATTGTTACATTCAAGGTACATGATCTTATGTATGTTGTACCAAGCAAAGCAGAAAAACATGTGTCTTATGGGGAATTAGATGGTACCACAAAATGTGTAATGTCATAAATACGATGTCACACTAACTGAGATCATTATAACTGAGTTCAACTGTATTTACTCTAATGTACATTTCTTTGTACAATCTACATTCATAATTTTACAATGTGAGAACATAATATAGCTGGCTCAGCTGGTAAACTTCCATTACAGGGCATGGCAGTGAATATGCCAAGTGTATCAAAACATGTATGTGTAAAAGTTCATTTACAATTGTAATAAAAGTACTAATTAAAATGGATCACATGGCATACCTTATCATAATCACTCCTACTGAAGTGTAAAACAGAGAATTCTGCAAACAGACCAGCAAGATTTGTTTCTTCGTTTGCTGCACGCAGTTTATCCACAAGCTGCAATGCATTATGATATGTTACTTTTGCGCCATCAAAATGACAGAAGGCAGCTTGAGTGTGGAGAAGCCTAAAAGAGAAGACACAGTAACAATGAACATAATCCCTTCTACACTTGGACTAACATGTGGAAATTTCAAACAAAAATCTGACACAGCTACATTTTAATATTCACCTGTTATCCCCAGAACACACACCATGACCACAATACAAGAATTAGAAGCAAATTATGCAAAGCTTAAATAACTGGGAATGACAGCCACAAACTGGTATGATGCATCACCACCATCATAAACATACTCAAGGTTTATGTCTGAAGACCTGTTCCTTTAAACCCTGAGATATTCTTGGCCTCTGCATCTTTGCCTAGATCATACCACATTCTGTGCCCCTGAGGTTGGTACTGAAAGGTTAGTTTTGGTAAACAATTTCTGTCTGTCTTTCATGTGATCATCTTAGTTTTCTGATATGATTTTATACCTTCCAACATACTGTCCACCTTCAATCTGTTCTTGATGTCAGCTGCTTTGATGGTCTAATACTGTCAGGAATAAATGTGATCTTAAAAATCTCATCTGTGACACTTCCAGTTTCAGGACTTCTTTCTTATTTATAGTCCAAATCTCAGTGCCATAAACAATACTGCTTTAGGAGTGAATAATACTTAAATTCAGTATTCACAACAATATTTAAATTGAGACAGTGCATGCTACCATCATTATTATGTCTAATTTCTGAAACCCTAAAAACTGAATAATGGATACAAAAGCTTTGTCTCAGAAAAATATTCGTAACCAACAGGAATGATACACATGAACTCAGGACACTAAATGAGGAGCTTCATAATTTGTACTTTTCACTGTTATCACAAGATAAATTGTAGCTGAAAACCTAAGTGGAAGACACCAACTAGGAAAGCTATGCAGAGAATTAACTTTATTATATAGGTCCTAGAAAAGTTAACTTAAGTAGCTGAAAACAAGCCAATGATGGACCCCTTGAATGTGGTATATAACCTCCAGGTCCCATACATAAAACAGTTCAGCTGAGTAACTATTAACTGCAACATAATTGAATAACCACAATCACTCTTATATATTAGAATTAAGTGTTCCAAAATATACAGTAATTACCCAAATACAGGACAAGAATTTGTTCCTTATGCATCATGTAAAAAATAAGGGGACTGACCCGAGGTTTTCTAAGTGGTGGTGCTCAAAACCAAGTCTTCTAGCATGGTATGCAGCATCAGGTAAGTAGTTCCTGATGTTTGTAAGGACTGCAGTGCCTTCAAAACTATGTGAACTATTCACCCAATGAAACAGCATAACATAACCCTATCATTAGCTGCAATACACTGAACTAAAATGCATAAACTACAACTAATGGCAAATTCGAATAGCAGCAGGAAGTGACAAATGATATTTATCAGATAAAGTAATGAACCTATGACTGTGGTAACAATAATGAACCAAAACAGAGAATGTCTTGAACAGTGTGAACATGTATACTGCTCAGTGAATACCCTGGTCCAACAAGTAAGCCAATGAGTCTGTGATTCTGTCATTCTCTCTGTGCTATGTCATTCAAAACAAAGCAATTTTCAGCATAAGAATACTGCATCAATAAATTCCACTAAGTACAGTGAGTAACAAAATGCATTTTCTCCTGTGAATGATACATACTTGTGGTAACATTCAAGTAATTTAAACCAGTATTTGATGCATGGCTCTGTGCATCGGCATAAATCCTGGCATGCTAGGAGAACCTTTTCACTTTCAGCAAACCATCCAGCATCACTGAGAAAACCACCTGTAAAACATAAACATTTATATATAAGTACTTCTACGAACAGCAGTGTTCATTTCATAGAAAGACCAATGTTCGCATATGCAAATTCACACTGGAAAACACACCTAAAAATTCATTTTATATATTCAGACAATAAGGAAATTTACAGATTTTTTAAGACATTCTGGATAACCCCCGCTTTATTTTCCACAAAGTGCCATTTATTTCATAATTTTATCTTTTTTTGTTCAAACAATACGTTTTTCACAAACCATGTGCTAGAATTTAAACACCCACCCTGGTAGGATAAAAGTTAATTACCCTGTCTCAACTACAAAGGTGAAAAAATAAATTAACATATTTCAAGACAGCCAAAATTTCAGGAATGAAGAATAGAGGGTTACCAACAAATGTGACACTAGCAGTACACTGCAAGCAGATCCACCCACATCTTGATGTTGAAATCATTATGGCTGCCTAAACTGTGGAAAGTTCACTGGACATTAACATGAAGAAGTGCTGGCCTGTACTCCTAGGTGAAAGCCTAGGGTGTTTTGAGTGAATGTTGACCACACATTACATACCAAATTTAAAATGATGAACACAGTCTTCAGTACTGACTGCTTCAGCACTAAAATATGTCACATTTTTAATGCAGGAATGCTATTAGGAAAAGACAAGGTTGTGCCTGTCTTAACCTTGGCATGTGAATGGGTTAACTGTCAGCTTAATGCCTCAGCCACTTTACCACCCTGGGGAAAGAGCTCCCAATATGAGTAGAAGGCATGGTGAACCCCACAACTGGTCTGGTAAAAAAAAAACATATCTTGTTCCAGATGGAAAAGAACCATGATTCCTCAGTCCGGCCAATAACCTGTCAATACTAACAGAGCTATGGAACAATACTGGACATTAAAAATCAATGGGAGGAATAAATTTAGATTGAACTAGGTCAAGGTGCAGAGCTGCAAAATCTGAACTGGGTAGGAGGGAAAATCAGCCCCTAAATATTAAGGAAAGAGATGTAAGTAGTGTGAAACTGAAAAATTTTGGTGTAGGACATGTGGAATACACATTCAGTGAACAAAGCTACAAACATGGCCTTCTAACTAACCATTTATGTGGATGGAAGGGAGCATGGCACAACCTTTAGATGCTACAACAAAATGCAGTGGGAGGGAAATATTACTGCTATAAGAAAATTTATGTACAAGCACACTTTCAAATTCAAGAGGGAAAAAGCTATTTAATTATTGACAAAAAGAGACTTTGGTTGTCTTCTTGTGTGTTCAAAAGACCACTGCTGATTTCTAGATACAGTATCTTAGTCTGAAAATGTCTGCACAGCATCAAAATGCTGTGTTGTTAACTCACTGTTGTTTAGTTCCCTAGCAGACCTTCAGACTTGTGGTGGAAGAGATTATAAATCACTTAACACACACTACACTACTTCTGCTTCATTCACCACCAGTTAGCTTCCCATTCCTCCATGGGCTGCTTTGTCTGCAATTTTAAACTTGCAACTCCAGGTGCTGTCAGGTGTCTACAGGTTGTGGTGCTCAGGTGGCAGACATCACAGCTGGCCAGGTGTGCTAGTCAGTGGTGTCAGCCACAGACTTATAGTAGAGTATTTTAAATGTATAACGTGTGCTTACTTATTTTCAAAAAATTATCTTTCAAATATTTTCCACCACAATTAATATTTACTAATGCTTCAAACACGCTCAAACTACACAAAGGTCTTCATGTAAAGTATGCCCTATTTATGTAAGATTTTAACCAAATTTGTCATGTTTTGATATACTTTAATAAGTCACCAACATAGAAGAATTTCAAGAAATTCCATGCAGTAGTGCTTGAGTTGTTACAAGTTGACACAATTAGAAGGGCATAAATGGAAAACCTTATGACCATACTTTTACAAGTTTTCATTGCAGTTGTGCCAGAAAGGGATACTATATGAAAATAAACCTTACCTTAAATGTCAGTGTTATTTTTTATGAAACTAACACATACATGAACAACATGTTTTGTATATGAAGAGTGCATTGGTTTTTAAGATGTGTCAGCAGTGATGACTATATAGGCCTAAGTAAAATCCAAGTTGAAAAGTCATTTTTTTGCCTCTGTTAAAATTAAGTAAAATTACACCTGTCAGGGTGGAAAATTCTGAAATTAAATAACATATAATTATAATAATAATGTGTTAAAATGCGACAACAATATCATCTTGGATATGATACAATTGTAAGAGTCTTGTATGTTACAAACATAACCAACAAATGCCTAACACAAGGTGGTCAAGTAAAGCAGTAGTGGATTCACCACGAAAGTGGCTGACCTAGGAAAAGATGGGCAACTGGGACATGTAGCAATTTATAGTCCTTGATAATAAAGAATAGGAAAACTCACATGCACAGTACAGGTATACTACTCACACAGCTTTACTTGTCCTGTCTTGCAGTATGCTGCACACAAATATTTTCATGCTATCCTGCAAACTCACCCATGGCAAGACAGCATGTGTATGTCTGAAGCCCTAAAAATATGTGAATAAGCAAATGAAACACAAGATCTTACCCAATCTGAGTCCAAGTTCAATTGCAGTATCCCTTGATGATGAGTAAGACAGAGATATGTTGCACCTCCTTAAATAGGCACTGGCAAGTTCTTTAGCTACTTGTGTACCATGATCCATTAAAGCCTGCAGATATAATATAAAATATTATGCATTAAACTACATGGATTCTGCATGAAACCATCTCATTTACTCCTTAAGTTTCTCATTTGATTATTTAATTACACTATGCCAACTGCAAAAGCAACTATGCCACTCATTGTCTAGTAACCCAGCAATCACATGAGGCATTATTCTAACCATTAGCTGGAGGGAATCACAGTCCTACTATATAGTAGGGCATCTTCCATATTATAATCAAGTTTACTCACCCTGTTAGAAATGTAATACTTTTATGGAACCCAAAGGTTCATGACCATGTTCACAAAGGCCTGTCACTGGACCATATTCTGGGTTCACTGGACCTAATATTGGGCTAGTTAAACATAGCCCACACTTTCACTCCCCTGTAAAATTGCTTCATATGCCTATATTTCCCAAGCACTGGGTTATGTAACACAAGTTTTCCTATCAAATTATGCACATGTTTTCCCACTTTCCGTATGACTGTTACACATCCAACCCATCTCATCTTCCTTCAATTAATCATCCAAGCAACATCATGAAAAGGTCAGACTTCATGAAATACATCATTTTACTTTTCACACTCTGTATTCATGCATGATTCACACTGCAGGTAAATCAGCAAAAAAAATTAAGATTATGATACAGTCCAGCACCAGGCAGAAGTACTACATAATTCACTATGATACAGCAAAAATTAAAAGCAGTTAAAGAATTTAAATATCTTGGGTATATACTGGCAAGCACCAATAATAAATGGACAGAAGTGCAACAGCAAACTGTGCAACCAACAAAGCCTATTCTTCACTATTAACTATCATGAAGTCAAACTGTGTTCATAGGAACACTAAAATAAGAATATATAAAAAACTATAATCAGAAGCATCATAAGCTATGCAAGCAAAACTTGGACAATGTCCAAGAAGGTGAAAATTACCCTTGAAGCCTCTGAATGAAAAACACTTAGAAGAATACATGGACCAATATAGGAAAATGAACAATGCAGAATCCACTATAATAAAAAAAATCTATGGTATATATAAAGGCATGTATGTGGTTAATACATATTAAACTCAGAAGACAGGAATGGGTTGGACACATCTGCCAGATGGATGGATCAATAACACCAAGAAAAATCTTAGAAGAAAACACACAAGGTAGTTGAACAGCAGGGAAGACAAAGGACAATAGACATGGTGATCACACATGCCAGTAAACTGCCAGGGACCACAGGATGGAAAAGACTACAACTACTTTCATGTCCTTCTCAGCTTAGCATCAATAGTCAGGCACTGGAATAACTTATAAGATAGACTGATTACATGTAGTTTCCCTTTCATATGCAAACAAACAGAGCCAGCTTCCAAAAGAACATTGTGTGTGTTCAACTACTGAACAACAGATAAAGAAAGTTCTTGCATAATGATAATCAATCACTGGCATAAGGAGTTAGAACTGTAAGGTAACATACACAATCATTCAATCATTCTTAATTTAACACGTACATTTAACAGGGTTAAATAAACTAAGATAGGTATAAGTACACATCATGTGAACACACTTTAATAAACAAAAGTTACATCTGTTGGCAGACTATCATGCACTGAACCAACTAGTGCACTATAAAAGACTGTGTGGTGCAGACCATACAGATTTGTTTTCAATAGCAGTAAAACATGTTCATGTGCCTGAATCTTGGAACTGACTATGTCTGTCTCGTTACAAAAGTAAGGCAATGAAGGCATCTATATATCCCTACTCAAATCTTTGGCTCACTATTGTTCATAATCTCTCACCATATGCATTATAATCTCTCTCAGGCTACCACAAAACTAAAGATATTTGACAAAAATTTCAACATGTCACAATACATACATATTTCAGTTATTCACACCTCCAACCAATTCTCTTTATGCTATAATACATACAATATTCTTTGAAACCTGACATTCAACCAAGGTTACAACTGAAAAAAAAATGCAACACACACAGCAGGCACAGTGACCAAAATGCTGTGTAAACTGTTCATACGATGGGCTCACCATTACTTCGTCAAGTCTCTACTATCTAAAAATCAGTGATTATTACAATATGAAGATGGATTGACACATCTGCATATTATACTCCATACTTAAAACAGTTGTCATACTTACCTGAAAACTTCTCAGAAGAAACATCCGTCTGCTTGTAACGTTCAGGACTCGACCAAAGACATTCAGATCACTGAATTCAGCCCCAAGAAGACATAGCCTTTTTTCTTTATACAACTAGAAATAAAATAAATTGCGTACATCATTTTAATACAAGACGAGATACTTTGTCTACGTCCCTTGAAATTATGTCGCTAACATTTTGTAACTACTAATTAATCGCAAGTATGAATGTGCTATGTAACTTCTAATTTCCACCTGTACGTCAAGTTTTCAACAATGTTTTGATTCCCAACCCCGATTACTAATACCAAAATTCGTACCTTGTAATACAAGTCAAACATTAAGTTGTCCGGTAGGATCCGAATTTCATTTTTAAAACACTGATAGTTGTCAATAACCGCCGAAATTCCTAAATTGTACAAAGAATCTGGGACCCCAACTCCTTGCGGATCCATTTTGACTATTCTCAAACAGCTGGCCAACACTCTATCCGCCAAACTGACTCACATTACCACAGAGCGTACACGTTACGATACTACTAATCCATGCTAATGCTGCGCACATGTCTCGCCTCTACATCTGTCGAACTGTTTATTCTCTTTGGTGAGGGCTGTTTGAGCTAGGAAGTGTCTCAGTTCCAGGAGCAGTAATGCTGCGGTTGGTATGTCTGTCAGTCATGTTTTAGAGCATGCCATTGCGAAGGCTGAGGGAAACCAGAATGATTCCAACGTGAATGGAACACTTTGTATTCTGGTATATGCTGCTGATGCTACGTTACCGGGCTAAAGCATAACTCAACAATGAAGAGCACAGCTTTGTTAGTCGCTAGAAACGGGATTGCTACGGAAGCAAACGCTGAGAAAACTAAATATATGTTCACCTCTCGTCAGCAAAATGCAGGACAAAATTACAACATTAAAGAGAGCCAGTAAATCCTTTCAAAATATGGCCAACTTCACATATTTTGAAGTGACACTAACAGATTCATATTGCATGTGTATAAATATTTGGCAGATTACATTCAGGGAATGCTTCCTGTTATTCCCTTCACAATCTCTTATTTTCTAATGTTCTATCTAAAGACAAAGATCGAATCACATGGGAATATAATTTTGCCTCTTGTTTTACATGGCCAGAAAACCTGAATCTGGTCACTCACCTTATGCAGAAAAAATGGCTGAGGTCTGTTTGACAGCAAGAATCTGAGGAAGATATTTGGGTCCAAGATGAATCAACGGGAAGGTGGATAAAATGACACAATAAGGATTCGAGGGGGGGGGGATAATATTATAACAGACCTTAAACAAAAAGGAAAGGAGGGCATGGAGTGGATTCATTTAGCTCAGGACACAGCCATATGGTGGGCTGTTATGAACACAGTAATGAACCTTGGGTTCCTTAAACAAAAGTTGTTCTCTAGCTTCTCAGGGAGTTATGTAGCCTAGCCTATGTATGTCAATAAAATGATACCACAAATCCTAACACCTTGGCACAATAGTTTGCTGCTGTTTAGTTTCTCCCAATAAAAGAAACCTTTACTCATAAACTGCTTGTAAAAAGAATCCTAAAAGCCTAATGTCTGCCACTAAATATATAAATAATGTGGATCTAAGTGATCTAAATTAGCACACACTGCATGCGAAGGGAAAGGTAAACTTGTCTCTGTGCTTAACAAAGCATCATGCCATGATGGCATGTGGGGAAGCTGAGGTAAAGCTCCACATATTCTTAATTCAGGACCATATGGACCTGGTCAGCTTCAAGCCACCAATCAATTGAACATGGTGCTATCAAACATGAGGCTGGGTGGTGCCCAAAGGTGGTAGGGAAGAAGGGAACATTTCTTGCCTGGATGGGAGTCAAAACTCACGACTTCTCAATCAAATAAAAGACATATATAACACAAGTTACTGTGTACAGACACAAAATGTTGGCTTATATATGTCTTGCCAAGTCAGGTTTAAAAGACTGTGAAGATGACAAACAGTATTCAGTTCAGAGATTTGAGGTTTTCTTGGCCATGTTGTTTAGGATTCATGTCTTCCGGATGTGGCACTCTGTCACTGGGGGAGTTGCTCCTTGACATTTTGAAAAAGAATGCTCCAGTCTTGAGGAGTCAAGTAGTTCAAGGTACAGGAACATTCTTCTTTTATTTCTTGACTCTGAAGTTGAAGACACTACATTCCTTTCAAATGTCAGGAACCACTCACCCAGTGACACATCACATCCCAGAAGTCCAGCATCCTCAGTATTTAATTTCTCTATATATCTCAAATTCAGCCCTCAGTGTCACTATGAAGAGTCTGAGAAATAACCACAAAAACCTGAGAATAGCCAAGACAGGAAGCTGGAACATCCAGACTAAAAAGAAAAAATGCTAACCACTTGACTTTGAAATGTGGGTACTGCTCATGAAAACCGAGATTTTTGTATGTTTTGCCTACATTTCAAGACTCTCTACTAAAAGTATAACAGTTACACTCTAGGTATTTTTCTTCACACAATGCTGTTCTAACTCAGAACGTTGACAATCAGGTAACAAGCCATCTTCCAAGTTCGCATAATATCTCTTCCATTAAATTTCCCCCAAACCTACAAACCACACCACACAGGCATACAGAAGTGACTGTAATGCTAGCCAACATGTCAGGGAATTTTCATTCCTGTATTCAACTTTATCCCAACAGCAAATCCAACAGACTGTAAGACAGCCAAGAAAGCCTAAGTATCAGGACTGTACATCCACATTTTGAAATGGAATGCTAAGAGAGCAATGCAGCTAAAATCTAGCACATATCCAACATTCAGTGATTTTAAGATGTAGGCAGAGACATGAGGGTAATATTAAAATGGATCTTAAATAAACAAAATGGGAGGGCAGGACTGGATTCAGTATATTACTTTAGCTTTAACAACCTTTAATTCTACAGTGTGACTTGGAATGAGCTGTAAGCACATCAGTAATGGCAGTAAAAAGTAATGTATATAGTTACAGTAACAGCTGTGTCATTTTCTTTATTCTCCTAGCCACAGCAGATACAAAAACATTCACCCTATTTATACATGTTTAACTTCTTTTGGATTGTAAGGCAACCCCCACTTGTTCAGATGATCAACTGCAAAAAAATCCTTGTTTTATATTTACATTAATATAACAATAATATCAATGTATTTACATATAGTTTGAATATGACCATTACATACATTTAGTGTTCCCAGGAATGCATGGAATTAGTAACAGTGATGATGGAAGTGATACGGAAGCATGATAACAAATAGATTGAGAGAGAATGGGTGTTCAGGTTTTAAGTCAAGGTATCAGAACATACTATGCTAAAAAGGAAGCATTATGCAAAATTTTTGGACCATAGTTTGAGAGAAAGGATGAGAAACTTATAGGATGTTAGAGTGGATGAAATGTATGGTGTTTGTTGCTGCTCATGCTGATGAGAACTTACAAATGCCAGCATAAAGGGCTTATACCAGGGGTGGCCAACTAGATGTGCACCCAGCTAAAATAGGTTAGTTTCAGCCAGAACACCATTCACAGCAGTCAGCTTTGTGTTAATGTGAACTACCTGAATGTTTTTTTACAGGAAGCTTGCATAAGCCCCACTGTAGTCATACCTTGCTGCAGTCAGAATTGCCTGCCCAGAAGGCCCTGCTTTCTAACATTGCCCTGGGAAATAATGGAGCTCATAATCCAATTTCTTCTACAGTGGACAAAATGTACGTCATGTGGCCGTTCATGAAAATGGGAATTTATATGACTTCTCTTAGCCATCTGACCATAGATTTCAAGCAAGTTGCAATACAAACAGAGGTGCCCTCATTATCCACTTTGACAATTGGGGTGTGGGACCAACTACCCAGCCTGGGGTTAAAAAAAAAACCTCATGCTTAGAATCCTCAAACTATGTTAGCTGAACAGAACTGAGACAACTTACCAAACACAAGGATATAAGACTATTCATTGACTTTAAAGCAGCCTATGAGAGTCCAAAAAAAATAAGCTACAAATACTGTGGGTCAAGGGGTGAAAGACCAAAGTACTACATATGAGGGGGCAACAGTGGAGGAACACAGCTGTGGTGGTCAGGACTTAAATGGAGCTACAGCACCAGAGGAGGAAAAATCAATAATTGTGCAATGGTGTAAAAATGTATTATACACACAAAAATACAAGATTATCATTCTCTGAATAAACAATTATTTTGAAAACTTTATTTTAGGGCATCACCTTAGGTTTCCGGTGATCCTGGATATGGATACATATGGTAATTCCCATTACTGGATTGTTTTAATGAAACTTATAACACCGTTGAGTTTACTGAAACTCAAACATGATAGTGTACACTAAGAAAACTTCTACAGCATCCCAGAAAAGTGACTGCAATCAGCACAATATTTAAGAATCATTATTTCTGATGATCTGCAAAAAGAACTCTCTGAACCTTCAAACACTTTTTATACATTCAAATATCAAGAGCTCAGTTAACATAATGGTGAATGAGAGCAATTAACCTAATAATTATATAACAAAAAGGAACAACAACTGCTCTTGTTCATACACATTATTATGTTGTGTCAAGTCCTACTGGACACCATACGTGATACAAAACAATGATCTGAAATTTCATCCTTTGAGCACATAACAGTTCATGTTCAATGAAATGCGTCAGCATGTGAGGACTCGCATAACAATGATCATTCACTGGCTGGCAGAACTTCAGCCAACCTCTAATTCCACCGTTAAGAGTTTCAACACAATTACAAACACATAAAAGGCATATGGCCAGACAGCACTCACACCATCCACCATAATAAAAACATAAAGCTGAACAAACTAATGCAATGTAGGAAACAGACAGCCACTACAGCACACGGCTGGGATTCTCTCTTCATGTACTTCTTGTTATTCAAATTCTACCTTTTCAAATGTATTTTCAAATTTAATCTACTTAACTTTCAAAATTAAAAGAAACATTAACATTCCTTTCATAGATCACTGGGAGATCGTAAGCATTTATTTTCTTAATATAACTAATAAAGGAACGGAAAGGGGATGCAAAAATATGACGTATGTATTTAACAGTTTTTAAATCAAGAATCCGAGAACGAAATGTAATTTATGTAAATCAGGTGTACGCTACAACACGACTGATTGATGTACATATACATGGTAAATAAAATTTCCTTCAACTCCGCAGTCAGCAATGTAAGTGGAACATTCAATTTTCTACACGACATAGCCTCACAGCCAAAGCTTTTTTCCTGGGCAGAACACAGCAGAATGAGTTCCAGCACATTTCGTTAATTAAAATGTTTGTTTCAATAAACACCAAAAAGAACTTATAATTTTATACCACGGATCAGTGTAATATTTATTGATTTCCACTATAAAACACTATTTTAAAACCAATATTTTAACACTTTTCATGTCAACTGATCCCCTGTCTGAGAAGTTACTATACAAGCTCCAGTATATTTCTTTCCTTGGAGGGGGGGGGGAACCTGATCAGAGATGTTTGTTAACTCACAAACTTACATTAACAAATTAATCAAAAGCCAACATTATTTGCAAGTAGGCAAGTTCATGTGTTTTCTCTAATCAATGATCTTTAACCAACACAATACATACAAAATCAAATTAGGTATGTAAATGCTTCAGTATACAGTTTAATAAACAATGAGGTTTAGGAATCCATTTACAAGGAAATATATTATGTTTCCTGAAAGTCTGAACATGTTCAAAGTTAGTCCTTGCTAAAGCACTTTTTGATGGTATAGCAGCAACTTTTAAAAGCTATAAACACAAGAAAAATTGTGCTATTTACTTGCCTACAATAAGAGTCAGACATTTCATCACAATTATGTTCCAAACGTCAGGCTGTAAGGGAGGAAAACAGAGAGTAAGAACAACTCCATACTACAGTTCATAGCTCTGTCAATATCCACTACCAAAGAGGTAATTCTAGTTCTCTTGTCTTTTCTCTAACTGCAAATGTGAAGTACTATCTCTGCTTTGTTTATACAATATACTAAAATAGCAATGTAACTGGAATGGCTATAATATATGCAGCTAAGTTTAAGAACCTGGTAGCAATACTACATCTTGTTCAAAAGCAATAGTAAAATGAGGTCCAGTGACAAAACACTCTCTCAAAATAGGAAGTAAATGACCTAACTTTTGAATACTTCACTTATTCACAAGTATTCATAGTTGACAAAGATTGTAACTTGCAGAAATTCATGCATGCATACACACCAGCACATACACAAACACATGCACACATCATAACTTAGAGCAGAACTATATTACAGTAAGTATTCTGTTTACATAGAGAGAAAACATGGATTGAAATAACTTATTTGAAATATGAGTAGAAAAATCCCATTCTATGACAGGTATTCTTGTTCTTCTTGTTCTCCTTGTGGTGCAGCAGTAGGTTCAGTTTTCATCATACAGAGGGGTAGCATCTCCACTGAGTGAACTTTCAACCATGGAATGGGGACTTGTATTGGTACGCGGTGTGGATCGCAAACTCTCTCGACCAGAACCAGAACTACGTGGAGACTTGTTGCTGCTCGACAGACCATATGGTAATCTGCCACTCACAGAATGACGATTTCCCATTCCATATGTACTCAAACTACTACTGCTTCTAAGTGTTCCACGGCCAGACTCATCATATCTGGGTGTTGTTTTTCGCAGATCATCAAAATGAGGCGTTGAACTTCCACTGCTAAAACCACAATGATAAGACATTGTGTAAAAAAGACAATTCAACAAAAGGTCCTATCACTAAGAAAGTTTTTGTGACTGATGAAGAACAAGAATAAAAAAATTAATAAAATTTTTGCCCCCCCCCCCCCACCTCAAATCCCTTCTTCACATTCTTGGACCCACAAGTTCCCAGAAAAATGATTTCCATCATCTCTTTTCATCACAACAGGTAAACTACCCTGCTGGCCAGCACAGCAGTCTGCTTCCTAATCAAGCAGGCTTTCTGTCACCCTCTCAAATACCAGCCACTACCAGATCTATATAAAGGCCCCTTGTTAAACCCCAAGACTCATTCACCCTGAAGATGGCAACAGCAAAATTTGCCAGAACATCATAAAATCACCCATTCCTCTATGTGGCCTAACCCTGAAGGCCGATCAAATGCACTGAATACCAGCTGCAAAAGTGTCAGAATTAAAAGCAGGTTACTGTCTGTTAAGTGTACAATGGAATTAAAGGAAAGCTATACATGATACGGTACATATTTGAATCCTGGAGCCTGATAATGAATTTTTGTGTCAATTTGAACGCAACAACATACACGTACTACCACTGATAGCCGCACCAAGTGTTAAACTCTAAAATGTACAACATAGTATGTGGGTTTTTATTCCTGAGTTGGCTTTCAAAAGTTCTGATCCTAACTCTTCCAAAAAATATTTTATATCACATAGTTAAAGAGTGCTATTTGATAATCATTACATATGAAAGCACGTCCTGCAAATCATCCATGATTCTTAAGGCATTACTCTGAAGGTAATACTGATACATCACCCATGTTGTCTTGGTGTGGTTCTTCCATCTTGCCGTGGTGTATTCATACCAGACTCCCTATTCTTCAACTTAGCCCATGCCTCAGCTGCTCTTCGCCAATCCATAGGTTCATTGACCATAGTTCCTTGGGCAGGCCTAGAAATTCAGTAACACAGTTGCATAGTTTTGAAGGAAAAAAAAAATCTTCCTTGTTATAAATAAATAAGTACACTTATTTCTCACCATGCCGTTATGCCAGGGGCAGTTGAGAAAAACCCAAAAGCTAAATCCCAAATCATTACATTTTGCATTTCATCTGTGGGTTTTCTTTACAGTAGCAGGCAATCTATAAGGTAAAGTAAAATTATTCTGTGCAAAAGCGCTGCCCTACTAGATGCAGACAGGAAATATGTTGGTTTAACCTTTTAAAGACGAAGCCTAATCTGCTTTATATAAGGAATCAGTCCGTACCGCGCTGTAAACACTTTCCACCACGGTTATAAAAACCAATCAGTTTATGCTGTATAAAGCAAAAGTCGCTGTCTGTTCTGAGATCTGTACAAAACATTCAACGTACAGCGAGCACCATGTAGAATTTTTGAATGTTAAACCTGGTGGTACGTAAAGAAACCGCTAGGCTTTTAAAGGTTAAACACTTCTTTGTACCTTATAACTGAGTCCCAAATCTCTTACCTCCCAACACAACTGCATTACGATTACCTTTAATACTTCCATAACTTCAATTACTGCCTATGGTTCTGATAAATAACAACAATAACATGTCACATACAGAAACTGTATTTTATTGTATTATATTAACATTTTATTCTGCAAAATACAGTAAATCTGAAGATAGTCTGTGTGAATGGGGTCAAGAGAGAGTTAGATGTGATGCTGGATGAAGAGAGGAGAGCTTCATGCAGTGACCACCCTTATCCACATGAAAAGATCCCATGATGTCCATCGCATATGAGGACCTACAAATGATCTGTGAGAAATTTCAACATTCCTACTAGAAACCAAATAGCAGATGTTCAGTCCACAGCTCAAGGACTTACTGTAGTACCATGACTCCCTAAATGCAACTACTACACATGCATAATTTTGTACTTCACTAAGAACTGCGCTCTTCTGGGTTGTTATGCAGTGAGGTAGTGGTAATCTCTTACTGACATTTTGGGACAACCTATGGGTCCCATCCTCAGGATTTAAGAATGGATAATTATTAAAAACTGTTGGAGTTAAAAATGTTCGGTGTTGGCAGATTGATCAATAAGTTTGTATTATGGTCAGTTCTAATCCAGAGTGTAGGTGATATGTGTCATCAGTATGGTGGACTCTCCATTCTTAACCTATATTTTACATTACTCAAATAATTTTAACCAAAATTATATAATTTTAATTAATCCCAGGCTGTGTGCACAACTTTCCCTTAAAAACACGTGATGGCTGCCGTGTGATGAATCAGTGTGGTTTAGTGCAATGTTCAGATCCAGTTGTTTTCCATTCAGTCCTACCATGCGTTGTTGTTGTTTCTCCTGTAGTTGTTGTTGGATAAAAACAATAATGTTGTAAGGTCAAACAGGGAATCAAGAATTCTTCTGGGCCATTTCATGGAATCTATGAGAAGCAATGTGGAAGAAACAACAAGAACTTCAGCAGGAACACAGCTGGGTTCTTTACAACAACACTTCTGCAAACATGGTGCTCCCCATCCAAATGTTTCTCAAGAAAAACAAAACTACAGTGGTTCCACAGCCACCTACAACCCTCATCTGTCTCTCCAGCACATATTTTCTGTTCCAAAAACTTAAAATTAGCTTAAAAGGATGTCAGTTTGAGTAAGTAGAGAACACACAAGAAAAAATGCCATAGTGGCCAACCCACATATCTTCAACATCACGTATCGAATGTTGGGAAACATGGAATCATCATACTAATCCAGGAAAAGACTATGTTGCAGGGGATAAGTTTGATAAAATTTATCTGGTTATGTACTGTGTTTTAATTTATCAGCATGAGAACATCTTAAACAGACCTCCTACATTTTCTTTAAATATTTCTTTTCTTATCCATTTCAAGGTTATTTCCCCACCAGTAGATTAGGTGGAAGATACAGTGAAACTATGATACAATGTTAAGCAGTAAAACTCAAATAACATTCATTCCAATTTATACATGTAACACCCATGACAGTTTACACACAGATCTTCCACATCCATTTCCTTGTTCATAATTATGTGGATGTGGCAATATTTTGGAAATATAAAAACAGTATAATATTCTTTATACACTTAAGATTATCTGAAGTAAGAAATTCAAATTTCCTCTTACTACACAATCTCTGATACTTCCCTACTGACCACTTACCTGGAGCTGCCTCTTACAAGCAAAAATCCCTTCCCACTCCCTGCAGCACACCCACAATGCAAGAAGTTACAAGTCAAACTGACTTGTATGTACACATGCTACATTACTGGCCCACAGCAAATGAACCACACCTGCCCGACACTTCACGCACATTAACGCTTTACCTCCCTTATGAATGCTAAATGTTCTCAATTTTTATGCATGCCATGAAATGGCTGGCTTGTGTCTTGACTTTTCTCACAAAACCATTCAAATAATGTGAATTAATCTGCATGAAACCCTTCTCCTTCTAGGTCAGGTAAATACCCTCTCTAACAAATACTCAGTTATATCCTGGAATACATGCTTCTCCTGCACCAACAATAGCTGACACAGGCTAAAGTTACAAAAGAACTTGGGAAGCAAAAATGCATAGGAAGTAAACAGCTACTCTAAAAGTAATGGCCAGTACAAAGCTTCTTCTAATTATGAAAAGCATATTTTATGTAAAATCTTTCTGTATATGTAATGTTAAATAAACTGATGCAGCAAACTACATCTGCCCCTATAACAAGGTCCTGTTATAAGCCACAGTCTTTCTGTTACTGTTAAAATACATATGCCTTCCATAAAATATGTCGCACAAAGTACAGAAGGTCAGGAAAGCTGTAAGCGTGGGGTTAACTCACTACTGATCACATGTGAAGTGTATGTTCATCTGCAAGAGATGAAAAATGCTATTTAACAGCATCCTTTGTATAACAAGTAAAATTATTACAGAACTTATTGTATATACCTTGAATGAGGCGTATGGGGGGTGTGTACAACCCTGTGAGTGGGTGTCCTATGTGATGGTGGAGATGGTGTGACAGAACCAGGGTGCAAAAATCCTTGGGTGTGATGAGCTGGATGGTGAGAAGGTGTCTGCTGGCCATACCGTGGAGTCTGCGTGGCATGAGGGGTGTGGTATGGAGTCATGAATGGTGTCTGTCCTGAAGGTGTGTATGGCTGGAAATAACACATATATTAAAAATACACAATATACTGATCAACAGAAATATCACAATCACAAATAACTCCATAAAACAAGATTTCCCAAAAAATGTTCCTTAATAATAATAAAGAAACTTATTGCCCTTAGAGAAGCCAAAACTTCAACACCCACATTAACAAACAGCAATCCTCATCTTATGCAAAGTCCACAGATACCAGTCCAAATTTTCATACACTGTTTGTAAGAGACCTATTTTAAAACCGGATGACAGTTTTTAAATCACAACTCCACAACACTATGGAGTGGTTTCAACATTTCCTAAACTAACAAGGAGAATTTATTGAATTTCCATGGAAAAATTAGTAACAGTATATGCTTCTACACACATTTCATAACATCTCTTGACACAACGGACATTCACCTCACTTCACTTTCAGAAATTTCATTTTGTGCAAAACACCTGGAAGCAGGTCTCAAAGTACAGACCCACCTCACTGTAAGGAAGCAAATAAGGTGTCAACAGTCTCTTCTCTTCCCCCTCTTACAACAAAAAAAACACAACACCTTCCTTTCTTGTTCTGACTTCCGTACTGTTGCAGTATTCTTGGGGAAGCATTTTCCCCAACACTCTTCTGGTGGAACACTGAATGAGTATTCTAACCAAAGAATTTGAAATCTGGGGTTCCTCTGTGAGAACTAAGGCTTCTATCAGGCCATTTCTGCAGCTAAAATGGTGTGATGGATTCAATTAATTGTACATACCGTACATAATGTGGAATTTAATACTTAATACAGTTGAAAATTTTTAACCCACTAAATTCCCCTTTTTCATTTCTATAATGACTGCAGTTAACCCTTTAAACTCCGAATTAAATCCCATCTGCTATTTGCTGGCATTATTAGGAGCTCACCATTTTCTCCACGTTAGCAGGATAAGGGTTAAATTATTAACCTTTAGGCTACTAATGTCATATATATATGGAGCACCCATTCTTGATGTTTCTAGATCACACA
>Ga0268261_10000788_pt1 | contig 20705 bp, 8 predicted proteins | sample TergutNc150P1_FD_190353 | JGI IMG/M metagenome (GOLD analysis project Ga0268261, IMG submission 190353) | Nasutitermes corniger P1 segment gut microbial community from laboratory colony in Florida, USA - Nc150 P1 (SPAdes) (version 2) | ecosystem: Host-associated > Arthropoda: Insects > Digestive...
GAAACATCAAGAATGGGTGCTCCATATATATATAACATTAGTCGCCTAAGGGTTAATAATTTAACCCTTATCCTGCCAACGTGGAGAAAATGGTGAGCTCCTAATAATGCCAGCAAATAGCAGATGGGATTTAATTCGGCGTCTAAGGGTTAAACATTTGTAAAACGTCTCTGTAAAGCGTAAATATTTATCTAACTACACGGCGTCAAGTCTCCGAAGACAATAATTCTCATTACTTTCGATATTTTGCGATTCAACACAATCTGCTGGGCAAAGCATGCGTCTACCTTCGTACGATTCAGCGGATAATGTTAACTGGAAATGGGTGAAACAATGAATGACTTCGTCAGAATCCCTATATCGCACGAAGACACTTTAAGGCAGCTATGCAACTCGCATGCTGTTACCACATCAACACATGCTCGCACTCTAGAACAATACGAAACAGTCCACAAATCGGGAATCGATAACACAGTTCGTCCCCTACACTCTGCTGGACAGCAGGCAGCACATACGGTCAGTATTCAAAGCGTTTCCGATCGGATGACGTCTGTCACGTCTAGGTGGTATACTCAAGGTTAATATGTTTCTAGTCTTTGCCCATCACGTCTTACTGGGGGATCTGTATCCATCCCTGTCCTCGGGTGAAGGGGTGGGAACACAGTTGCGTGGCTGAGTCACGCAGAAACTGCTGTTCAACGAGCCTTAAAAAAAAAAAAAGCAGCGGTATAGTTGAATATCTTCTTGGCCAATTGGACCCTTGAAAGATGACGTCACTGCACTGTCTCAAAACGTCTGTCAACAGTTTACCCAGTGACGTCATGTCACACAAGGACGGAAACCACACCCCATTGTTTCACAGGAAGGGTCAAATATATAGTCACATCAGTCTCACATAAAAGAAATGTAGCCGCACTGAGATCTAAACACACTTCAAAACACTACAATAATTACGCAGTAAGCCACTGTATATTTTCGTAATAACTGGTCTGATGATTGCACGTTTTCAAGCCGGAAAGCGTAGCTACAATAAATATCCATGTCATTTGTTGTATTAATAAACTTGTGTTAGACTGTGTGTTTTAAATCTGTAACCCTTTTCAATCAGATGTGTGACGCAAACAGCTCCAGAATCGCTGAGCTGTTGGTTCAGTAAGAGTTGCAAAAGTATTTTTGTCATTATCATGTTACCCTGTCACTTTAACAGGGGAATGTAGCTAGCATTAAACATGGTGAGTGTAACAGACAGGGATTAGGTCACGATTGTATACAAACATTCAATTATTATTTATTTATTTATATATTAATAAGAATACTGTTACACTGTAATGGTATGTGGGGTCTTGTTCAATCCCCATTAAGCCCGCACACTGTGTCGTTTACATACTTGTATAGTATGAATCAGGAGGAGAGGTCAATATTTTTAAGGGTGACAGTACTGGCCATTGTGGGAACAAAAGTTCATATGAACATGTGACTGATTCTGAATGGTTGCCGAAACAGAGCTTTTTGAGTCTCCAGATCTAACTCCACTGGAGTTTTGTTTGTGGGGTTGGATGATGAGAAAAATTTTAAAAAAAAGTTGGATATACGAGACAAATTGCTCGCTCGCATTTTGGATGCTGCTGCCCGCATAAAGGAACGTGAAGATCAACTGAGACGAAAACCATGCGATCTTTGTACACGAGTAGCAAAGTTCAAACATTTATTGTGAATTGAAAATTTTCATTTCCACATTAAAATTAAAATAAAATTAACAATAAGTGATTTCTGTTTCTTTATTACCATGCACAACGATTTTGTATTTGTAGATTCAAAGAGCTCTATCACGGTAACCATTCAGAATTATACACATGTTCTTAAGGACTTTATTCGTCACCATGGCCGACATTACAACATCCGAAAAAATTCCCCTTTCCTCCTGAATCACCCTGTAAATTACAAGAACTACGGAACATCGTATTGAGTGATTCCGGTGTTATGACATCACCGTGTTTCCTTGTTTATCATAAAAAAATTCACCCAGACAAAGAGTGTGCTTATCTTCACATATGGTGCACTTGTGGCACACCAGCCTGATCTTCCAACCTTTCACTATCCAAAAACAAATGACTGCAGGCTAGCCGCGAAGTGACCTGCTGAGCTGCACTGGCGGACATCTGTAGGTCACAGCAGCTAGCGATCATTAATACCTGAACTGTCTTAAATCATATGCATGCTTTCGTACGATACAAATACTGTAGTTAGAAACGTCATGATTGAAAGCCGTAAGAAACTGTAAATAAAACTAGAACAAAAACATACCAACGCAATTTATATAAAACGTGACACATAGAAACATCACAACAAAACATGTTGGTCTGAAAGTTGACTCGGTAATTAAATTTAATCATATTCTATGCTTAGTAACGCACCGTCTTATTAGTATTGCCCAGGCAATCCAATTACGTAAAATAAAACCAAATTTACTACAGTTTCTCAGTCGGAACAATGATATGCGAGAAGCTCTTTATGGATTATTATTCGTAAATTGTTTCAACTCCAAAACACCTATTCCGAAAATTACCCTCTCTAAATTTAGTTTCAGCGGAATTAATGATACAAGTATTTGGTCGTGGCAAATATTATCAGTTCCTACCGCACAGTAAACACTCCGCCTCACTTATAAAAACCAGTCTGTTAATGTTGTATAGGGAAATAATCGCTGTTTGTTCTGAGATCCATACGAAACACATAAATACACTGTGCGGGCAGAATGTAGAATTGCTGAGTGTGAAACCTGGTGGCACGTTGGACTGTTAATTCAGCACGCTACTATGTTACTGTATATTACTATGACATACAGACGACGTCCTGTCAATGAAGAATTAAAGGATTCGGCCGGGTTTAGTCACAACACTCCCATCTCCTGTCTTCTGTCGCCTACTGACACTGGGCACACAAAGCCTGTAATTACTGCAGTGACATTAAAAAAACAATTAAGCTTCTACGTACAATGTCGTGTATGTTTAAAAATGTAAATTAAATCAATACAGAAATTTCCTTCCCTCGTCCACATTCTTTGCACTTACATTACACATCAAGTCACTTTAATAAAAATCTCAATATAATGTACTATTTATTGTTGTTATAACAGCATATATATTTCCGAACGTGAAGTGTGTAGTTTCTAACGCTTTTTCGTCTCACACTGGTGGAGATTTTTAGAATCAATAACGCATCAAGATTCATAGAACAATGAAGCCAATCTCAACATGTATTACAATGCTTCAAGCAGTTACTCATCCTCCTGATGTAACCTGTATGTACAGCCAGGTATGTATTCAAGGCGATGTGCTCTCTCCAATGGATATAGTACGGCAGACCAATTGTCACTCCCGTTCATCGGAAACAACTTGTTACAGTCACTGTGCATTTGTTACTTATGCCACAGATGAAATCTTATTTTAGGTTTCGAACTCACAAGATAGAATAGATTAAAATATTAAGACATGTTTAAAGGTATAACGCAGATTTAGGAAGGTTATATATAATAATTTGTAGATCACAGTATTCTGGGGTTTTAAGTTAGTCTACACATATTAACCTCATATAAAGAATGTCACCGTCTAGTCGGGTTGTACCTCAAAGAGTGAAGCAGTACATTGCTCCGAAACGTTTGTACTCAGGCACCAGATTGCACGGTATCACAGTACAGGAAACCACAATGGGGAAAATATAGTTAGTTGGGACGAGGGTATACTGAGAACACTTTGTTTTTGGGAGGGAGGAGAGCGTATACTGAAATGGACCGCAACAGGCCTATATATAAAACAGAATACATTCATTCGACATATCGAGGCTGTAATGAATGTTGATCCATTGTTATTTTATCAGTCGGAAAAACTAGCTACACAATTCGCTCTAAAGTACAAAAATTGAACGTCTTAATTTCTGAATAACAATTAGAGCACTTCGAAATTTTTCAGTGTAATTCGCATTTCTGAAAGTGACAACCATAAAAACGATAAAAATTAACCACATCAGGCTGGTATTTGTTAATGCAGTGTATGTAATTCAAATTTTTATTTGAACTAAGCACGTTCGATGTGCTTTCAGTAAATCATGAAGTTAATTAACAAGGCGAAACCTCTGAGACACTTTTCGTGCTGCTATATTTCAGCGTTCAAGCAACATAAAACAAGCTGTAAGCGCTACAGATGTCGTCCGTTTTATGGGAAACCTTACACATTCTGCTTTAAAAGAACATGGAACACATAAATCACCGGATTTCCGTCACGGTCTCAAAGAATCATCACGTGGTGCGTTACGTTCAAAGATTTCTACAAGTTCCATTTGTGGAAGTCACGTTTCCTGTAGTGAAAATCCATAGTGTTTTTCACATTACACTTTATACCCCATTACTAATCAAACACATCTTACAAAATTAATTTCAAGTTAATGTTTGGTATGTTAATACGTTAGTCATGTGAAATACATCCGTTCATACCAGCAGTTCCGAACATCATATTCTTCAACAATTAAAATAAATTAGATATTAATAACTCCGGCCTCGTCAAGAAAATGAAAGGTTCTTTAAATTACTTATGGCCTTCTATCGACCTACTGTAATTATTGTATGTCGTGACAGACCACCTTAGTCGTAACATTTACATAAATGCAATGAACTAGCCTACAATATTTCTCCTTTCTCTTCAACATCAGAATGCCAAGAAATTGTAACCCAACATTTTTACATCTACACGACAGCAATGGAAAATACAGCAACAACATGATAACCTTTATATTTCTTACCTTAATTACGATGTCTTTTCGCTTCCGCAGCTGACCCAGTTTCAGTCAGAAGTCCGTGCTGGTGGCGTAATCTTGAAATTATATCTTCAAAACACAATATATTATAATTCGTTTGTAAATTCAGTGCCTTGCCATTTCACGGTGCATAACCGGGCAATGTTAGGTTTTGTGTAGAATTGCCTTCTATCACCGAACAGTTTACAAAATAATTTCTTAGTTAGATTAAGAGAACCTAATGAAAGTAACCGGTTTTGCATTTAATGTAGGTACATTTGACGTACTGACAGAGTACATTTGACGCACTGACAGACGTACTATGCGTCCAGTTACTACTTGTCACACTGTTCCCTTGCAAACACAGGTCCTGTGCGCTTCTTCCTAAAATTACAAAACAAGGGGCTGTGATGAGGCCCCACGCGGGAACATTCCACGATGGTCTCGCCTTCGACACTGCCCAAAGTCGCAGGTCGCACACGCCTAGTATCACCATAACATTACCCCCCCGCCCGGCCACCCCTTCCAGTACACACTACTACCGATACTGCCCCGATATACGTACTAGGGAACTCGTGCCACGCATGCTTAGGACGCTAGGCGTCGTTCGCTTTTCGGTCATTTCCGTTAGCGTTCGTGTTGCTGGCACACGACAAGCTCCTGACCTGTGTCACAGGCTCTCTCAAAACGACTGTCCACTCTCTTAAAAGAGAAAACTGACGAAGAAAAATGTACATCTGTTCTACTACTCTCCACCTCAGAACATTCGCGCGACACACGAAAAATGAGATTAATTCTTTACATATATACACTTCCACTCCAGTTTCTTCACAACTCCCAAACACCAGTCAGTTCAAAATTTTACGTATTTGCTTGGTATTCGGGGAACTGACTGATTTACATTTTAATCGGCCAACCGACTGTGCTCAGTGACTTTTGGGCGATTTTCTTTACTCTGTACAGACAAACAGCGACAGAGTTTAGAAATTATTTTACCATTATACTGCATCATTTTTTGTTCTCTGAGCTACTCAAAACTTCGCTAAATAAGAAACAAACAAATAACAACGAACACAACACCATCTCTGTACACTTCAGCGCCGTATTAAAACTTCCTCAATTTATATTCGATGTCATTTAGAAAATGCTTCAGCCTACGTCCGTAGTCAGGAATATCGGTTACACACACAGTGGGGAATTACTGCTGTTTGTGTAAGCCTGCTCACAGTAAATATCAACACTATAAAAGTTACAAACAACAAAGTCTAGACATGGGATAGGCCAAAACCTACTTGTAAAATTCAATGAATTATTATCTGGCCTGGGATCGAACTCGGACCGTTGAGAGAAAGGTGACTGACTCCTCCAGGGCACGGCCGCAAAAATAGGGTAATAAGAACAACTGAACGAAGGACGGAAAGAAATAAGCAATAAATAAAGAAAGTAAGCAATAGCTACCGTAACGTGACGAAAGTCTCGAATATCGACCATCCACATCATCTAAACTTGACCTCCACCGTGTATACCATAAATCGCCTCTCCAGAAATAAACATGAAGCCACCGCGTAATATGGTTCACTTGTTTGGAAAAGAAATGCCACGATAAACACAATAAAAGACATAATGCGCCTGTTGCGTGCGGCAACTTCTCCGACAGTTCTGTGCGATTGGTATTCTAAACGACTAACGCAGCAAAAGGACGCGACAGTAAAAAGACAAGGCACATTGGATGAGTGGGGCAAAATACTCGACGGGCTCTTTACCGGGCATAAAAATTGGTAGGCTGTGTCGGGCCACGGCCGCTAGTTTTTACGTGAATACGTCTTCAAGGGCCGAAAGAAATGAATTGAACCCATTTATGCACACATTTATTTATTAACACACTTTATTTATGAACACATTTATTGTTCGCTACTTAACATCAATCTATTGAGTACAGTCTATGATACGAGAAGTACGATACATATGGTAAAGTCTGTACTAATTAACACAATCATCCCCCAAGATCAAAGTTTTTGCACGTGTGTTTACAAGTGTTCAGGGTGGGCTCTTTGTCAATTGGAGTCGCACCTGTGATCAGTTCTGTGCCAGTCTCCTTGTAGCATATCCTGGTTGAATTCAGAACATCTTTATGGTGTGTTTCTTTATTGAGTTCATCGTTTCTTGTCAAGCGGAAAAATACGAACTTGCACTTACGCAAAAAAAAATCGTATTGTCAAATTGCTTTGTAGTTAAAAAAGAAGTTTTTCGTGCATTCTCACCCGTGTAGGAAGGCCCTGGGGCCCACCAATCCTCCTGTAAAATAGGTGAAGTGGCTTTTCCACGGTGTTATGCTGCCGAAGTGTGGCTCTGACCACCCACCTTCATTCAGCTCCGAGGTAAAAAAGGAGCAGGGCTATGCCATCCATCCCCTTCTGTGCGTACATGGCTTGTTTAACCTTTTGGCACCCGAATTTTACATTTAAATTTTAGCACATTCTGTATGGAAAATGTGAATAATACAGGAACCAAAAAAGGTAGCATTATGAAATAAACGGCATTTTGAAGAGAAAAACGGAGAGTATGCAGCATGTTTAAAATACTCGGTACTTATATTTGTTGAAAAAAAATATATATAAAATGCAACATCTGGAGGGTAGCGGTACGCCCGTCCTATATATAGGACGCAAGCTTCTTGAAGGTTAAGGGAGACCTTCACCTTCACCAGCATCGAAAACAAAAATGAACTATTCCTCAAAAATGGCGTCGATGGATTTAAATATAAAAACATACGCGGTTACAGAAGCTGTAAGCGCACAAAGCTGAGCTACAAATGGTGTCCATATTGAAAGAATGAACACAAAGTATGACATAAAAGGACCAAAAAGGAGCTGATATTTGTAGGTGCAGTCGGTTGTGTTGGCCTGCCTTCTCGTATTCAATAAATATTTAAAACACTCTTAACGTCACAGTTTTATAACGGCAATGTACGAGTGGGGCGCAGTGAGCGTTCGTAACTACCAGTCCATTGGCGTTTTAGCATTAATAAGCTGGAAATGCCCAACAACAGCACGCGAAAATCTTGTAGTATCGTCTTCTCCGTTCAGCTTGTGGCAGAATTTAAGACTATCCACAAGGACACGGAAAAATTTACATGACTCTTCCTTAACCTTGCTTCTCTCTCTGTTTATTTTTCGACTCCTTTTATCGTAAATTCTAGATCTATACAGCATGTTCAGAAAGAGAGGTAAATTTCCTTTCGCTTCGCCTCTACAAGAACAAAACTGGTATACAGACTTCAGCAAGGAATATTGCCGTTGGTGGCTACATAGAAAATCCGAATTCCGAATTTCATTTTAAGGAACTTGTACAGACAGCGCGGGTACACACAGTATTTTGATGGGGAAAACCGATGGAAAGCGATCTCTTAAAAGACTCAAGCGTAAATGGCAGGTTAATATGAAAATGTATCCTGACCAAACAGGATAATATGGCTTGCCCGATCTGGCTGAGGATAGGAAAAATTAACTCGCCTTTGTGTGCGCGGTAATAAATCCTCGGATTCCATAAAATGCGGAAAATGTTTTGACTGTCTGAGGAACTGTTAGCCTTTCAAGAAGGACTTGGTTATACGGAGTTGAAGTAGACCTATTCAATTCATACTTACCAACTGTACCAAAATTTAGCATGCAATAGACGCCATATTGTCAGATACATTACCATTAAGGTTTCTGGATATAATTTGTTTTTACTTTCATGTGAGGTAAACTTTTCTAGAAGTCAGATTTTCTATTCTTTTGTTTTATTTCCTTTCTTCTCCTTTGTAAATCCTACGTAAAATAGGATGGGAAGATGAAATGGGAAGACGTAGGAACATCTATCTGAAGGAACTCTATTAGAGGCATAAAGGGACTAAGAATCAAGTCTTGTTGGACATGACGTCGTGTCCCCAGGAGGGACGGAGCTCGAACTTCAGGTTAAGACGGGGAGTTGGGCAGGCCGCACACATTCGCAATAATCCCCGCGTCAAGTGCACTGGAGTTTGTGTGTAAATGGTGAGAATAATGCTGTTACAAGTGAACTATAATGAGTTCAACTTTCGGGATCTTGGATCCCTTCAGTAACACTGATAGTCCAGCTTCAAAGCTGCTGGTCACCATTCAAAGACACTTCTGCAGACTCCAACTGGGTCACAAGGTAGCTACTGTAACATACGTCAACCCACACATTGCTCGCGCAATAAGCACTTAGCGCGACCACATATAAACAAAAAGAAATAGAAGGAAAATATATTCCTCACATGCCTGATCTGCTTACTAAGAAACAGAAGTGTAAACAAATAGTATAAGTTACAGAAAGGCGAGGACCCTGCATAATGAAATAAGCTTATGCCTTACATACGGTACATACCACAATCCTGCAGAAAGGAGAGAAAAAAAGCAATGTTTATCAACCACACAGCAATAATATCCATCAACTGTACAACAGCAAATTACATTTCGAATAAGCGAAGGCTCAACCTTAAACCTCAAACCACATTTGCCTTTACTGACACTACACAGCCCGGTCTTAAAGCAGCGTCAGCATTGACGTATACAGCAGCCAGCTCAAGGATCGCGTTACACGCGTCATCATTTCTGCTTCATACCAAGTGTGTGACCACTCAGAACTCAGCCTCGTCGTAAAGCCAGGCACTAGGTCTGACGCGAATTTAGATCAGTGGTTACGATGCCTGTGACCTACAAAAGCATAATGAATATATTCATACCGTAGATAATATCCTGAACAAGATATCGTTGTTAATGCTTTTACATCAAAATTTCACCGGATAACGCGAATTATTAACAGACCCTTAAAACCCTCTGAAGTCCAAAAACACACTGGGCTGAAAATATACAACATTTTGACATTACCCACTTTATTACACGGATGTGGAAACTGGGCAATTAGAAAACAGACCAAATCCAGGTTAACGTCAACGGAAATTAAACTTACAAGGAGAACGGTAAAATACACGTGGCAAGATTACAAAACCAATGAAGATATCTTATCAGAACTTAATATTAACCCCGTTGTTAAGAATATTCAAAATTACAGAATAAATAGCCATAACGTGTTCGGCGAATGGACAGAGCCAGACTGCCACACTTAATTATTAAATATCAGCTATGTGGGAAACAAAGCCAAGGACAACCCCTCAAAAGACTTCCCGACTGTTAATGGGACCGGAACACGCCAAGAGGCCTAAAACCCTGCAAGCTATATGATGATGATTATGATTATGATTATGATTATGATTATGATTATGTAATGTCCTTGGTGTATGTGAGTGATTCACAGTCCGGTTCTCAATGAAAAGCGCCGAGGCTAAAGAAACAGCTGAGCATCGAGCATATTATGCAAAGACCGTGTGTTATTTGTGAGGTACAAGCCTAGGCTGAACAAACAGTTGAGCATCAAGCATATAATACAAAGTAACATAACCAGATTGCAGCATTTCGACAGACTCTTCGTTTGCTCTAAAAACAAACTACCAATAAAGAGGCCGTGGAATAACATGTGGATATTACGGTCGACCTTCATATGACGGGAAAGTGGCTGGTGTCTGCACCGGTATTGGTCCTTTCTCTGCCCACGATGATAACCACAATTTCCAACCGGCTTATTTTTGTGAAGTACATGGTTATTCGTTTTTGTGAACGGAGAAATTAAGAAGCTTCCACACACCAACCCCTAACTAGAAGACCAGAATGGGCCTTATGTTCGAACAGGCATGAAACGCTGCACAGATTATATTTGTTAATATTAAGAATGATGGTACAAGGAAAGGACTGAAACCACAATCACAAAAATAAACTGGGTTATCACAGACAAAACCAACCCTTCAATGATGTTGGGGTGTGAATTCCAACTCTTTTCCTGGAAGGAGCGGTTTTAATTTACATTATTATTAAAAGCATGCATAAATGCACAGTGTATGGACGCCAGCAGCACATAAAGGACTAAACGCCCGTGCAGTGCACCGAAGGCGACAGTGAAGGGCTAAGTGAACGGTTGGACGGAATGGCAGATGAAGTAAAATCAAAGAAATTACTGCCGCATAAACCAAGAAGACGCCACTGCGCAAACACTGCAACCATTGACGAGCATGTGAAGCCGGAAGAGGTTCCACACTGCCTATAAAGCAAACTGAAGAGACTGATAACTGCTGAGATGACAGATGACAGATCAATCCAGCAAAACCGCTTTTCACTAATTGCTAATTTTTGGACTTATCCTGTTTCACTTCTTTTCAATCTCATGGCTGGTCAAATTAATCAACGCCATGATAAACTGCAATTATTCCGTAAACTTCGCTGGATTTCATGTCCTGCGACATGAAGATCAAAATCGCGGTTCAGACACTCCCCATCTTACGCTATAATTAAATTCCAAGGCCCGGAGCAGGGCATAATTGGCTCACATCGGAAATGGGTACACCATGTGTATGTTCAAATATGTAAAGATCTCAAAAAAATCTCCAGTCACAACCAACACAATTTTATAAATATTTTTATTACTCTGCGACAAGTTTCGGCCCCAAACTTGGGCCATCATCAGGCCATAATAATACACGAAAGTGAATACACATAGAAACTGAAATCATTAAGCAGGAGATTTCCCGTTGTACATCAAAGTACATTAAAATATATATATATATATATATATATATATATATATATATATATATAAAGCCAGGTAAAAACAGCACAAAAATACAAAAGCCCCGGCGACGTGTTAGAAGTAACGATTTTGGTATAAAACAACTTTAAAAATAGTTATTAATACCAATTCCAAGAAATTCAAAAAGTAAAAATGTCGTACAGGAACTGTGTACAATCTTAAGAAGTATATTAAGGAGATAACAATACACTTTGTGTGGTGCACACCACCGACCTTTCATGATAGGTCCCGAATATGCTATTTCATAAAAATAGGACGTGATTTCGTTGTAGGAGAATTATGTTGGAGATGAAATAAAGTTCTTGCAGATTCGTATATATTAACAATTTTCCAGTTTCATGTCATGAGGATCAATGGCAGATAGACCGTAAACGGATTTTTATGCAGTTCTCGGACTATCAGAAGATCGGGTGTGTGTTTGCTAACTGGTTTGTTGACAGTTGATTCTATATTTTTTATATCTTTGTGATAGATACGCCAAAGGGGATGTCGCATATGAAGGTCAAATATGTATGTATATACAAAAGAGTCCAGCTGAATTCCGAACTCCAACTGGAAAATTATCGGCCGCAAAATGACCGCCCCGCCCAGCAGTATTCTTCTGCCACTTTCCAGACACTGCGCGTTCCTTCGCGCAAGCAAAACCTCGGCGCGCGTTTCATTTCTATTTTTTTTTAATAGCGTAAGTAGGACATTGCTTAACTCGGGGCGGGTCTGCAATCCTTTTTAGGCGCGTTCGCAAAATTGCGACAAGAAACTATTACGTTTGTCATATCTGTATGTTCGTCTATGGTTCGTCCGTCTACATGAAACTCACTCTTGGAAGGATTTTCATGAAATGCAACAGTTCAGAATTTTTCGAAAATCTGTCGAGAAAACACAAATTTCACAGAAGCCTGACCAAAACAACAGGTATTTTACATGAATACGAATAAACATTTTTGAACATACATCGCTAAGTTCTTCTTAGAATGAGAAATTTTTTCAGACAAAAGAGAGAGAGAAAACCAAAACACATATTTTACGATCAGTAACTTTTTTTTTCGAAAATCGTGCCCTTTATGATATAATGTGGAAAAATATTGTAGAACCTGGCAGGCCACAGAGGAAAATTTGGCGCATATGCATTGCATGCTGGATCCCTAAGGCTACGAACACAGAATCGTAATGTGTAACACATACTGTATTTACACTGCAACAATGTTTGCAAGAACGCGCCTCAGAGTTACGTTACGCGTACAATGCCTGTCTCGTTAGTTTATACTATCAGCGGTGCAACTGTGTTCAGTTTGTAGCGGTTTTGCCATCCTACTGAAAAAGCAATTAAATAACAACACAAAAATCAGGTACGATTCAGACAGTTTATATGCTACATCATTTCTAGTGTGGCCAAAATTACGCCTGAAGTAAAATAAATTGTGGTGAGAATTAAGGTCTTCTGTGATGCGACGCTGTGTCGATTGGTGAGGGTTTCTCATTGTAGCAGACTTACGTCCTCAGCAGCACGACAGTGACATCCTCGAATCTCGCAAAACAAGAGAGCAATACTACTGTGTATTCTCCTCTGTACCTTGTCTGGACGTACAAAATTTTTCCACCTTATCTCATTAACGGCACTATTTTCCGAACAAAGTTACTGAACATGAAATGTGTGTTTTGATTTTCTCTACAAAGTTTGTCTGAAGCATTTCTAATTCTAAGAAGAATTCACTGAGATGTTATCATAAATGTAAACAGTCTTCCTGTTAAGTAACCGTTTTTCTCGTCAGATTTTAATTAAACTTGAACATTCTCGACATATTTTCGAAAATTAATTAAACATTAAACCTTATGAACATCCATCCAGTGGCAGTCGAAATGTTACATGCGGAGGGACAGACAGGTATGACGAAGGTGACATTCGCTTTTCGCAATTCTGTCAACGCACCAAAATATTACATTTTAAGTTTTTGTCGTATGATACATTCATGCGTTTACGTAAAACATACGGGCGTCACATTTTCAGACATCCGCTCAACGATTTTCAATTTGTATTAGCCCAACTGGAGGGCAATGAAAGCTTCCAAAAACAGGCAGGCGCTCTGAAGGATGACAGTCATCGCTGAAAAAGACAAGATATCAAAGTCTGTGCTCTCCAGCCGAATATGTCAAAACGTATATCCGGCTCTGACTTTGCTGTCAGTTGCAGGAAATATTTCATACTTAGGAAACAGGAAAAAGAATTTTGAAGTGACAGCGCAATATTCTCACCGTCTGTCACAAAGTAAAGGACAACAACTTGTGGTAATGTTTGATCGATAACAGTGAATCTGAATCCAAACTTTTCGTGTTCTCCTTTTTATTTTAATCTCATCTACTCTAAACTTCTTACAATGCTTCTCCTTTTGCTAAGGCGTTTCTTAATATAATAGACACTCTGATGCCGTGAACTTTATTCTGCCTTCGAAGCATACATGCAACACGAGTAGCACATAATACACACCAGAGTTCCTTGGGGTCACCATCGACAATTAAGCATCCGTCCCACCGCAGTGAAGACGTGTACCCCAACGTACATGAAATAAAATGTCAAGTCTCTGTTGGCAGAAGGTGAGAGCTTGCCTCACGTCGTTGTTTGCTGAAAATCTCTCACCAGCCCCATGCTTCTTCAGTGGTACAAACACGTGGTAACCAATGGGTGCGAAACTAGGAATGTAGGGATGGTGTTACATAACCTCCCAGCCGCAGTTCTGTAAACAACCAATAGACACCAGAGTGTTTCTCACTTCATTTTCCTGGTTTCCCTTAATTATTTCCTTCCTAATACGAGTAATCTTACTCCTTCAGCTCCCTCTGCAGAGCTATAATTTTCTTTTCGGTATACGCGCCACACCAATGTTTGTGATACTGACGTGAATGGAAAGCTGTACGCAGTTTCAACCTTTGACAACTGACGGCAGTGTTTGTTGGCGTTCAATCACACCCTGTATAATGAGCTCCCCCACCCCCCGAACTCCGCAGGTATTGTACATGGAGCTTTATATATTCCAGAGCAGGGCCTGGAAGTTATAAGGAAGACATAATTTCCTCGCGGTAAGTAACCTCCACCCCACGTACACCTTACCGCTGTGCGATCCACAGTCATACAGGGGCGAAATTTTATTGGCTGTTGAGTTAAACAAGTTTCAGGCACAAAGGGTTCAGCTCAGTGAGTGCAATGCGGCTATGGTACGAACAGCGTTCGGGTCGGGATTCAATCTCCATCACGAGCAAGAGGCAAAACATTCATATTCTCTGGGACACTCAGAGGCTCCTCCAACCCAACGGATAACGCGGATCCTACCCCAAGGCTAAAGCGACCGGAGTGTAAAGCTCACATCCTTCTTGTTTCGAGTTTAAAAACGCATAGACCCCAACCGCCTATATGTTTGGAGTAATTGGCGCTTTCGGAGAAACAGGAAAAATGTGCCTTATATCTGTGCTGATGGAATGAACAGGAGAAGCAGATACTGCATTCCGTTTTGCTCCCCTGCTGAAAACGGATAACTACATATCGGGTTTTCAAAGTACAAGTAGAAAATCCCGTTGTTTTAAAATTTCAACAAGCGCCTGGGGCTATCGCAATAGAAAGTGGAGTGGCTAAAGAGATGTACATACACGTACATCACGACATCAGTTAACAGAATGCGACAGTTCATAGCTTCTTACATTAACGACTGAAATGGTTTAAAGACATGTAGTTATAGAGGAAAATAAATAATTACTGAAATATTTGAGAAACTTCGCTCTCACCAAAAAAGCAAAGGTCTACACCCGGATGCCCAATGACTACAATTGCATTGTTTTAACTTCTTGGCTCAAGCACCATTTGACATTCGGATCTTAGGCATTCTTTCAACGATTTATAGCAGTTGTTACTGATAAGGTTTCATTGCCATATTTATGTCTGCTGTTCCAACTTCTTACTGAAATATGCATGCGTGTGTATGTTTTTATGACATCCCCTAACTTTCGAAGGTTCTAGGAACAGTGTTTCTTCCTCTCTTGTATTCCTGTAGGCTACTTTCTCCTAACGCCCAATCCAAGATGTGATCCTTATACAGGCATAAGTATACGTAAGTAGCTGCAAAAAGTTCCCGTAATTCGCTGGTATATTTTACAGGAATTGCTACTGTGAATAAAAAAACCCTACACTGACATCCTTCGTCGCCTCAGGGATGAAGTCAGAAAACAACGCCCCCAAAACTGGAGAACCAACAGTTGGTTTCACCTTCACGACAATGCTCCAGCACACCAGTTGGTTTCGGTCAAAGAACAATGTGATAACACTGGATCATTCCCCATATCCCCCTGACCTGGCTCCAGCTGATTTTTACCTGTTCCCTCCACTGAAATCTGCATTTAAGGGACGATACTTTTGTGATGCTACGGACATAATTAAGAATGCGACGGAAGAGGCTTTCACAAGAAGGCTTCCAGGAATGTTTCCAACACCTTTACATTCGTTGTCAGAAGTTTACAGTTGCACAGGGGGACAATTTTGAAGGAAATGTAGCTTAAATTATTGCACTGTTCTGTATTTCTCAGAAATAAAGTGATTAGAGGAACATTCCGACGCTGCCACGTACTAGAGCATAGAATATTAAGAAGGTATGATTCGGTGCTCCCATGCGATGCGCATTTTTATGGTCACAGCAAGCTCTTTCATTTCGTGTCATTCTGTGTGATTGCCTCTCAATGCATATGTTGAAGTTCCTTTCTCCAAGTCTTTTATCATTTAAAACCAATTTAATGTACGTTACAAAGATGTTATCAGATACGAGAAGTGACAAAATACGTTATAAAACAGGTAAAAACAGACAGAATCACAAATTACAGAGCGAAGAAGAAGAGAAAGGACAAAGAAATGTTGGAACGAGGACAAATTATAGGGCGGCACGGGAATAACATTGTCTTAAATACCAAAAAAAAAAGTGAAGACAAAATATATAAATTTCGGTCTGGGAAGTGACATTGTGTCCACGGGCGAGTATTTCCTGACAGACAATCATAGCCCCTTCTCCTCGCACGTCTGACCCCGAAGATGACATTACAATCCTTCAAAACCTCAGTAACCAAATTACCACACGACAGAGTGTCCCATTACAGAATACATGAATCTTCAGCAAACCCGCTGTCAGAACCTCAAATATTGCAATTACATTTCATGTTTCTGTCATTTTATAAGAAATCTGAACCTAAGATAGCCATAATGCTGTGTACTCCCGTGTGTTTAGGGCATACCCCCTTAAGTATTATAGACACCAACTTTATCTGTCGGGTTACTACGTCGGTGCACCAGCAGACATTCACTAAATTATACCTAAAGATTCGTTCTTGTCAGGAAAGAGAGAGGAGTCTCGTGGAATATGAGACTAAAGAAGGCAGATTGTGGTTTGTAAAATCCCTGCTTTCCTGCTAAGAGAATTTAGTGGTTAGTTTGGTAACAAACTGCGTGCTCTTCCTGTCCGTTTGCTTCCTGTGTAAGCTCTCGTGAAACGTAACTAGGCACGCTTCATTTAGAAAAGTTTAAAAAGAGCAATGCCCTTGTGTCCACATGGATTATGACCTCCTATTTTCTTTTCGTGACTAATGCACATGTGCCTCCCCCTGTAAAAAGGGAATTTCACAGTCAAAAGTGTGGGATTTCTGGTCATTATAGTTATTCAAAAAAATATTTCTCAAAAAAAAAAATTACAGTCGCGTCACTTCCTGTTACCCTTGCGTATCACTACCGTCAGAAACTGAACCATTTCAGCAGGAAGTTGTTCCGTCGTTTTGTTTCAAGAACGGCTTACGGAGACACGTGAAAAAAAACACCCAGTGTTAATAAATAATCTGCAAGAACTTCAAATATAATTAAGCACATCTTGGAACCCTAAAATTTATTACCGTCTGCGCATAAGAACAGACGCTGCAAATATATTTAGGCCTAAGGAGCGTTCAAGAACGGCAGAACACGGCTGGTCATTTAGCTTGTTACGAAATCTTATAACAGGGGCACGTTGTGGTCTTTTGTAAAACTTTCAGTGAACCTTCGGCTCACACTAAGACGAAAAACGTCTTGACCAGGTGAGCGACCACAAGCTTGACAACGATTAGTCTGCTCAAATGAGCTACTGGAGAGATAGTAAGCCACAGGCAAATGTTTCGTAATTTTTTATAAGGACACAAACTGTTTATACGTAATGGTAATCCCGTTAAAAAGTGGTGTATTTATACATAAATGGGGAGAGGGGCGTCATCCGGAATAGTGGAAAAAATGGATGCCTTAGACAGAACATTAGAATGCAAAGATACGCCATAATTACCCTCGTAGGAAGATGTAACAACAGGCAGAAGAGAAGCGTAGGCTAAGAACACTTCGCAGTCAGATATGCATTAACCATATTAAGCTGGAAATTTGTTTCAATAAGGCAGGTCATGTAGGTATAACGTAACAATGAGGCGCGATCGTGCGACCATTGTTGCAGTGAAAAGCGATAATTATAACGTATTATAAGTGTCCGTTTGTAGCCTTAGTTATCCAGCATGCAATGCGTAAGCGCCATATTTTCATCTGTGGCCTGCCCGGATCGGCAAAATTTTTCCACAGTACTTCATTAAAGGCACGACTGTCGATTAAAAAAGGTTATTGAACATAAAGGTTGCGCTTTTATTGTCTCTGCAAATTATGTCTAAAACACTTTTCATTCTAAGAAATATTGAACGAGATATGTTCAAAAATGTATATTGGTCTCCATATAAAGTACCCGTTATTCTTGTCAGATTTTAATAAAACTTAAATTCTCTTGGCAGATATTCGAAAAATACTCAAATATAAAATTACATGAAAGTCCGTCCGTGTTCCATGGAGACAGACGGACGGACAGACAGACTTGACGAAGCTGATAGTAGCTTTTCGCAATTTTGCAAACGCGCCTTAAAAGTCTTTAAATTGAATTGCTAACTCACACAATGCACGCTGTGTCTCCGTCAAAAGATTGTTCATTCTGTTCTATATTACGAGGTGTTTATTCTTCTCATCTTACGACACCCACCAATAATATTTGAGGCATAATGCAGTCATTCCTCAAGCTAAACGGATGTATCTTCAAAAGGAGTCAGTAAATTTTAAGCAAACTGTCCGTCATCTTGCAAATATACGTATACAAGTGTATGTTGGTTGGGAGTTTTAAGTTTCTGTAGAGACTGCCAACTACTGTAGTGACGACAAAACCCTCGACGCTGGCGGGTCGGTAAGAAGGGCTTTTGCATCTGCCGTTGTCTTGCGAGAAATAAGTGAAAAAATAAGCAGTGAAAGAACCATTGGTTCAAACTCATTTTTTAGAAAAGAAACCTCCCGTACACTATGGGTCAAGGCTGAAATAAATTGCTGTATAATGACCGCAAATTTGTCAGAAATCTGCAGATAAATGATTGAGAGTACTGGCAAAGATGTAGTCCCAACGGACGACTTGGAATGTGATACAGTGTTGGCCAAATACACCGCACATCTGAGGGGTTTTAACAGACGAGCACCGTACTTCGGTTTTACAGGTAGAGTGTGGATTGCTCTTAACGACCTGGACTCAATGTAACTCTGATTCCATAAATCTCACATTAACAGTACGGAAACTTCTTCCTGGGCCTCTATAGTAAGAAGCCGGGTGTAACCGAATGAATCCCAAATACCGCCAGAATTTCGAGCTGTGCAGCAAAAGTACCAATTAAATTTTCCGCTGAGATCTTCGTGATCCTGCTACCTACTCGGCAGATTTCGAATTCAATTGCCAGCTTGGGAGCTCGATATTCTAACCCAGATTTTCCGTCAGGACCTTCGACACGTTAAGGCAAGCAGTGGCCTTCGATGCCAGCAACGGTACTATAACAAAGATGAAACTGATATGACAGGCATTTTCAGTGTCAATGATACCTTTGTACTGGTGAAAATTCTAGGGGCAAAGCTGTCACTGTGGAAGTGGTAGGTGGAGCAGAGGAACAGTTTCTTTCCTGCTAATTCCCGGCCGCTTTACCCCCGTGGGAACAGCCCCCGCTATCCCTTGAACAGAACTTTAAGTAGGACTCGAAGCCGCTGTAGACATTTCGAATAAGAGATAAATTTATTTTCCCTGCCCGGATTCAACACCCGCATCGTCCATCCCGTACAATAATTAACCTTTAAGAACCGTGCGTACTATATATAGGACGGGCGTACCGCTACTCTCCAGATGTTGCATTTATTATATATTTTTTTCAACAACTATAAGTACTGAGTATTTTAAACATGCTGCACATTCTCCGTTTTTCTATTCAAAATGTCATTTATTTCATAATGCTACCTTTGTTGTTTCCTGTATTATTCACATTTTACATACAGGATGTGCTAAAATTTAAATGTAAAACTCCGGTGCCAAAAGGTTAATATAAACACTGAGCTATCAGACAAAGTTTATGTGTACAGCAGCAAATGAGGGGATTTATATTTGTTATTAGTTGTTTAATAACGGTGAGCCGACCGCCTCAGGCTGGTTCAAAGTTAGTCGCTACGCGGACGTACCGGAACAGGATGGACACCTCCCACTCCTTTCCATATATGGCTATCGTCTGGCGATTGGTTAATAGGGGTAGTGAAAGGTGGGGCGTCAACTCTTTGAGTTTTCTTGGTGGTTTTAAGGGCTGGGGTCTGGGACTCGAAATTTGGATTCCTCTGAAAGAAGTCGTCTTGATTTAGCTGGCCAGCCGCTGGGGAGAGATTGCTGCCCGGATTCTTCGTGGGGGCTATGCAGACGCCCGAGGGTATGTCAAGAAGGTAAAACTGGTCTGGCGTTGGGTGGTTTTAAATTCCCTGTTTCGGTTTTGTATTTGGCATACCGGGCGCCTGCTTAGCGTAACTGAGCTGATGCAGGGGCAGGATAGGAAGAGAGGCTAGCAGCTTCCCATATGTTATGTTAGTTTTCTGTTTTGTTCAATTGTGTCGAGTCCAGTTTATGTGTTTTGTTCTGAGAGACTTTGATGTACATCTGTCTAACTGTTTTTTTTCAGCATGCTCCATTACCCTTGGTAATACCACACGCTATGTTCACATAGTAGACTAATTGTTTAGAGAGGAGCAGTGGTGTGGGTCTCCACCGCCCTTTTACAATTGGTCATTTGCTTTGGTATCACATCTCAGTCTTGCATATTTCAGCTATGTTCTCATTACAATCTATTATAGG
>Ga0268261_10000789_pt1 | contig 20694 bp, 22 predicted proteins | sample TergutNc150P1_FD_190353 | JGI IMG/M metagenome (GOLD analysis project Ga0268261, IMG submission 190353) | Nasutitermes corniger P1 segment gut microbial community from laboratory colony in Florida, USA - Nc150 P1 (SPAdes) (version 2) | ecosystem: Host-associated > Arthropoda: Insects >...
GGAAAACAGGGACTTACCTCCATGAATTAAAGTCTGCGTAATTGAACAATAAAATCCATTTACTGGAATTTCAGGAGATTAGAGAAAATCTCCGTTTTATCATGGAAGAAAATCACCGGTAAAAGGAAAAAAAGGAAGAACTTCCGTTGAGGATTGCCTCAATCAAAAGTCCTTCCTTTTTTTGGTTTTAATGGGAGAACAAGGTTATTTCGTTACAGCCCCTTTTACTATTTTTCAGGTCATCACAAGGTATCCACAGGGACAATGGGATTTAAAGCGACAAGAAGCCGATGGTTAAATTTTTTAAAAAAATTTGAAATCGATGTTTAAAACTTTGACTGGCGGGCCATAATGTATATGTCAGCAAGGGAGTCCTCAAGCGTGAGTCCTTTCCTTGCTGACACTCTCTCCCATTTTTATTTTTCATATTTTATCTCCTTATAATTCTCTCTCCCCCATTGAATTATAATACCGAAACTGTAAAATCCCCCCTTTTTACAGTTCACTTAAAAGGCACCGTCCCCCTACGGTGCCTTTTTCATGCGTTAAATCCACTAATTGATGGATGGGATTTTCCAGTGCCCCAAAAATTTTAAAAAATTTTGAATAGCCTGTTTAAAATCCCGGCATCTGTCCATACTATTATTGTCGGTAAGAGGAGACTTACTGACACTCTCCCCAATTTTTTAAGTTTTATTTTTCATACTCTCTCCTTATAATTCTCTCCCAAAAATTTAACCCGCGGACGACAAAGACTTTTTCTTTGTTAACTCTCCCAATAGTAACTGCGGGCCTGGCGAGGATAACCTATCCAATCCCCCCATTGGAAAGTATCCTTGCCAACTTGCAACTGTAAAATCCCCCCTTTTTACAGTTCACTTAAAAAGCACCGTCCCCCCACGGTGCTTTTTTCCTGTGTTAAAACGCCTCTTCTATAAAAAAATCCCCTGCTCTCTAAGGACAGGGGGTTAATTTCTGCTTATTGATTGCCAAGCAACTTCTCTTTTTGCTCTGCATTGATCAAAGCCTCGATAACCGGCTCTAGTTTTCCTTCCACAACCCGATCCAGCTGTTGGATTGTGAATCCGATACGGTGGTCGGTTACCCGGTTTTGCGGATAATTGTAAGTACGGATTTTTTCTGAACGGGCACCTGTCCCAATTTTGGACTGGCGTTCTGCCCCTTCTGCTTCCAACCGTTCTTGCTCAATGGCATCGAAGATACGGGCGCGAAGCACTTTTAACGCATTGGCTTTATTCTCATGTTGGGACTTCCCGTCCTGACAAGATGCCACAATCCCAGTAGGTACATGGGTTACCCGAACAGCAGATTTGGTGGTATTTACGGACTGCCCACCCGCACCAGATGAACAGAAGGTATCGACACGGATGTCATTCATGGAAATGTCAATGTCCACTTCTTCGGCTTCCGGCATAACCAGTACCGTTGCTGTGGATGTATGGATACGGCCTTGGGACTCGGTTGCCGGCACACGTTGGACACGGTGGGCACCCGACTCGTATTTCATATAAGAGTATACGCCTTCGCCGCTCATCATGAATTCTACTTGGGAAACACCGCCGCCTTCAGCATATTCCACGTCAAGCACTTGGACTTTCCAACCCTTCGTTTCAGCGTAACGGGTATACATACGGAACAGGTCGTTGGCAAAAATGTTCGCTTCGTCCCCGCCCGCAGCACCGCGGATTTCCACAATAACGTTTTTGTCATCATTAGGGTCTTTCGGAATCAACAGGATTTCCAAGTTTTCTTCCATTGGGCCAATCTGTGGCTTTAATTCTTCTAATTCCATTTGAGCCATTTCGCTGATCTCAGGATCGGAATCTTCCGCCATTTCAGTCAATTCCTCAATGGATTCCTTGATTTTTTTATATTCCTTATACGCATTATAAGCCTCTTCAAGCCCACGCTGCTCCTTTGACAATTCCGTCAATTTCTTAATATCGGTTACAATATCCGGGTCGGACATCAACTCATTGATTTTCTCATAACGTTCAAGGATAGCCTCTAAGCGTTCAAACATAGCTGTCTCCTCCTTCAAATTTCGGCACTATTTTTAATTATACACTATCTGCAATTAATTGTCCATTTTTTTGGGGATTCATGCTAAAACCATACTTTTTAGAAATGTCCCTTATGAAAAAAGCCCCTCAGATTTCGAGGAGCCCATTATTCAAAACTATTTTTTTGCGGGATGACAAACCTGGTCACAATACCCATCAAGACCCCATAAACAAAATTACCAAGTACCAATCCCCACATCATTCCCAGCATCGCATAAAATAGCATTTCTTTCACAGCATCATCCCCTTTTGACAAACATATGCCAAAACCTATCTAGAGTAGACCTCCCTAAGAAAAAATTACTTCAAGCCGTGGGATTTTTATGCAATTAAAGGTCTGGAATATTCCCCATAGGCTCCATCACTAAATTTTCAAAACGGCTGATTTCCTTGCGAAAGGCGAGCTTGATTGTACCTACGGCCCCGCTTCGGTGCTTGCCAAAAATCACTTCGACGATGTTGTCGTTTTCATCCATGTCCTTTTTATAATAATCCTCACGGTACAAGAAGGTGACGATATCCGCATCCTGCTCGATACTTCCAGACTCACGAAGATCCGACATCATGGGGCGCTTATCTTCGCGGCTTTCTACCTGACGGGATAGCTGGGACAAGGCAATCACAGGGATTTCTAGTTCCCTGGCCATTTCTTTTAAGGTTCGGGAAATTTCCGATACCTCTTGTTGTCGGTTCCCGCTATTGGACTTGCTTCCCGATAGGAGTTGCATATAGTCGATCATGACCATGGAAAGCCCTTTTTGCTGATGGAGCTGGCGGCACTTCGCCCGGAGCTCACCCACCCGTATCCCTGGGGTATCATCAATATAAATCCCCAGCCCGCTAAGGACCTCCGTAGCAATTTTTAGGGAGCGCCAGTCCTGGCCTTCCAATGTCCCTGTTTTTAAGCGGTATGCCTCAATGCGCCCTTCGGCACTGATTAAACGGGACACCAACTGGTCAGCCCCCATTTCCAGGCTGAAGATAGCTACGTTGACTTGGTTGAGCTTCGCTACGTTTTGGACCACATTCAAGGCGAAAGCGGTTTTCCCCATGGCGGGGCGGGCTGCGACAATAATCAAGTCGTTCTTTTGAAGTCCTGATGTCATTTTATCCAGGGCGGTAAAACCGGTTGTTAGTCCCGTGACATCCCCTTGGGACTGGGAAAGGCGCTCCACATTTTTAATGAAGTCCACGATGACGCCATCTATCTGCTTGAAGTCTGACCCCTGGTTTAAGCGGCCCAGGTTTGAAAATTGCTGCTGCGCCTCATCAATCAGGTCCTGGGTTGCCGTGGCTGTATCATACCCTTGCTCTACCAGCGTCTGGGCTCTTGTAATAATCTCACGGGCGATGGATTTTTCCAGCACCATCTCCATGTAGTGGGCCGTATGGGCGGTGGTCGCCACGCTCTCAAAAACCGTTAGGATGTATTCAACTCCCCCAATTTCCGAAAGGCGCTTTTGATCCGTCAAATGGGAAGTTACCGTAGTGACGTCCACTCCAATTCCTTGTTCAAGCAATGCCAAAATGCCTTCATATATAATTTTATGCCGGTGATGGTAAAAATCATCCGGTGTCAGTTTTAATTTAACATCCTCACACACCCGCTCATCCAGCATCATCGAACCCAAAATCGCCTGCTCTGCATCGGTACTATGAGGCATTTGCCGATTATCTAACATAGCCTACCTCCAAGAAAGGGCCGCCTAATCCGGCAGCCCCCCCACTTTTATTTTTCATTGATTTGAACGCTTAGCGTTGCGGTCACTTCTGGATGAAGGTGAATTGGCACGCGCGCCATCCCCAATCCACGGATTGGTTCTTCCAAATCCATTTTACGCTTATCAAGCTTTAGGGAAAATTGCTTTTCAAAAGCATCTGCGATTGCTTTTGTGCTAACCGAACCGAATACGCGGCCATTATTGCCGGATTTCACCGTAACGACAGCCGTTTTTTCTTCAAGCACTTTTTTCAGCTCTTTAGCTTCCTCCAACTTCATTTCTTCTTGCTTTTGTTCTTGTTCTGCCTTGCGCTTCAACATGTTCATGTTACCCTGTGTCGCTTCAACAGCCTGCTTGTTTTTAATGAGGAAGCCAGCGAACCCATTGGGGATATCCTTGACTTCTCCTTTTTTCCCTTTTCCCTTAACGTCTTCCACAAAAATTATTTTCATGTCAATCACCACTTTTCTCTAATTCTTTACTTATCGTCTTCTTTAATTCTACAACAACTTGGGCAATATTTAAATCATTAATTTGCGTCGCTGCATTATTTAAGTGTCCCCCACCGCCGAGTTGTTCCATAATTACCTGAACATTCAAATCCCCTAGCGACCGGGCGCTAATGCCAATTTGGTTTTCGTTGATCTTGGCAACCGCAAACGTCGCCTGGATGTTTTGGACATTGAGAAGTTCATCAGCTGCCTGGGCCAGTTGGACTTTTTCAAGGATGAAGTCCTCGTCGGAAGCCGCGATAATGAAATGGTCCTTATATATTTCCGAACGGTTCGTCAGATGGGCCTTGCTGTAATAATTCTCAATAGGTACCCTTAAAAGCTGCTGGACCAGTTTTTCCTCCGCCCCTTTTTGCTTAAGTATCGCCGCTGTTTCATAAGTACGGCGCCCGGTATGGTAAGAAAACCTACGGGTATCCACAATTATCCCGGCAAGCATAATGGAGGCTTCAAGGGAGGACATTTTAATTTTTTGGGTATAATAATCAAACATATCCACAACCAGTTCCACGGTGGAAGAAGCATATGGCTCCGTATAAGAGAGGATGGACTCAATGTAGGTCGCTCCCCGCCTGTGATGGTCAAAGACGGCAATTTTTTTTGTTTTCCCAAGGAGCCCCGGTTCGATGACCATTTTAGGGTCTTGGGTATCCGCTACCACCAACATGCTATTTTTCGTAATCATGCTAAGGGCAACTTCCCCCGACACAAAGTGGGCACTGAGGGATTCATTTTTCATGATTTCGGCAACAAAAGTTTTTGCCGTATTGTCGATTGCTTCCTGGTTCAAGACGATAAAACCTTCTTTTTTCGTTGCCATGACCATTCTTAAAAGCCCAATGCAGGCACCGATGGCATCAACGTCAGGAAACTTATGCCCCATAATAATAACCTTGTCGCTATCTTTGACAAGCCTTTCATAAGCATGGGCATTGACCCTAGCGCGGACCCGGTTGCGTTTTTCAACGGGGTTGGTCTTGCCACCATAAAATAAGAACTTATCGTCCCCTGCAATTTTAATAGCCACCTGGTCGCCACCCCTGGAAAGGGCAAGGTCAAGCATATAATAAGCCCGGTTCCCAAGCTCGGAAAAATCTTCATATCCGGCGGCAAGCCCGATGCTGATGGTAAATGCCATTTCACGCTCTTTGGCTGCTTCCCTCACTTCATCCAAAATAGCGAACTTTCGCTCGCGAAGCTTTGCCAATGTCTTGTGGGACATGGCTAACAAGTAACGCTCACTGGACGTTGCCCGAATGAATATCCTATGTTTTTCCGCCCACTGCATAATGAGGGAAACAATCTTTGCCCGGAATTCATTTTTTTCCTGCTCATTGAGGTTCCGGATGGCTTCATCGTAATTATCCATCACCAAGACACCCATGACGGGGCGTCCCTCATCGTATTTTTGACTCAAATCACTGAACTCGGTACCATTGGTCAGGTACACCAACCGCTCTTTTGGGAAGTGCTGGATTTGGTAAACCTGTTCTTTCACCTCGATTCGAAAATCTTCTGAATTAGCGGTGATTTCCTCACTGAGATGTTCGCTGATTTCAGCCAAAGTTTTGTGATTGGCATCCCCGATAAACACTTTCTTCATAAAAGGGTTATGCCAAACAATTTGTTGGTTCTCGTTATAAAGCAAAATACCTAGCGGGAGGTTATTAAAAGCCTGTTCCCCCGCACGTTTGACCCGGTGTGTGATCCCCATAACCATTTCTTCATGCTTTTTCTTTTTTTGCCGATAATCCACAATCCTGTAGATTAGGTCAAGCAAAAAGACGAGAAACAGCCCCCATAAAACCAGGTTACCTTCTGTAACAGCATACCATCCAAACAAACCAGTAAAAAGCAGTAGGATTCCCCCATATAAGTTATAGCCTTTAAACTCTCCTGTCGTTTTCTTTAACCCTTTCAATCCTATCACCCACCTTTTACTCATTATTACAGCCCGTTCCTAAGGTTAAGGCGTTTCCGATAATTAAATAAGGCATCCATCACGCCAATCATGGAAAGGATTATGGATAAGCCGCTTAAAAACATGATGACCGCTACGAAGACCCCAATCCTTGACATAGAACGGGCTTTAAACACTAGCGACACCACGACGATTCCCTGGATAGCAAATAAAATCGCCAATAACAAAATAATATTCAACAAGACGGTATTTAAGACCGGTATTTCCAGCGAAGTATGAAGCAATTGCGCTGCCATATAAATAACAGCAAGTAAGCTGCCAAGCTGAAAATCGGACCAACTAGCAGCTGTCATTTCCAAAACACCCAGCCTTTTTAGCATAAAAACCGCCAGTTTGTCACTGAAAAATACGGATAAAAGTCCTGTCAACAGCAAGACAGCCGGCATGAGCTGGCCAATAATCAGCTGAAATGTGTCACCCATCGCCGTGAGATCCGCCGTCGGCATCAATTGATGGGTCATATCCATGGCTTGATTCATCGTTTCCAATAGGTTTTCACCGATGTTGATGCCCGATAGTAGCCGGGCCATGAGGGGGATCCCTATAACATGGACCAAGGCACCATTCAAAAGGCGTTGCCAATATGGGCGCCCCATAACCATGCTAAGTCCCAAAACTAATCCTGAACCTCCGTAAATCACTGTCGCCAACACCCCAAATAAGGAAGCTGTCACGTAAGCCCCTATGAGGCAACCGATGAACATCATCCAAATTTCTGAGGTTTTTTTACTCATGACGCTAAATATAATCATGGGAAGGGGAAGGGCGATGGTCACTAGGATTGAGAAAATCCCTAAATTATATAACATCAAAAAAACAAGGTAGATTGCCAGCATCATCGCGGCATTGATTAAGGTTCTTGTTTTCAACAGCCTAACTCCTTCCAAAGTTAACCATATACACTATTATATCACACATTTTTACAGAATTAGTATTAGTATGGCGTTTTTTCTGACACTTTAAACCGATTCTGATTTTTACTTTGCGCTTCCATTAAAAAAACCGTTCGCTTTCGCGACGGTTTTAATTATTGCTTATTCACCAGAGAATGGTAATAAAGCCATGTGACGAGCGCGTTTGATAGCAGTCGTTAATTCACGTTGGTATTTAGCACTTGTTCCTGTTACACGACGAGGAAGGATTTTCCCACGATCGGAAATGAAACGTTTTAATAATTCTGCATCTTTATAGTCGATCGTTGTGATTTTGTTTGCAGTGAAGAAACAAACTTTACGACGACGACGTCCACCACGACGGAATTGAGCCATGATATTTTCCTCCTTTTGTTAAAAACTAGATTTTATTAAAATGGTAAATCATCATCTGAAATGTTGATAGTAGAGCTGAAGCCAGAACCTTGGTTGCCAGACGGTGCCGGCATGGAAGGCATTCCGAAATCGTTGGCTGGTGCTTGTTGCTGCCCGCCTCCAAATGAAGGGGCACCGCCATAGCCACCACCGCCTCCGAAGCCACCTGATTGCTGCCCAGAACCTGGGAAACCGCCAGGGTCTTGGAATCCTCCACCTGCACGGTCCCCCTGTGCAGACCTTGGTTCAAGGAATTGGACAGAGTCCGCCACGACATCGGTCGTGTAACGGGTGGTTCCGTCCTGAGCTTGGTAACTGCCTGTTTCAATGCGCCCTTCGACCCCGATGAGGGAGCCTTTGCGCAAGAATTTAGCCATGTTCTCAGCTTGGCCGCGCCAGGCGACACAATTGATGAAGTCGGCTTGGCGCTCGCCGTTTTGACTAGTGAAAGATCGATTAACCGCTACACTGAACCGAAGGTTAGCAATACCATTGGCTGTGTATTTAAGTTCAGGATCGCGGGTTAACCGCCCAACTAAAACTACGCGATTAATCATTTAGATCACCCTCACTATTCTTTATTAAGCTTCTTTTTTGCAAATGATATAACGGATAACATCTTCGCTGATGCGTGCAAGGCGATCGAACTCGCCTGTTGCTTCGCTATTGGCGTTTACGTTCATTACCACGTAGAAACCTTTGCGGAAGTCATTGATTTCGTATGCAAGGTCGCGCATACCCCATTCTTTAACTTCCGTCACTTCTGAACCCATCTTTGGAAAGATGTTCGCGAAAGATTCGACTACTTCTTTACGTGCGTCACCTTCAAGGTTAGGACGGACGATGTACATGATTTCGTAATTTTTCATTATAGTGCACCTCCTCTTGGTCTAAGCGGCCCAAAACTTTTTTTGGGCAAGGAGTAATTGTTTGAATTACTCACAGTTTTCTATTCTATCATAAAACTTTGTCGAAGGCAAGTGTTTTTAGACATTAAACCTAAATAACACCACATCCCCATCTTGAAAGATGTAAGTTTTCCCTTCGGAGCGGTAGCGCCCCGCTTCCTTGGCCGCCTGCTCGGAACCGTATTCCATCAGGTCTTCATAAGAAACCGTTTCCGCACGGATGAAGCCCCGCTCGAAGTCGGAGTGGATGACGCCAGCACATTCAGGGGCGGTCATGCCCTTCTTGAAGGTCCATGCACGGACTTCTTGCACGCCCGCCGTGAAATAAGTGGCAAGCCCCAATAAATCGTATGATTCACGGATTAATTGGTCCAGGCCGCTTTCCTTAATTCCCAAGTCGTCTAAGAACTCGGCTTTTTCCTCTGGCTCAAGTTGGGAAACCTCTTCCTCGATTTTGGCACAGACCGTAATGACTTTTGCCCCTTCTTTGGCAGCATACGCTTTCAAGGCCTGTACATGCTCATTGTCGCCGCCATCCATCAGGTCCTCTTCCCCAACGTTTGCCACATAAAGGATGGGCTTGATGGTCAATAATTGAAGGTGGCGAATCAATTCCAAATCGTCCTTGTCCAGTTCAACGGCACGGGCTGGCAATTCGTTCTCGAACGCTTCCTTGACTTTTTCCAGGGCTGCCATTTCGGATTTCGCTTCCTTGTCCCCGGACTTGGCGGCTTTGCCCAGGCGGGAGTAGCGGCGGTCAACCTGCTCCATATCTGCTAATATTAGTTCTAAGTTGATGACTTCCACGTCACGGATTGGGTCTACGGAGCCCTCCACGTGAATGATGTTCCCGTCGTCAAAGCAGCGCACCACTTGGGTAATGGCATCCACTTCACGGATGTTGGCCAAGAATTTGTTCCCCAAGCCTTCCCCGGTGGACGCACCACGCACTAATCCCGCGATGTCTGTGAACTCGAACGTCGTGGGTACGGTTTTTTTCGGCTTTACCAATTCCGTCAACTTGTTTAAACGCTCGTCAGGTACTTCGACCACCCCTACATTTGGGTCGATGGTTGCAAAGGGATAGTTCGCCGCTTCGATTCCGGCTTGGGTAATGGCATTAAATAAAGTGGATTTCCCTACATTGGGAAGCCCTACGATTCCAGCTGTCAATGGCATTTCATACACGTCCTTTTTTCGTTATATCTCCTCAATATTCTACACTATTTTCCCCGAAATTAAAAGAGCGACCTGTAAATCTCCCACAAACTGTCCCCATAAATCAGGCAAATATAACTGGCAATGGCAATGAACGGACCGAAGGGCAAGGTCTTTTTTGAACGGATGCTGCTGAAAAATAATGCTAAAACCGCCCCCATTATTAGTGACAATACCGTCTGGGTGCTCCCAAGGACCAGCCCGATAAGGGCGTATAGTTTCACATCGCCGCCACCGAGGGCTTCCCTTTTAAACAGCCATTTCCCTATTATCAGGTTGCCATAAAGCATGGAAAAGCCCACTAGCATCCCCTTCCAAGAAATGTAGGGAAAAAGCATGAAAAGCGGAAGGAAAAAAAGCAGCACTTTATTGGGAATGAGCCCGTAATATAGGTCCGTGACGGTGATGATGAGGAGCAGGGACAAAAAAAGCCAGGCGAAAACCAGTTGCAGGCCCGAAAAATAGAGGGTGGTCAGGGCGAATAATGTCCCGCTGAGGGCTTCTGACCAAAAATAAATGGGTTTGATGACAGCCCCGCAACGTCGGCACTTCCCTTTTTGCAGCAAGAAACTCGCGATGGGGAGCAGTTCAAACCAACGAAGGCGATTTGAGCAGTCCGGGCAGGCAGAACGTCCCCGTACCCAGTCTTGTTTTAGGGGCAGGCGGTACCCCACCACATGGAAAAACGAACCTAAACTGGCACCGAGCCAAAAACTTAATAGCAACATTGGCATCACTCCTTCGCTCTTTAACATACGCCATTTCAGAAATTTTCCTGCCATTTTCCGAATGAATTGCTAAAAATTGGGAATCATAATCTTAACAACCCGTTGGAGTGATTGCCATGCACAAAAAAACCGCCCTCATTTGCCTGTTTTTGTTGGTTTTTAGCCTTTTGACGTACCGCTATTTTGCCACGCTGCCCTATCCGCCTGAGAGCCGGGTGACCATCGTGGATTTTTTGGACCGTGAAGGGGAGCATTTCGCCACCATCGCCTACCCCGGCCATCGCAACTGGGTCAGCTTAGAGGATATTTCCCCTTATGTCATCGACGGTTTCATTGCCACGGAGGACCATCATTTTTACGGGCACCAGGGTTTTGACCCGCTGGGAATCCTCCATTCTGCCTGGGACAACCTGCTATCGGGAAGCCATCGGCGGGGGGCTTCCACCATTAGCCAGCAGTACGCCCGCAACTTGTTCAACAGCTTTGAAAAAACGTGGGGGCGCAAGCTTAGGGAAGCCCTTTATACCATCCGCCTGGAAAATTCCTATAATAAGGACGAAATTTTGGAAGGCTATTTGAACACCATCAATTTCGGGCATGGCGCTTATGGAATCTACGACGCTTCCTGGTTTTATTTTGGGAAAGCTGCTGCCGATTTGACTTTGTCGGAAGCGTCCCTTTTGGTGGGCATTCCCAAATCGCCGGTCTATAATTCCCCATTGGACTACATGGAAAATGCCAAAACCCGTCAACAGGTGGTCCTCGCCGCCATGGCAGCCCACGGCTACATCACCGAGGAAGAACGGTCGCAAAACCATGACGTTCACATTATCGGCAAAAAACCCGTTGCTGAGGAGGGTTATTTCGTTGACGCAGTGTTTGAGGAACTAAAAGACACCGTCAACCCAAGGAAACACCCCCGGTTGACGGTCCAGACCACTTATGACCCACACATCCAACAGCAGGTCAATGCCTCCGTGAAAACCCACATCCAAGACCCTGATTTGCAAACGGCAGTGGTCGTCTTGGAGCCAGCCACCGGGGATGTCCTGGCCCTTAGCGGAGGAAGGGATTATGAAGCTTCCTCTTATAATCGGGCATTGAATAGCCAGCGGCAAATCGGCTCCCTTATCAAACCGTTCCTTTACTATGGGGCATTGGAATATGGGTTTACCCCTGATACCACCTTTACCAGCGAACCCACCACGTTTCTGTATGGGGACAATGGTTATTCCCCCACTAATTTTAAAAACAGCTATGGCGAAGCCCCGGTTTCCATGACCACAGCCCTTGCCGTTTCCGACAATATTTATGCCGTGAAAGCCCATACTTTTTTAGGGATGGATGTACTACCGAAAGTCGCCAAGAAGTTTGGCATTGCCAATGTGGAGCCCATCCCCTCTTCCGCCCTTGGGGTCAATAGCGTGGGAATCCTTGACATTTCGGAAGCTTATGGTATACTTTCCAATAATGGGAAAAAAATGTCCCGACGTTTTATTACCGAGGTCAGTGCTTCTGGCAAGCCCATTTATACTAAGCGGGTCAAAAAGCAGAAATCCGTAGCAGACCCCGAGAAAATTGAAATTTTGAACGAGATGATGGGCCATGTGTTCGACCCAGCTTATAGCAGTTATTTGAATGCGACGGGCGCCCACTTGTCCCCTTCCCTCAGCCGTCACTACAGTGGGAAAACGGGGACGACGGACACGGATTCGTGGATTATCGGCTACACGCCCGAGGTGCTGGCGACGGTGTGGGTGGGCTATGACGAAGGGCGGTATTTGAGCGGGGGTTATGTGAGCCATTACATTTGGGCAGAGATTATGGAGGGAATGCAATGAAGAAACGCTGGATTTTTTTGATGGCGGGGGGACTTGCCCTGCTGTCGTTGGGATTTATTTTTAGCCGGGAACTTGAAGTGGAGGAAATCACCCTCCAATTTGAACATTTGCCACCGGAACTGGAGGGCTTTCGCATTGTCCACCTCGCTGACTGGCAAATCCCCAAAAACCTGGTCACCCTTGAAGATTTGGTGGAGGTAGTCGGTCAGCAAAACCCGGATTTAATCGTATTAAGCGGTGACATGATTGACCGTTCGGCCCGGGATTTTTCGGATATGCAAGAACTTGCAGCCCTGTTGCCAGAGATTGCGCCAACTTATGCGGTATCGGGCAACCACGAGTTCAATAACCGGGGCAACTGGCGGGAAGCCTATGGGGACTTGCCTATAATTGATGAAACCTATGTGGATTTTGGCAGCTGGTTGCTGGTGGGTGCCCAGGATGACATGCCCATGCCGGAGGTGCCAGAGGGTTATTTCACGATTTTGCTGGCACACCGCCCACGGCAATATCCCGCCGACTTGACTTTTTCCGGACATGTCCATGGCGGGCATTGGAAACTCCCATGGATTGGCGGGCTTTTGTCCCCTGACCACCTCCTGTTCCCGAGGTTCACCAACGGCGTCTATTCCTTCGACGATGGCACCAAACTCGTCCTCAGCCGGGGGATTGGCAATAGCATTTTACCCCTGCGTTTTTTGAACCGCCCGCATATCATCGTTATTACTTTGGAGCGGACGGCAATATAAAAAGATACTTTCCCATCCTAGTTTTGTGCCAATCAATAGGATGGGTCAATCACCCGCCAAGTAAAACATGGCATCAATCATAGCAACTTCGTCCTCTTCCAATTCGGGAGAGGTCTTTTTTCGCAGCTCTTTTTCGTATACCCGATACAAGATTGCCGCTTCGATTTTTCGGATACAGTCATCCAGATTTTTCAGCACCGCCTTCTCCCAAAAACGAAGTACCAACCAATCCAGTTCCTGCAACTGCTGATTGACCTCAATATCCCTTTGGATATTCCGCTCAATTTTCTTAATCCAATAGTCTGGGTTATTCTTGAACCCTCTTTCTTTTCGGGCTTTCCAGTCAAATCCATGCCAAAACTCCCCATCTATGAAAACCGCTATTTTGTATTTGGTCAAAGCAATGTCGGGAGAGCCAGGTATTTTTCGGTAATTTTTCCGATAACGGATGTTTTTATGCCACAACGATTTTTGGAGCATGGTTTCCCCTTTACCGCCAGCACTACGGATTCGGGACATTAATTTAGAGCGTTCTGCCGAGGTATTAAATTCCATAAGCAAAGCCTCCCATTTTTAAATGATTAATTTGCCACCCAAAAAATTACCGATAGAAATTCCCTTGATTTCATGGTATATTTAAGCAGTCAAACGAATGCTTTTTACGAAACCAAAGGGAGATGAGAGCGTGAACGAAGCAACCAAAGAAAGAGTGCGTGCCATTATTAAATTAAGAATGGATGGAATCCTTGAACGGAGAATAAAGGAACTGCCGACAAAAATGGAAAATCTGCATTTAAATAATCCGTTCGGGTCAAGGCTTATCCCAGATGAAATTTGGAAAGCCAGTTGGTTTGAAAGGTCTTTTGTCACTTCATTTGGTCAGGGGGTTTACGAGCAAGTCGCACGGGAAATCGCCCTAGGTACAGGGGCAACAGCTGTGACCCAACATAAAGAAACGGTCACTATCAACCAATTTCAAGATACAGCCATCAACGAGTTATTGGATGACCAACGGAAAAACCGTTCCAGCGGCTCGCCTTCTTGGCAAGAAGAAGTTGAAAAAGTATCTGCCTTACAGACACGAAATGTTGTGAACCATGACATTTTATTTGATTTGTACGTCAAGCGTCCGGACGGGACAGAGGAATATTATTCACTGAAAACGGTTCAACCGAATTTAGACCAAACCGAAATTGCTAAACGTGAAATGCTTCGTGTTGTAGCTGCCAAATCCAATGCAAAAGCATATTTGGCATTTTATTATAATCCCTATGGGGAAGAGAATTTATACACCCGCCAACAAGGGAAAAAACTCTTTGATTGGAACGAATGCCCTGCTGTCTTAATCGGTTCTGAATTTTGGAATACCGTTGGTCAAAGCCCAGACACCTTTAATCAATTCATCGCCATTTTAGATGAACTAAGTGAAGAATATGTTGGAAAAATACGAAAAGAATATTTAGGGCTGTAATCAGGCCCTATGACTGGTTTTTTGTAAAAAATAGCCTCAAACGTTGTGATTTTCAACATTTGAGGCTATTTTTATTTTCTGGTAGAAGAACCTTTTATCAACTTACATCCAAGGTTAACTGCTCGGGCCTTTTTTCATCCTGAACTTTGACCAGGATATTTTTAAAATCCTTCTCCCATGCCTTTTCGTCAGTGTTTTTGTAACGCGAGAATTTAAAATCCTTCAGCAAATGCACATTTTCTTTAGCCATGTCCTGTAAAATAGTCCTAGCAATGGCTGTGCCTAATTCAACGGGGACAGCATTCCCTACTTGTTTATAAATGTCCAATGTTTTACCTTGGAATTTCCAATTATCAGGGAATCCTTGTACCCTGGCATATTCTTGGACGCTTAACGGTCTATCTTCAGTGGGATGGCACAAATCAGTCGCTGGCATTGCCGGATGGGTAACTAAGGTCGGGGAGGGTTTATCCATTGAGAGCCTTCGGAAAAATCCGGTTTTGCCACCGCCTAAGTAGTAGGATTTCCCCATGGCTTCTATTTGCAAATCTTGTGGCAAGTCCCGCCAGTTTTGCCCGCCCTCCAAGTGCCGGAAAAACTTTAAACGCTTTTCTGGGAAATTTATATGCTCTTGCTCTTTCGGGTCCAGCCCCATCACAGCTTCGCCAAAACTTTTCCATTTCTTTAGTCCAAACTCTCCAGTTTCAGAATGGGTCGGGGTAAGGTATGGGACTTTTTCTTTCCCCAATTTGCAAATCATCACGACACGTTCGCGGATTTGGGGAGAGCCAAAGTTGGCTGAATTGTACAGGTTAAAAGACACCGTATATCCATATGCTTTGAGTTTTTTTATGATATAAAATAACGCTCCCCCTTTGATTGGGTTTCCAAAGGTTTCCTTTAGTGGATACGGTGCTGACAATAAGCCACGGACATTTTCAATGACGGCATAAGTTGGCTTTAACGAGCCGATGAGGTCGATAAAGTTTAGGAAATAGTTCCCTCGTTCATCTTCAAAAGCCCGTCGTTTCCCAGCCGTGCTGAATGCCTGGCAAGGAGGTCCGCCAAAAATCACATCAATTTTTGTCCCTTTAGGCAGGTTGGCATATTTCAGCACATCGCCTGGCGAATATTTCCCAATATCCCCAATGAGCCCAATGTCAGGATGGTTGGCAATAATGGTCTTTCGGCAATGTTTATCCACTTCACAGGCTAAGATGGACTTAATGCCCCCCAACTCCATGCCAATATCGAGCCCCATTGCACCCGAGAAAAAACTTAATGCGACAATCTCGGGGACGGCATCATCTTTTCTTACTTGGTCATCAGGTTCTATTGTGTATTGTGCTGATTGAATAAATTCATTTAAATGTGACTTATTCAATATCCACTGCTTTCCAATACGCTCTGATTTTAACTTGCCTTGGCGGATAAAAGTCCTGACTTGCTGTTCGGTCACTTTCAAGTGTTGGGCAACTTCGCTTACGGATAACAACTCTTCTGCATTCAAGGGTATCACTCGGCTTTCTTTAACGAAACTTTTCATATACCCATGATACACCCTGCTAAATAAAAAGTCAAGAATGGTAGAGCATTTTCAACCCCAAAACATCCCCAGACTGCAAATATGGCAACGCAGCGGCGATTTGTTCTGTGTCCCAGTCCCACCATTTGAGGGCGAGGAGGTCGGTGATGGTCTTGTCGCTGAATCTTTTTTTGATGGGTTTGGCGGGGGCGCCGCCTACGACGGTGTAGGGTGGGACGTCTTTGGTGACGACGGCACGGGCGGCGATGATGGCGCCGTCGCCGATGGTGACCCCGGATAGGATGACGGCTTCGAAGCCAATCCAGACATCGTTGCCAATGGTGATATTGCCTTTATTGTCCCATGCGTCCGCCACATTTGCCTTGTCCAGCCCCCATTCCTCGAAAAAGAGGGGGAAGGTGTAATTGGCAAGGGAGTTTTGGGTGTGGTTGGCGGCATTGAAGATGAATTTTGCCCCGCAGGCGATGGAGCAAAACTTTCCGATGAGGAGTTTGTCTTGATTGATGGGGTAATGGTAAAGGACATTTCGTTTTTGAAATTCCCTGGGGTCATGTTGGAAATCGTTGTAGATGGTAAAGTCGCCGATTTCGATGTAAGGGCTGTCCACCACATTTTTCAAGTAAATAGTTTGGGTATCCCTTGTGCGTGGGTAGATTTTTTGTGGATTGCCCATCCGTTAAAGCCTCCCCTTCAGTTCTTTCAGCTTGCGGACAGATACTAGACATCGCTGTCCGTTGACCATTTCGGCTTCCCGGGTACTTTCTTCGATGAGCCTGATGTTCTTGGGGTTGATGACGTAGGATTTATGGCAACGGAAAAAGTCGGGCAGGCTGTCGGCGATTCCTTTGATGGAACCGTAAAATTCCAGTTGGGAGTTTTCCCGGTGAAGGATGATTTTATGGGGGACGGGCGCGGATTCAAAGAACATGATGTCATCATAAGGAATGGAGAAATTCACATCGCCAACCTTGATTTTGTACTGCTGCTTTTTTCCCGTGGTGTCTTTTAAATGCCGGCTATGGGCGAGGGCAATGCATTCGCGGACCCGTTGCTCCAAGTTGGGCTGGTCCTTTATAATGTAATCCATCGCTTCCACCTTGTAAGTGAATGTCAGATAGGAAAGTTCCCCATGGGTGGTGATGAAAACGATTTTGCCTAAGTCGTCCCATTCCCTGACCTTGGACGCAAGGGTAATCCCATTGAGTTCATGCTGCAAGTCCACATCGAAAAAGTAGAGCCCCACCGTTTTCGGGTTGGACTTCAGGTAATTCATCACATCGTCGGGATTGTGGGTGGAAAGGACGATTTTCGTCGGGTAATTTTCCATCATCAAGTAGTTGCGGATGGTGGTTTCCAACCGTTCCCGCTGCTTGATGTCGTCTTCGCAAATAATAACTGATAACATGTTTATCCCCCCTGACTGATTAGCAATCTCTGAGTAAATTTCCCGTTTTGGGCGGTGGTTTCCAAGTTCAAATGGGGCGACTGGCTAACGAAGCCCGATAAGTTGGAAAGACCCAATCCCCGTCCCTCCCCCTTAGTGGAAAAGCCCGCCTGCTTTAATTGGTGAATCTTGGGCAAGCCTTCCATGCAGTCGTTTTCAATAATGAGCGAGAGGGTTTTCCCTTCTTGGAACAAGGCGATTCTTACTAAGCCACTTCCGAGGGCTGATACGGCTTCAATAGCATTATCCAGCATAATCCCAATGCTTCGTACCAACACCACGGTCTCGGCATCTATGGCGGTGATGTCCTCTTTCAATTCGAAGGTGAAGTCCACGCCAAGGCTGCCCGCAAGCATTAATTTGTTGGCGAAAATGCTTTTTAACTCCAGTATTTTTAAACGGTTTAGCTGCTCCAACTTGAAATCATGGGCCAACAAGTCATCGGATACCCGCTTCACTTTCCCATAATAATAGGCTTTCAGCTGTTCGTAGTCGCCGTCCTCGAAGTACGCTTCAAAGGAGCTGAGGATGTTTTGGTAGTCGTGCTTAAAGGCCCGCATGGCGGTGTAATGCCTTTCAATTTCTTGTATGTACTGCCCGAGGCTTTCTTGTTCGGCTTTTTTTCGCTGGATGTCAAATTTATTTTGACGGATTTGGCGTAGATCGCGATGGTGATGGCGGAGGCCAAAAGGTAAAAGACGAAGAACGCCAAGTTGGTCCCGACGACTTCCGCGTAGGAATCCACCATTTGAAGCAGCCCGACGAATAGATTGGCATTCAGGGTGATGTAACAGAAGATGCTTGCTATCATCACAAAAATTTGAAGGGATTCGCTTTCGTTAATGGATTCCCGCAACTTCGGGGTCAGTTTGACTATCAAGCCAGTTGCAAGCAAGGATGTAGTAGCATAAATCCCAAAGTGGTAGAACCAAAGCACTTGCAAAAACGTGATATTTTCGCTCATGGGGATGTGTGGCACTAAAAATACCGAGGTGTGGTCGCCCAGTATCCCAATCAATAGTGGAAAAATCGTCAGGGAAACCGCTTTTTTAATGGGGTATTTTTTGTCTATGACCAAGATGGTTGCTAAGGCTAAAAGCAATAGGAGCATACTGGCGATGACGAACTGTACGCCGACAAAGCCGAAGATGTAGCTGGCTAAAAGGGTTCCCCCGACCACAATCCCAGCTTCTTGCACCGTCGTTGTGAAATCTTTGATGAAAATTTTCAAGAGCAGCCACATGAGCAGGCACTGTGCCCCGAAATATAAAAATGCAATCATTGGTATTCCCCCAAGTTCAAGATACCTTAATTATACACAATGTTCCGAGATTATACAAATTACTGGGAGGGGTCTCATTCGACAAAAAAGTAGCAATCCCACTTTCAGACCGCTACCTTTCGAATTATTTAAATTTGACTGCTGTTCCCCATGCCATCATTTGGATGAGGCCGTCGGAGGATTCTTTGTCGTACCAGACTTTGATGATGCCATCCGCCCCGAGGGCAGCTGCCTTTTGAATCATGATTTCGGTGGCACGCTCAACTCCTTCTTCGATGACCTCTCAGATGGCTTTGGTAGAAACGCGGAGTTTAAAGGGAGGTACCCCAACTCCTGAAACAAGCCCTAAAGCCTCGATTTCTTTTCCTGGTACTGAATCTGTGTTGACTAATAACATTTGACATCGCTCCTTTTTTATATTTTTCAACTCCGTGGGCTTAACTTCCCTTTCTGAATCTTATCCATCAAGAGTTTCCCCATCAGCCCGACCCACCAGTCATAGTTAAAGCCCATGAGGGTGTTGACAGCGATTCCTACAAGGAAAATCAGGGCAAAGGGGCTATCTTCCATGAAATTTAGGATGGGAAGCCCGAAAATGAAGAAATTGACCAGTGTTCCAATTCCTTTCAAAATAGCGATGGCGAGAAATTTCCCTCCAAAACGCATGGCTTTGCTTGGGACTTTGTCTAAGAATTTCTTCAAAATCGGGTAGCAGCCATAAAAGGTCACAAAGGCCATGATGCTACGGGGATGGGGAAGGAGGATTAACCCTAACAGGGACACCACCAAGTATGCCAACCCCCCGTACTTGACGCCGACTTCTTGCAAAATGATGTGGATGACGACCCCGCTCACCATAATCCAAAAGTAAGGGATGGGTAAAATCTGTGCTAGGAGAATCATGATGAAACTGAGTGCTGATAAGACCGATGCGGTTGCTAGTTTTTTGACTTCTGACATAACTTGGATACCCCCTCTAATTTTGATTTATGCTAACCATTTCCCTTGATTGGAACGTCCCCTTGCAAGCCACCTTCCAATCAAGGATACGAAATAGCATTACGTTTCCAAGCCACGCTTTTTATAAAATCCGATGAAAATCAGGGTGAACAGGGCGATGTTGGCGAGGAGAATGGCAATCTCTGCCACCGAAATCCCGTATCCGTCCATCAAATCGAACAGTTTCATGGAAATCCGCTCGGTGAACAAATAGGAGAAAATACGGGTCGCCAGCTCGTTTTCACGAAGGAACATGGGAGCCATCATAGCGAACATGAAGAGCGTCCCCGTCGTGGAGGCACTAATCTGATTTTTGCTGATAAGGCCAATAATGGCACCTATCCGGGAAGCGGCCGCCCCGCCCAAAACCGTGAGCAGCAAGAAGTCGCCCATGCCGATGGAAAGCCCAAGGATTTGATAGCTGACGAGATTTAAAGCCAGCGTCAAAGTCACCGTCACCAACACATTGCTGAGAAGAAAATCCAGGACCGAAACCGTGGAGGTAATCAGCACATTCAAGGTGAACATTTCTTTTTCCGCGGCAATGAGCATGGCCATGGTCAACATCCCGGACATGAAATTAAAGAGCATGACCATCCCCGTGAAGTTTTCTGCATAATCTGGATTGGCCTGGCTGAAAATGAAAGCGAACACCGGCCCCGTCAACGCCATAATCATAATCATCATATTGTTCATGATGAAATTCAGTTGCTTGGTGTAAAGTGCATTTATTTTTCGCATGGATATCATTGCAATTCCCTCCCGGTTACTTAGGCTTTCAGCGAGGTTTCAGATGTAGGAGATGTAGAGTTGACGACATCGAGAGAGAAGAGGAGATAAAGCAGTGCCCCGTCCTTTATATGGCGGGGATTATATCCAGTTTCTTTATAAATTTTATTTAAA
>Ga0268261_10000790_pt1 | contig 20692 bp, 11 predicted proteins | sample TergutNc150P1_FD_190353 | JGI IMG/M metagenome (GOLD analysis project Ga0268261, IMG submission 190353) | Nasutitermes corniger P1 segment gut microbial community from laboratory colony in Florida, USA - Nc150 P1 (SPAdes) (version 2) | ecosystem: Host-associated > Arthropoda: Insects >...
CTCACTACTCACATCACCTAGAATATACAATTATTGCTTTGTTTATCTGCGTATCAATTATTGACCCCTCTCCACTCCAGGTTCGTTTTGTACCAAGATCTCTTGGTTGGTGGCAGCATTATCTACCTTATCGTGGCATCGGCCACGACCCGACACCCTCAGGGCCATCTCATAAGTGACTCCGGTGGTTCTCGAAACCCAGGGTCATTACATTAGATAACGTTTCACTTCTCTTTACACTTTTCACTTCACTTCAGGCTTTTTAAATTCACTAGACACCGCTTCTTTACACTTTTCGATGATTTCCCGCACACTTTACTTCCTTTTAATTCCGCTCAATTATCACTTTCCTAACCCTCTTTTTAAAGGTTATTTATTTGCAGGGGAGAATTCCTAACACTTCTGCCGGTAACTGATTCCAGTGCTGGATGGTCCTATTTACAAAACAATATTTCCATATATCCCTCCTTTGCCCCTACTCATAATCTTTGCCTCCTACTCCTAATTAGCCTCCTACTCCTAATTTGCCTCCTAGAGACAAAGAAAAGTTTGTTGAAACTTCAGAATCAGTAAATAAATTCTTGGCAGTTATACTACCACGCACTGTTGTCAGGGTCCACAGTTGAGGTGAATGAGATAATGGCCAGATTCACCACTGACGTCATAGCGTCCTGTGCCTTCGGTATCAATAGCAACTCACTGAAGGATCCAGACTCAGAATTCGGGCAACGCGTAAGATCAATATTCGAATTCAATGTTCAGAAGGGAATTGCAGTGCTGATGGGATTCTTTGCACCATATCTTAACACAATTTTTCGTTTGAATTTTATGGATGATAAAACGAACAATTATATAAGACACAGCATCTGGAATACAGTGGAGTACAGGTAAGAAAAATATTTTTGAGTTATATTTTAATGAAAAAGTACTCAAGACTCTGTGCGTAAAGAAATTATCTTCTCCTACAGTTTGATTCTAACTGTACCCCCTTCTACATACTATTCAATTATCAAAGAAAATTTTGCAACCCACAAGTACAACTATATTTGACAAACCACTTCCTTTTAATGCCGACGTTAACAATGTCAGCATCTTCATAGCTTATTATGTAGGTCATCACGTATTTCTCTTAGCGTCAGAAGACATTTACCACTTATCTACATTTTTAAAAAAATTAAAACAAAAGTTGGATTCAAGAATTTTCTCTTGTTGTAAAAATGTTATATAATGAGAAGTGGGAAATTCTAACCCTCAACAAAATACAACTATTTACACTCACTATTCACATAAGAAATATTTGCTCCAGAGACTGAGCAATAATTCATCACAATAAAGTTAAAATAGTTCTCTCCATAATATGGTCCTCTGGATTGTGTTTCCTTACTTTGGGAGCGTATTTCTGCCTAGTTCTACGTCACAATGTTCATCCAGTTACTTAATAATAGCATACAATAAATGCAGATCGAGTTGCTGAAGATTCGGACGTCCTCACTATGTGCATTTTAAGGGAAAAAATTAATAATCAGTGCCTCTCTGTAATATTAATGTATTAATATTTATCGCCTTCTGGGAAATTCATGCCGAAAGTTCCCCCCTGTCTCCCAGAAGATGTTCAAATCTCTATTAAATGTAAGGTTTGATTTTGGACGACAAGTGATACAAATTAGACTTCCTAATTAGACTTACTGGAGTGTAATCCTGCAGGGACATTTCTGATAATCTTTATATTTGTTACCTTTTTTATTCAGGGAGAAGCATGGACTGGTACGGAATGACTTTCTGGATTGCATGATGGAGTTGAGAAAAGCGGGCAAGGATGAAGAGCAAGGAGACCTGCAATCTGCAAAGAAATCAAACTCAGGCGCCACGTTCAGTATGTTAGAGCAAAATATTGTATTATTGGTGACAGAATATTAGGTAAAATTGTCAGAAAAGTGTTAAATTTATAACACCATTTATTTACTAGCAACAAACACGAAAACCAAAGTGTTTCTTTACACGCATTCATGAAGCGATTGTTCGCGCTGGGGTACTCCACGTAATATTCCCGCTGAAGACAAGATCTCATTTCGCCAAATCTGTGCCACTCCACGCAACCAAGATGAATGGTGAGAATATGCATTCAGTTTTCGTGAAAAAAATGATGTAAAATTTCAGCCTAAAGTCTCAATCACAGTCATTCCATTTTCTATTATAAGCCACAAAAGAAAAACAAAGGCCTTCAGTGCAAACCCACCCGCTGGGCCGAATCATGTGAAGAGCACAATTCGGCAAAGCCTTATGGAATGATCTGACAGTTCGCTGCTGTTGGGAAAAGGAACAGAATATTCCAGTAACCACTGGAAATAACGACAACTAACTACGTGTCAGGCGGTGTTATTCTGGAAGATTACTGTAAAAATGTATATACTCTGTGTTACCAAACCTTAACACTGTTTCTCCAGATTATTAATACAGAAACAGGGTTGGATAGACAGAATTATTTCTGGAGGTTATTAAATAAGATCTGCGCCTTATGGAATTTTAAGCAGCCTTGAATGGTAATCCCATTTCTTCGTTTCGGACACCTGATAGGCCTCATCTTCAATGCTCTCACAATTCAAGTAGTCCTAACATCACGCAGTCTGTTAGATGTATATATAAGAATTGTCAAATATTATTCTCTATGTGATAATATGTCAAAAATTTTAAAATTTTCTATTCGACATTCCCATTGGTTCCTGTTGACTGGCGTGATATCTCTTCACCTATCATACGTAAACCTCTTATACGCGTCTTCTACCGGACAATTTTAATTTTCTACCGTAACTAACATGATATCCACATTCTCTTGATTTACACCTCGAAATAGTGTCAAACCCTCGGCCTTTGACTGTCATAGCAAAGTTCAAACCCCCATTAAACTTGACATCGACAAATGCCTAACAAAATATAATTCTCTTTCTAAATAAATTCCACATCTTCTATCCTGTGTTAAAGTCTACATTTTTCTCTATCTCTCTCTCTTTCTCTAGTTGTCTATCCTACTTCACAAATAACTCTATCTAATTTTTTTTACGTTTGCCAGTCCGTGCATCATCATATGATTCAAATAAATTAACCAATTGGATGCAACAGTTTCACAAGTTTATTACTTGACGTTTGTGTGTGGCTCAACATGTTTCGGGCGCTTCCACGCCCATCAATAGGAGTTTGCAACTGCATTAGCAGCCTCTGGTTTTATCGCTGGAGCGTTGTGGTGGCAGCGTTGTTGGTCGTAGTCTAGCCGGCTAGACTACGACCAACAACGCTGCCACCACCACGCTCCAACGGTAAAACCATAGGCTGCTAATGCAGTTATAATCTTCTGATGGTGGGCGTGGAAGTGCCCGAAACATGTTGAGCCACACATAAACTTCAAGTAATAAACTTGTGAAACTTTTGCATCTAGTTGGTTAATTAATTTGAACTCCGCCTCACTCTCTGCTCTGTAATCATCCTTCTACTTGCTACCACACTGAAATTTGTTTAACTAACTGCTGCTACTAACCTCACTCCAACGCAAACATATGTAACCCTACATTTCAGAAAATACTTTTGAACATTCTAATTATACACATTCTTTCCACTGGTTATAACCTACAGACGAATTCAGCAAATATTATCTCTTTAAGGGCATATCCAAACCACGTAGACACAGACTAGCTTAACCGCAATACACAGTGGATTCCGAACAACAGATTTCAGATGATCCAAGCAACACTTGCACGTGACGAGCTGAGGTCTTCAACAAAACTTTGTTCTGCTTTTCAGAAATAGACGGCGACTTGTTTGTGGCTCAGGCGTTATCTTTTCTAATAGGGAGCTTTGAGACTTCTGGTAGTACTCTGAGTTTCTCCCTGTACGAGCTTGCACTGCATCCTGACATTCAGCAGATTCTGAGGGCGGAGATCCTACAGGTGCTCAGCAGACATGACGGTAAACTGACATATGATGGCATCCATGGTATGTCGTACCTGGACAGGGTTGTGTCAGGTGAGGAACGAAGGGAGGTTAAACAATAATGTGAGATAATTTGCTTTGGACTTGATGAGGTGAATTCTAAAATTGCTGGCTGCGTCGTTATGTCACTATGACATCTGTAATAAGGAATGTGTTGTTCTCTTGTTATTTGTGTTGTTCTATGTATTTATTGTGTGTAAATGTGTACTGTACTACTGCCACCGGGTGACAACCCAATTGGAGTTAACAAACATATCTCATCATATTCCTCAAATTGTGAACAGTCAGTTTCCTCGCAAGGGATGAAGCCCCATGTATAAAATATACATGTCCTATATAGACAATGTAATTTCGGGCTACGGCACATGTAAGGTGCTCGTAGATTGTGAGTATTGCGAGGTGTCATAAAGGTTGTTTATAAAAACTAAACAAAATTCAGAGAAAGGAAAAAAATATTATCCACATGAGTCTATGGTAACTATCGTGCTAACAATATTGAATTTTATGATAATAAATGTAATGTCAACATTTATAAGTGACGCACTCACAAACATCAAACTGGGAGTGGACTGTGATAATTTGTCGTTTCCAAAGAGCGGTTACAGGTGTTTCGATAACACGTTTCAGAACGCACAGATATTTAACGCCTGTATTCTGGTAACGGGCTGCCCTATCTTCATTAACACTTACTTTCTCATTCTCCATTAAAAACTTTACGGTGAAATGCAAAGAGCCTAGAGTTTGGAATATTTTCAAAACGAGTTGCTTCGGGGTGGATATTTACGCGGTTTGCACCATATTCTTTACTATGAGTTGGAGCAGAATACATTAGGTTTCACACAGTTCTTTGGGCGTTATTGCTATAAACTGCAAATCTTCGAGGTGCATGTCCAGTTATTTGTAAATGTGTTAAAAGGCACATATTTTCTACTCTTTCTGACTTATGTTTTGCTATATGTTAATGGATATACCTTAGTTTAAGGAATACATTTCTTTACTGCGTTAAGAATAAAATGGCACTTCAGATAACAGATTCCCCTGTTTGTATGTGACTATGTCTATATCATGAGCAGTTTACTGTCCTTTATATACGTTGAATAATCTGAGGTAGGTTTCACTCGTTGTTACAGATAATTATTATAAAGAACTTAATGAGAACAAATATTCAGCAGGTACTCGGGAAGTTTTTCCGAGGTTAAACAGGCCGGTACGTAAAGCAAGCTTCTCAGTACAACCGAACAGTAATCATTTACAAAATACCGTTCCAATGGTCGCGCTCACACAGCCTGAATTAAAGCAAAGATCTATAATTTCTCACATACCAAATGACCAATCGCTCTTCATTTTATATTTCACATCTCTGCTATCTTTTCCTATGTTCACAGAGACACTGAGGAAGTACCCGATAGTTCCGTTTCTGGAAAGAAAGTGCTTCCGCGAATACGAACTGCCTGCCACTACAGGAAATAGAACAGTAGAACTTCCAGCCGGTACCGGGGTTTATATCTCAGTGTTAGCTCTCCACTATGACCCAACGTACTTCCCAGAACCCCAGAAGTTCGATCCAGATCGCTTCACAGAGGAAAACAAATACATTCGACCGAACTACACATATCTTCCATTTGGCGAGGGTCCGCGAATGTGCATTGGTAAGGACAGACACTTCAAATTTCCACACAAGAATTTTAGGTTTCGGTTACTTAGAATTTTTATTGTCCTTCTTTGGCCACTACGCCTTCCAGTTTGATAGACAGAACCCCCTCCCTCAACTTCCGGATAAGAAACGAAGATAAAACCTGAGTGATCATAAAACAAGCTGGCATGGGTCTACATATACTTTAAAAGTTGCACAGTTATAATAAAACAAAGCAAATTACTGACAGCATTACGAATTTTTAATGTGCAATAATGTGTGTTCGTACATGGACACCTGAAGCAGCTAATAACAGTATTAATAACATATTCATATGTTATTAATTTAATTACCATTTGATAATTTGTAAGATAGGTTTTTTTATTCAAGCATACAAGTAAGTGTTGAAACTTAACGAATGATTATCGTTACCCAGTGCATGTAACCTGTTGCGCGAGTGAAAATTTATTACTCTTTTTAACGGTTCAAAAATCCTTGCATCTGCTGTAAGGGTACGTTTTATATCCAGTTATTTCAATGCGCTTAAAAAGTCAAAAATTAATTCCCACTAATACACTATCCTCCCATTTTGACCAAATTCGGTAGACAAAAGGAGCACAAACGCATGTTAACTCACGCTTTTATTTCTTTTCAAATAAGAGGCAGAGAAAGTGGTGCTTTGCTTTAGGGCGCGAAGGATTTTCTATACATGCCATCCATGTTTATGTTTCGATTTTGCGAAATTCGAAATGAAGGATCTGCACGTATTGCTGATCACTTGAGCATTGACGAGTTTCACCATGATTGGTGTGAAAAGGGGCTTAATGTTTTATGGTGTAAATATGATGTTATATAGGGGGTGCAATTGAAACCGTAAGATATTTTGAAAGTATGAGAAAATCTACATTTTAATGCTGTGTGCACAGTAAACGTTTTCCGTTTATAGCTCCTTAGATAGTTACGATAGTAAACTACATACTCTTCAAGATTTTATCTCAATCAACTCAGTACTGCTGGCACAATGCAGCTTCTTTACTTCCAGCTCGTCTTCCTAAGTCGACCTCTCCTGCATGTTTTTCATTCAAATCCCTTCCGTATTTATTAAGCCGCATACATTAGACATATTCATGGCCATAGCTATGGCAAAATATTTTTATTGCAATATGTGAGTGGGCTCAATTTATAATGAATTTCCCTAGCACGAAATAAGTGCGTTCGTTAATGATTGGTAGAAAGGGTGCAATTTCGGCAAATTAGGTGTACGACTTTGCAAATATTCATATATATTTGTTAGGACTGTACCAAGACATGATCAGAAGACCGTGCAAATAATCGTCGGATAATGTAGTATTAGCAGAGCCTTAATCCACCAATTGGCTATAGTAGTGCATATGTTTGAAAAACTTCTGCATTATTACAAAATCCATTGGTAGGAGCACGTGGACAAATTTAAAAAAACGTAAGGCAATGACAATGTGCGGAGACTGACAACGTGTTTTCTATGACTAGAGGGCGTACAGAAAGTTTGCGTACAGAAAGCACCTGCACCCAGCACTGTGTTCAACTGTGTACGGAGCGTCAAGTGTGGCAAGGACTGCACAGTGAGTGTTATTGCTACACCCCTTAATAATGGTTCAGTGAAACCAAACGCAAGCTCCTAAGGAGATGGCAGCGATGTATAATTTTAGAAGAGGATATGCTGAGGTAGCAGTTGTTTAGTACTCAGCCTCAAAATAATACCATTGCTTCATTTCCAGACTTTTCTATTGCAGAAAACAATTTTTTTTGCTTTTTAACAATTAATATTTTTACGACTTCTGCAGACAAATAATCCAAATGAAATGAGTAAAAACACTCAACACTTGCGCTATCAAATAACCTAATCGTTTTAGTAATTCTCATCGTCTCTTAAATTCTATTCATAAAATGGATTGGAAATTTCGGGAACTCGCAACGCCATTCGAATTTTCATACTTCCAAATATTGTTGTTTACAACATCCAAGTATTGCCTTAACCCAGGAAAATTTATGGAAGTTTTTTATATTCTACAACATTTGAGAAACAATTTTTTCGGAAATCTTTCAGGTCTGTACCACGCACTCATGTTCCTTTACGTGATGAAATAGTTCAGAAAATTTTGTTTCCTGACGTCTGCAGACATTTTATCTGTAATAATTCCTATAATAAATTTTATTAAATGCAATGGACGTTTAGCTCAGTGAGATGGTAAATCCACCTGCATTCAAAGTTCCTAACAACAGTTTTTTTATTATCTTCACAGGAATGCGGTTCGGACTGATGCAGGTGAAGATCGGACTGTGCCACATACTGTCCCGTTTCGAGGTGGCGCCATGCAAACAGACGCCTGTGCGTATTGTTTTTAACACAAAATCTTTCGTACTGCAGACGCACGGGGAGATTCTACTGTCCTTCAACAGAGTGCAGTTCTGAACAATATATATATGCACAATACGTCTTAAATATCGACACAAATTATTACTTAATTACCCCACTGGATAAAGCCATTTTGTAGATACCAGTGTTTTGTAGGCAAGTAGGAAGCTGCAGTGTATATTACAAGCTCAATACTTCCTGGTTACTTGAAACATCATAATTACTTCTTAAACAAAACTTCAGAAATTACTTTATAAATCTCATTTTGAACGGTTTTTTAAAGGAATATTTCCGAAGAAATATATATATGCAACACTGCTACAGAGTACCGTTAAAAAAATTCTAGTAAAATGTTTTGTTACTTTGTTATACTTGAACTGTAAAACTTCGAAACTTAAGTTGATCACAAGCGATATTTTATCCAGTTTTAGCTGATATTCTGTCCTTTCCTATCGCTATTTTTCACCTGTCTGACAAAAATGGATATTTTATTTAAGAAAAAGTTAAAGTGCACCCTTGTACAGGCACTGAGGCTTTGTACAAGCCGTAAGGCCCATAGGGGAGTAGAGGTATAGCTTTACCCCTCAATGACCACGGCACTAAAAGGTGGTGAGGTGTTAGCGCCACGCCCTGGCCGCTCTTTACCCCCTGGAAATACACGGTACTCATTGTACAGGTAGCTGGGTGGCCACAGGGCCGGACCAAACAGGTTCGGAAAATTTCGCTTCCATCGGAATTCGATCCCCGGACCGTCCAGTCCGTAACCAAAATTTTATTAAATTTATTTTGTAAATTATAGAAGAGTAGACTAATCATAAGCAAACAATTTTTCTGCATATGAAGCGGAAAGTTTGGGAAAGCAATGGGGTGAAATTGTCTACATATTTTACCAAGTGACATGTTTGCAGAATTACTATATAATAATTTTAGTAGGTAAATAAAAATACTTGCAAACGATAAATTTAGAAGGTCCTTATTTCAAACAAGAAAAACATATAACCATCGCATTGCAATAATTAATTTGTTAATTAGATCAATTTTGCCCTTATTTGATAAAGTCCTATAAGTTTCACACATCTTATACTCTACAGAAGAATGGCTCGCAACAATTCCAGATGGAAAGCTGCCAACCTATAAAAAGACTGAAGGATAAGAAGAAGGTACTCTACAGCAAGGTTTCTATCAAAAAGCCGGACACAGCAACTGAGCGTCAGTGCGATTATCTTTTTTTTTTTAAACCTCGTAGTAGAAGGCATATCCTACTGAATATTCTAGTCTAAAACAATCCACACACAATTTAAAGAAATAACACGAATAATAGAACAGTATTTATTTATAGCAGTCAGCACACACATACACTGCCCCAAATGTTATTTAATATCTTTTTCACCCTTCATTGTGACATTGATAGGCACCTAGGTAATGTGAAGCGCAAAACGCTGATACTCTAGATCAAAATATAAGCATAGTGCAGTGTCCAATTTGAAATATGGTCCGAGGAAATTCAACATATGATATATTTCGCGTATATGTAATGAATGTGCCTAAAAAGTATACACATATATTTTTACAGCTTGACACATAACACAGTAAGCTGATTATTATTATTATTATTATTATTATTATTATTATTATTATTATTAAAGCAAAATATAAATTCATTAGGTATTTTTTAACGTGCAGGTTAACCAGCACACGTTGCTATTTCAAAGTCAGCGCAAAACACAAGCACAACAAAAATATAACACATATACTCAATACGGCAATACCAAACAGACAATACATCATACTAAATGTAACAACAGTAGAAAAATAACAATAAAATTGAAATGCTGGGACAATAAGTAATTTGATGATAAATTCATTTGAGAGTCACAGATTAGTGCAGAACCTGTTTTTATAAAGTCATGCGTTTCTTAAAGATGACAGCATTTTTGCACACAAAGTTTGTAGCAGAAACGAATACAGCAGTCGGACAGTTGGTACGAGAGATGGAAAAGAGGGAGGACATTCTGAAACTAAGAGGAAGAACTCGAAGACCAGTAGCATTCAAAGATGTCTGAAAACATTTTGTACCTTCATTAACACGGACGTAAAATAAAAAAGATAATAATAATAATAATAATGGTAATAATTCAATGATGCGTGTAACATCAATTCATGCCGATGTCAGTGTACAAATACAAAGTTTTTAAAGTGATTCATTCACGAGATGGAGACAGATGGAAAGTGCGAAAGAAAACAATATTGAAATAAAATTTATCAGGTGATTAAAAAAAAGTTACGGAGTAATTCGTGGTCAGACAGTTGGCATGCACTGTTTGTGGCTGTGTCATACAGCGTGTCAAAAGAAACTCGCAAAGCAAATAAAATCTTCACTCGAATTCCCATTAAATTTATAAAGAAAGCAATTTCATTCAATAAAATTTGAAAATAAGAACATTATAGTTTTCATGAAGTTTGAAGAAATGTAACCCTGAATCTTCTGTACTGTAATACACTTTTAGCGAACTGGAGGACAGAATACACTTAAATACATTATTGATATTAAAATCAGAGTAAAGAATACAACTCCGAGGAAATAACAATATAAATTTGGCGTATATATTTTAAGAGCTCTTATTTTTGGTAACCTACACAACACAAGACACAAATATAGACATGTGTGGGAAAGGGAAACAACAATTATACTATGCGCCTGTCTATTATTTTTCCGTCTTCTGCTCCTTCGATAATATTTGGTACATTCTTCCATTCTTCACAACACACTGGAGACTTGGTTCGGTTAAAATTGTGTAACGACATTTGTACCTCCAATTACAAAAATCCAAAAATTTCCCATAGTAACTAAGGGCGGTGAACATGACTTCACATATAATATAGAAAGACTTAAAAGTCACATACATGTGTACGATATGCTGTGTGTGCATTATATGGACCAACAGAAAACATTTCCTTCACCTAAGCGAAGGTGAAACTGATAAACATCTTAGAATGTAATGCAGTCTCTACCATTGTCAACTAAATTTCATATCGTACATAATAAATGACCGAGTGGTCAGTACTGTCCGCCTGTCTTCGTTTGCTGTCAAAACAAGCTAAACTCTGCTGTTCGTTCCTGAAAGAATTTAGAAAATAAGAAAATGGTCCTACAGAATGGCTGAACTGAACGTGGACTTTACATGGATAAACAATTTACTGTACAGCGTCGAATAATGAGATGAGTCAATCTTCGTGTTCTGCAAAGGACGTGCAGGTAAGCGTTGTGGCCTTAACTGACCTGCTACCAAACCTCTGACTACAGGCACTGAGTATAAACAATAACAACCTCAGGCAATATATTCCGTGTCGTGGCGACGATTCCAGAACTTCAGTTGCCGGTAAGTACCAGATGTTACCGACTCAAACAATTTGCTCAGTGCAACGGACAATGAAAATAATGACAGTTATCGTCAGTATCATCAGGGTAAACCCCGCAAATACGGGGCACGGCCTGCACTCTTCCTAGTCTTGAGTTGCTCTACGTATTTTGTGTGGCTCTATGTATTTTTTGTGTTGTTCTATGTATTTTAGTGTCGTATGGATTGCTTGTTTTGTGACGTTCCCTGTATTGTTTGTGTGTACATGTGTACTGAACGACTGCCAGCGGGTGGCTACCCAATTGCAGTTAAATATATATCGTATCATACCGACCGAACCAAGGTGACCGGCACGAGACACTGGTGCACAGAAACGCAGTACGTTATGTAACAATATAATTCCACGAAAGAACGTCTCATGTCAACATCTGTTGAGGTTTCAGTGTAACTGAATATTAAGCTTAGGCTGTCAAGGGCGAAAGGTGAAAGTCTATGTAATTCGGACCAAGCACAACCCACCACGTATTCTGTGAGACCGCAAATTATGGGTTGTTGAATTTCAATCCAGCTTCCGGCAAATGTGGCGGTTATTATTAACTTCATTTGTTTACATCGTATTGACTCACGCCAAATACTAACAGCAGAAGGATGGCAAGTGATACGGATATAAATAAACTAATGTATACAGAGTTGAACAGACATTGGCCGTGGCAGTTTGAAGTAATGACAACTCTTATACAAATTAAGAACGATGGAATATGATAGAAGTTTGGTAATGTCAAACAACAGTACTTAAACCCTCATGTAAATTAAGATTACTGCAGCTTTTCTCCACTAATTTCAGGAACGGGATAAGAATACATGTTAGTTATTTCGCATTTCCTCACAGCGGGGATTCGAAACTTGAAGGCCCCTGAAAAAAATAAATTCAGTCCCGTTCAAAAATTTTATTAAGTAAGCAACTTTGGTAAATTTGATGCCAGGATGGACGGAAGAGTGTGCACTGCACTTGACTTTTGTTCTGCTGTCTGTAAACGGATTCGAACCACTCATAACTGACGGCTCATTGTCTTCCAACGAAAGGAGCAATAAATAATGTTCCACTACTCTGTTAAGCCAATGAATCCAGTTAGTATTGAAGTCCCTGATTTATCAAAACACGTATAAAACAAATAAGCGGCATCCTATGGGTATCTTCAAATTATAATTAGTCAATGCAAAGGTTTACATTGACTATATTACCAACCAAAATGGTGTTTTCTTTACTTAATAAAATAATGTCTATAATATGGTTTCCAACTACAGAGCCCCCTTTTACATGGCATGCACTATATGTGCTAAAACAATCAATTTTACGCAAGGACTTAAAAAGAATCCTCCAATATTTAAACAGTGTCTTAACTGATGTAGAATGTTAAATGAAAAAATAAATTACAAAATTATTAGAGTTGATTTTCACTTAAAGAATGTCTCAATCCTATGCGAAGACGAGAGAGTAAGAACTCGTCTCAGGTACAAGAAAGCCCTCTGGGATACATCGCCGCTACGACCACCTAACTTCACTCTTACAGTTAAAAGTTATTACAGAAATTTTGCCGTGTATAATACTTTTCATAACTCGTCGATTATTTAGTTTGAACTATGGAGGGACACCGTTCGTTTAGAAAGCAATTACCCTATTCTTCACATTCAGTATTTTTATACGGGTGGGAAATTAAGAAGCTATCTTGTCGACACCAAAATTTCACACCAGCGACGATGTGGTTTGTCGTATGGAAAAGAATCAAACACAGACCCCGTCCCCCGTCCCGCCATGTGTTACGTCGACACCGTTACCTACTACACCTCTCAATGTGCGCTTTTCTTATTAAAATACGCCAAATTTGTCCGCTTTCGAATTTAAACTCAAATTTGCAAGAAATTCATGTGGATGCTCCGCTTACTGAGTTCAACTGCTATGACGCCGGTTATAATACAAATATGGCGACTGATATTTGTTTTGAAACCATCTAGCCTTCGGTTTCGAAAACGAATTAAAGTTTGCATAATTTGTGACACAGAACTGTCATGTAACTGGACAGTTTTGTAATATAGATTTCAAAAGCCTTTTTTCTAATGCTTAAACTTCTGTAACAAAACAATAAATTCTCATATATAAATACGTTTAATTGCATATTATTAATTATAAGCACATTTTTCGCAATTACATTTTTTGGGTTTGTTATGTAAGTTTAAATATTCCTTTAATCCACGGATACGCAACAATTTAAGTACCAATTGCAATTTTCTAAGCACGATGTAAAGTGACACTTCCCTTCGGCCACTGAAAACTTCGTATATGCAAAGTTACTCGTTATTTCGGCTTTGAAGAATTCAACGTGAGAAAAAAAACTAAAGTGATACTGCTTCTTCTTCAGTTTTGTACACTACAGGCGCCTAAGTTGCCCATGGATGTATTTCAGATTAACGGAATTTTACTAGCAAATTACACAAATTCTTTCTTACTAAAATGTAGCTGAAATTTAGATTTCCATTCCTTAATGTGTATAGACAGCAATGTGATTTATGTCTTCTGCATAAGAAATATGTTACACAATTTCGTTAAACATAATTTTGTCTATATTATGCTTCTGATACACTTTTCTGAGAAGAGGCCGTAGAATTCAGCAGAATCTTAAAGGGGACCATAGAATAAATAAGAAGATTAAGAATATGTAACTTAGCTCAATGCAGAATGAATAAGTGTGAGCACAAAGAAACTGATTTATGAATAAAGTTCCCGCAAGAGCAGGTGTAATCTGAAAATATACAGGAATTTCAAACTGAATATCCTTTGCAAGTACACAGCACAGGTATTATCACGAAGAGATGCCAATCATCGCTGTTTCGTTGGTGACGACTGACATGGAACTAACACAACTCATACGTAATTACCGAACGTATTGGTAGCCTGCACTGAGACGTGGGGTGGGGTGACCCCGGTGGGGCCTACGGGGTGATGTTATTAACTTATAATTAATTAGGATTAGACTTCGTCTATCGCACTGCACACAACAGAGAAACGAGGATATTTAAAGGTACTTGGTTTGGTACAATTGGTGGAAAGCTGCAAGTTGCCCGGATTCGCTAGTAGCGTCACAATTTTCTCCTTCATTGTGTTGGAACAATTTCAAAAGCGGGAGCGATAAGACAAGGATTTTGTATTGAGTCTTCTCACAGTGAGGGACCATTTATGTTACACCTGTGTTTATGTATAGCAGGGTTACTTTCAAAAGCCCCCCCCCCCCCTCCATTTTGTGTGACAAAGTTCAACACGAGGCTCGCAAAAATTACGGTCCTTCCTAGGTAGTCATGCGACTGTAGCTGCTACGCAAGCACAGCTATACTGGCACCAAAACCAGGCTTGCCAAATTTACCTGGGCCTGATGTTGGAGAGTTTGTGAAATTAATCCTGCTTTGCATATTTGTATGTCTGTCTGTAGGTCACTTCTTTTGATAGAATCACTGTCACCCAGAAATTTCGTTTCCTTTAAATGTTTGGGTTGGTGGTTATTTCATGCTTAAGACAGATTCTGCGTTATGCGCTTATTTGGGGTGTACAGTACCGACATGTCCAGATTTACCTTGTGTACTCTACTGCACTGTCTGATGTAAACCTTTTGGCCGTATACTTGAGTATTTAGTCTGGCTGCAATATCAGAATGTACTGTAGTGTACATACGTGATGCAGCCTTCCACAGACCAGCTTAAATTTGGTGTTCACAGCTATACGCTGCTTGTACCCTGCTTTTTACTAGCTATCAAGGCATCTGAGTTGAGAATTGCAAGTTACGTTTGAGGGGGCGGGGACGTGGCGGGGAAGTTAACGGCCTCAGGAATTTCATTTCAGAATTCACAAATTTACTCGGAAAGAAATTATTAAATTTCTGTTTGAGTCAGTTCTGTATGGAGTTGATCACTTTCCACAACAGTAAACTTTAACTTATCATGAGCAGTGTCAGCCTATACAATAGAATATTCAACTCTTATTTCTAACAGAAAGTATTAAAATATTATTTAAACTTTTCAATATTTCACATGAGATCTATCAAAAACACAAACAAGTCGTAAACTCCAGCAATGATTCACAAAATATTAACACAACAAAACCCTTACATTTCCAATTATACAAGGTGCAATTTTAATCATATCCCTTGAATTGCACAATATGTAGATCCTATTGCATTGCGGCCTAACCAGCAACGAACAATGACGTCACTCTATTCAAAGTATTATTATCCATTAATTTAGGAGCGACGAGAGTTTTAATGGTCCCTTGTCGCGGAAAATTACCTGCTAAATGTCAATAGACACAGTGACCAGTCCAGTACCTCACACAACACAACTTCGAATGTTTAGATGTTTTATTGATAAGTAAATTGGAAAATATTTGTGGACCACTCACAGTGCCAAATTGGTCCCGCCATCCCAATGACCGTAAATATTACTGACGTGACACATTGGTAGGTTAAAGTGCGTTGTTGTGAACACTTTTATTATCGTCACCTCCATCAAAGTTGGAAATGATCCAAGGCGGTTCACAGGGGTAGATGATAGGAAATGAGTTCTCTCATGCGCATATTATTGAGGAATATAACAAGAAAATCCGCCACTTGTCAGTTCGGATTAACTGAGGCTTAACAGCGGCCTAACAAGTTGAGCAGATAAAGACAATTTTTCTGTAAATCGAATAAAGTAGAACTGCAATTATCCGTATTAAGCTGGACGGCGAAAGATCCGGATACGCAGAAAATCCGAATAATTGAAATTCTCTTTGAAAATTGGTTTCATTTGGTAGATTTAATTGCGCCTGTCACTATTTACGGTAAGCACTTGCGTCAAAAGCATTCAACAACGCCATATTTAAAGTTGCAGTAGCCGCAACACTGTACTGTACTGGATCCGATAACCGGTAAATTCTATGCAAATTAGTTTTGTAGAATTATCGGCAAATTTACCACAAATGTCAAACCAAATAGGACAATTGGCTATCCGGCAATCACCGTTCGGATAAGTGCAGTTCTACTGCAATACACACAGTGATTTGCGGGTTGTCGAATTTCATGGCGCGAGATAGAGCTCCACACATTGCGTAGAAACTACACATGGTACATAATAAATATAGGAGAATAACTGCGAACATAATGAGTGGGGGATAATTAAATGAGGTAAGGTACACTTGTACTAGAGAACAGCAAGAATGAATAGGAGGGGATCAGAGGCACAGCTCCACTCATTCTTAACCTCGACACTAAACACAAGCCAGTGTTCATTACAGTTTTACAAGAAGTTAATACCATAACCAGCCGAATATAAGGCTGAGGATAATATTAACAAATAGTCACAAAATCGAATGAACAAATGAATGTACATATTTATCGGTATAACAGATTGAGTAGGCGCAGACCGCTTGCGTAGTGCTACACGTACAGCGACATCAGACGGGTGTTATTACCGTCACGGTAAACAGAGCACCACTTCACTACGAGCAACGCTCATAATCAGGGAGGGACTAATTTTGCAATATGTACGTTGGACTGAACCCACCGCCTTCCCAACAGCGCTACAGTTATCCCGTAACTGTGGACAGACCGATCCAGCTCCCGCTACTTTGCTCTGCTGTATCAAGTTAAGATACTGAAGGAGCAACGTGTGCTTTATATCGGGATTATGTGTGTATTGTTGCCTGAGGTATACATACAGGCGAACAGTTGTGCTGATTAGGATTGTGTAGACAATTGTGACACTAGTGGTAATTGGAACATATTCTTCATCTCTTTATATTAATATATAAACTAGACTTTTCTTTTGTACATACGCAGACCGGGCTGTAAGGAACATTTATAAAATTGCAAATTCTATGACTGTTACTACACATGTTCAATATTGAATGCATAGGTAGTTACAACAAAATAAAAGTAAGCTGATCCAACGTGGGCCGGGATAGCTCAGTCGTTATAAAGACTCGCTACGAAATGGACGATCCGGGGATAGAATCCCAGTGGTGACGATGTTTTCCACACCCCTTCAGACGGACCTTAAGACACACACAGCCTCCTATACAGTGGGTATCGGGTCTTTCCCGGAGTTAAAGCGACCTGGGCATGGTGTAGACCATCCACCCGCATCTAGCTCCAAGGTTAAGGAAAACGTAAAGCTACACTTCTACTCACCATCCAAGATTCCGTGTCCTCTTCTAGGGTGAATTGTATTATAAGCTGATCATTTTCTAATTTCGTTTCCTACGCGTGCCATCACTGGTTACAAAAAGCAAACGTATACCGTAACAATACTCGCACTGTACGTAGAAACGTAAATTTGACGTGCCGTCGTTTTACATTTGTTGCGGCAAGAAAACAGTTTCATTACACACCCTTTGTTTTCAAGCGTGCAATCCGCATACATCTCTATAATATTGTCAATTGTGTCCTATATCGGCTGTACAACACTTATCCACATTATCTTGCAAACGGCGCAATTTTCGGGAGAGGTTATTGACTATAAAATATCTGTTTCATTATCGCCACAAATTATGTCTCAAACATTCCTCATTCTAATAAGAATTCAGCGAGATTTCATTACAAATTAACATACGTCTTCATGTATATTACCCGTACTCATTGTCGAATTCTAATAACACATAAATATCCATGAGAAATATTCAAAATATCTTCCAACATAAAAATCCATTAATATTCTCCCAGTGCGAGCTAAATTGTTTCATGCGCACAGTTGATGGAATTTCGGACAAACCGTCGGATAGATATGACAAAGTAATAGTCGTTTTCGCAATTTTTCGAACGTGTAAAACATCTTTTTACATTGCACTGTTCATCTACCGATTACAGACAACTAGAGTTAAAAAAGAAAATATCCAAATGTTTATCCGCAGGGTACTTTTACGTAAGAGAACTGGTAAATTAGCGCCACGCAATGTTTTGTTGTCTTTTCGTGTTACAAACATACAGTAGTTTCCTTTGGAACCTACACATGCATATATCCGTCCACGACCTTAAGGTATAAGTGGCGGAAGACTACAACGTTCCGTTCCGTAGAGTGAGACAAAATTAAACGTTGATACACTAGGTGAAACTGCAACACGTCAATTAACACCACGTGTTCTTGAACCATACATATTGGCTATACACAATGGCCACATCTACATTTGTTGTTTTCTCCAGTAGCTGAAGAATGAAGTTTGAAAAACATTTTATATTGTTACGAAAACACAATTATTGTCCAGAAAGACATTATATACTACTCAGTATAACTTAGGAAAAAATTATAATATAATAATAATATAATAATAATTTATTTAATGGGAATGGTTGTCTTGGAATTCTCATTATTTTGTTTTTTCCACATTCATTTCAATTCCGTAGCATCCTCCAATTTCAATTGGTTTATCAAACATGTCCTGTATTACCTTTTCTTCCTTAGCCAGTAACACAAGTTCATCTGCATATTTCATTGTGTGAATGATTTGCTCGCCTATTTTGATGCCTCCACACCCCAAGATATTCCTTTTCGGCATTATCTGTGACCCCTTTCAATCCGTTCCTCAGCCTCCTGTAGTTCTTCCTGCCTTTTTCAGTGTTATCATTCTTCCACTTCCTTCTTTCATTCATTTTACGGATCATTTCTTGTATAATCCAAGGTTTTCATGCTCTCTTCTCGACTTTTCCAACAAGATCATTGATAGCATCTAACACACATTCCTTTATATTGTTTCACTGCACTTTGACATTCCCACTGTCGTATCCAATTGCACCGAGTTTCTCTTCTAGAGTATCCCGCACTCTTTGTCATTCAGTATATAATTTCTACAAATCTCATTGTGGTCTTTTCTTTTCGAACCTTACAATTTTCTTCAATCTGGTGCAGATCTTGGCAACTAGTAAGTTGAGGTTAGAGTCAATATCTGCCCCAGGCACTGTTTCCACATCCTTCAAACTGTTTCTGAATGGATGTTTCACAATTACGTAGTCCAACGGATGTCGAATTCGATCTCCTGCGCCTTCCATGTGTACAGTCTTCTCCTACGCTTCCTGAAGCATGTGTTGGTAGGAATCAGTCCATTTCTTTCACAAAAGTAAATAAACAATTTAACTGTGCGATTCTTTCTTCTTAGGCCATGTGGTCCAGCAATGTTCCTATATGATTCATCTCCAACAACACTATTTCAGCCCTCAATTATGACGGTTTTTGTGTCACCCATTCCATCTTCTTCAAGCATTTCTTCAATCATGTCACACAACTCTTCCACTTCATCATCTTCATGCTCCGATGTTGGCATGTACACTTGCATCATCAAAATATTTATCGGCTCTGCCTGTAATTTAATAGCAATAATTCTGTCATTATAAACAATCTTCTTAATGACACTTCACTACACTACTAAGCGCCACTATTGCCACAACTTTTTCAGCCCGTTCAGCTCCGGAATAAAACACTGTATAAACACCACTTCTTATTTTACTTTCTCCTTTTCATCGTACTTCACTGACACCTAGAACAGTCACCTCGTTCTTCTGAAATTCCTTTTTCAAATTTCTCAATTTGCCTCCTCGATTCAAGGTTCTTACATTCCACGTTCCAAACCTGTGGCTGTGTTGTTGGTTCTTCTTTTCTTTGCAGTCCTTTTTGCTGTAGCACCTGCTGCTGGACATTTCCCCTAGAAACACTCCCCCCCCACACCCCCGGAGATCCGTAAGGGTGAGTGGTTTACATCCGGATTGTTTTGTCTCCTGAGGAAGCATCCCTCAAATATATCTCTGATTTAGGAAAGAGACTACCAAGTTAAAGCGATAAAGTGGTAGTTTTTGCACTTGCTTTCCACATCGTTGTACATCAGCTGTTCAAACCACTCTGGTCACGCCTGTTGCTGTACGATCTTCAACCATCTCAAGCATCATTTGCTCCGCTTTTCATGTCGTTACTGATGACGCTGCGTCCGGCATCGGAAGAATTTTATCGAAGTTCCCTCCTTCTAGGTATCTCTTCGTCTGGTTCCAACCCTCTTGAACTGTCCGGCTTGGGAGTCCCTGCTGGCAGCCCTGCTACGGCCGACTTAGCTCTAAGGGTTACTGGAAATCGCAAGCCACTCCACCACGTCAAGGTGTAGATAATATCGGGGATATATATATATATATATATATATGTGTGTGTGTGTGTGTGTATATAAACTTATAAACATATGTACAATATAACAATAACAGGATAAGCGTCTTTTTATTTCCAGTTCTTAGAGCCCTAGCAGATGAACACCCTAGTAAGATCAAGGGT
>Ga0268261_10000791_pt1 | contig 20690 bp, 6 predicted proteins | sample TergutNc150P1_FD_190353 | JGI IMG/M metagenome (GOLD analysis project Ga0268261, IMG submission 190353) | Nasutitermes corniger P1 segment gut microbial community from laboratory colony in Florida, USA - Nc150 P1 (SPAdes) (version 2) | ecosystem: Host-associated > Arthropoda: Insects > Digestive...
CCGTTTTTCTCTTCAAAATGCCGTTTATTTCATAATGCTACCTTTTTTGGTTCATGTATTATTCGCATTTTACATACAGGGTGTGCTAAAATTTAAATGTAAAACTCCGGTGCCAAAAGGTTATGGCACAAAGAATCAAATGGCTGGGGCATATCCAAAGAATGAACTAAGCAAGACCAACTAGGAAGCTATTATTATTGTTTAATCCAACTCATGCACTTACGTATACTATAAAACACAAACTCACACTAACATTTAACCCTTATCCTGCTAACGTGGAGAATAAGGTGAGCTCCTAATAATGCCAGCAAATGGCAGATGGGATTTAATTCCGCATTTAAAGGGTTAAAACACTTATAAAAACTTGTTAAAAACATTTTGGTGGCGTTACCCCTACATGTTTCGGTCTACCCATTAGACAATCTTCAGGGGGCGTACATGCCGTACTTTGTGCAGTTACCAGGTCCGATTCCGCTGATGTGCGTTCGTTGATTGTTTGTGTGGTATGTGGCTGTATGTCGATGCCGTCTGTTTGTGTGTGTGTGTGTGTGTGTCCTGAACTCTTGTCCAGGTGATGTCTAGTCATGGAATTCCATGACTAGACATCACCCGGACAAGAGCACAGGACACACACACAAACAGACGGCATCGACATACAGCCACATACCACACAAACAATCAACGAACGCACATCAGTGGAATCGGACCTGGTAACTGCACGAAGTACAGCACATGCGCCCCCTGAAGATGGTCTAATGGGTAGACCGAAACATGTAGGGGCAACTCCACCAAAATGTTTTTAACAAGTTTTTAAGTGTTTTAAATGTTAGTGTGAACTGGTGTTTTTATACTATATGTAAGTGCATGAGTTGGATTAAACAATAAAAATAACTTCAACTCATATCTTACCTGATCTGTCACAGTTACCATACCACGTATTAATCAACACTATACCGTATAATGGCACTAGACAACATGGTACTATATATTACTGGATCATCAAGGATTCAATAACAAACTTCCAGATATGTTGCCATTTAGTTCTAGTGCGGCCAAGAAACTGGCAGAAAACAGAACAGAAGTAACAACAATCAAACACAGGCATTATTTTGCATCATGTAAAACTGGAGTGGGAACAGAAAGTGTCACGCAGGCATGACACCATGAGGCTATCCTTTTTAAATTGAAAATATTAACTTATGCTCACAGGACAGTTAAGTTCTGGAATTTTATACAGCAATCACCTACTCGCAAGAAATGCTCAGCAACATCTGCCTGAACTGGGCTCTCTCTAGATGAACTAAAAACTTGATTAGAAACATGATTAACAAATAATGCACTAGAAAGAATCACTGATGAAGACACCAGTCATTGTGACAATGACATCCCCTGCTATGCTTCAAATAAATTACAGCATACATTTTTCATCACTGATATAAACCAACACAACACACTACTGCTTTGAGTTGAGTCTGGGACAACCATTTATATACTTTAAAACTGTTCATTATAAACAATGCATCATGTTTAGTATTTTATTCAAAATTACACATAAGCAAGTGTATAATTATTTTAATTTACACTGAAATTTCCAATATATTTTGATCCCAAGGTCATCCATCTGTACAGAAACCATTATTATAACCACAACAGTAGAATATACTGAACATTACTACATGAATATATATACATATGTGTGTATATACGGATGTAACATATATATGTGTGTGTGTGTGTGTGTATCTAAACGGTATTCTCAGCAATATGTAATAAGAAAATAAAAATTATCGTAAAATTTACTAAATTGTTATTTCTTTATGGTGGTGTTGTGACTGATCTTGCAGGGCATTCAGATACATTATTCCACTTTGCATACCTTCTATGATGCCTCATTAAAAACGTGTCTTTACCTTACTCTAAGCTTGTAATATCTGGACATACATAGAGTTTTTTTAATGCTTTGAGACATATCGGTGCTACTTCTACCAAGAAGACAAACAAGATATATAACATTTTAATACTGTACATACTGTGCAATGTATGAAAATTAATTTATATAACCATCTTCACATGCACAAAATATGTTCATCAGATGTCAGCAAAACTCCAACATGTTTAATCACATCACAGGTGTAATCACTGGGAGTCCTCTCAGTAGTCATCACAGTGCCCTCAAAATGTCCATTGCATAGTGAGCAAAAACAATGCCATACACTTGCACACACATTAAGATTCAATTTAAACACACTGATATCCAAAAACACAAATTTCAAAACACCAGGTGAGGTGTTCCATCGGACACCATTGCAGCTCTCGATGGAACATCTCCATAGTGTTTTAAAATTTGTGTTTTTAGATATTCATGTGTTTTAATCGAATTGTAATGTGTGTGCAAGTGTACGGCAGTGTTTTTACTCACTTAATGTGCAACAGACCATTTTGAGGGTGCTACAATGGCTGATGAGAGGACTCCCAGATGATGGCACCTGTGATGTGCTTAAACATGTTTGAAATTTGCCAACATCTGATAAACATATTTTCTGCATGTAAAGTCGGTTGCACACATTAATAACACATACTGCAGCTAAAATTCCAAAACTGTATAATTCCAAATAGTAAAAACTTACAGCAGGGTAAAAATAAATGTTACCACTATATAACTAGTACATACTGTTAATATAAATAACAAACACAAAATAAAATTGTGTAGGTGAACAATTCTGCCTTGTTTGTTCAGTTACTCCAAAACGATACATCAAATGTGGGGGTTATGTAGTACCAAGGGAAATATAGAAGCAGGAAGGAATCTTGTCAGTTTTAATCCTCTGGCTACTAAGTCTACACTGCTCTGCCTGGGATACTCAAGTCTGCAACTTACCTAGATTTTTAATTTGTTCAGGTGTGATCTACAGTGCCTGTGACACAGAGTACTTACTTTGCTACAAGCAACAAACACTTGGAAAAACAGTACATTTCTTCCAGTCCTGATGAGTCACTGAGCTTATAAATGATCAGTAACATATAGGTGGAGTATAAGAAACACCATGACAGCTTCAGTCAGAATAGGTGGGACTCTATGTTGAAAGATGTAAACAGTGCTTCAGCTCCAGTCCTTTCTAGTTCACCATGTTTGGCAATAATGAAAGGGCCTGGTTGGTGGCAACTGTATTCTAGACTTTAAAATGTAACTCATAAACAGTAACTTTACCTATAGTAGAAAATTCCTCTGGTGTCTTTCCACCAGCCATCAACCACTTGCACCACTCAATGGTTTCCAAATCTTCAATTGTAGACTCCGGACATAACAAAACGTCCAGTAGTTCACCCAGATATTTTAGTGATTCTGAATTTGAGCAACCTCCATTGACGTATGCAGCTGCACCACGTTTACCCCTTCTCAACAACGCACGGGGGGCAGTAACAGATTCCATGGCTCCTACTAATTCCTTTTTCAATCAAAATATGAAATTTCAACAAATGTCACGTCATGAGATAATTCGCCGCTTATCCAGCCTCACAAAAACTTCCGTCAGGTCATAAACCCGACTTAACGTCCAACAGGGCACGCACGGCTAAAAGAAACAGACGGTCGATGGCATCAACTGCAAATTAACCCCTCGACGTCGTCAATGCTGTAGCAATTTTGACAACAAATCACTAGACATAGTCTTCGCAGCATGACGAAAGAGTTCATACATATTCACTATCACGACATGTTCAAGTACTGTTTAATTAATACGAAAAGATCATCGAATAAATCATTTCGATAAAAAAATTCGCACTGACCAAGGACTAAAGAGCTACAACTTGGAAAGATGGCACTATTAAAGGAGACAATTACTGTGAGACGTGCGACTGCAGAATAGGCTCACTTCAGAAAGTTTGGCAACTGGAAGTATGGTTGGATACCTATGAGCAGGGGGATTACAGAACGTGACATATTTGCACACTTCACTGCATGCATTTGTTAATCGAGCAATACATGCGCTACACAATATTTAAATTCAGATACAATATTTTGTTACATTTCACATACATATTTTGGTATGACTCATAAAATCAAGAAGGACAATTACGAACATGGGAATTTTGTCATACACGTAACGTTGGCAGTACCGATTACAACCTGAGGTTTTTACATTTGATCCATGCCATCAACGCGGTATTTAGTCCATAGGTTAATGATTGTTGTCTGGAACAATATTGACGACACCGAGCAAAACAGACTTGATGTTCTGTAAAAATATTTATTTTACCATCAGTAAAATACTCACCCTGTAAGCACCGTAAAGGACAAGGAAAACATTTTTAATGTTGCTTTATCTTCCGTCGAGTATGAAGGCATTTGACAAGAACACTCGCCTAACACCGTATTTTGTTGCGTATGATATGCGCCTGCCGCAATTAATGAGCGTGTCCTTTAGCTTATCTGGCTGCACCGTTACGATCGGAAGAGACGTACATTCAGCCTTAATTTTGCAACTGTCACATGTGATTAACTGGAAAAAAATTGAACAATGGTAAAGGAACCTCATGCAGCAGGGGCAACATTGACTACTAAACATACTCACAAGTTTGGCCCGATTTGTTCAGTGCTAAATGAAAAATAGACACACTAACTTCAGTGTAAGCCCTCTTCAGAAATTTTTGTTAAACAGGAAACCAAGCTTTCTGGCTGCTGTCAGGCCATTCTGTAGTTGCTGACATTGCGAATCAAAGGCATGCAAGTCAGTTCTGAAAGGTTATTAAATAGTACATTACACTTATTAGTAGTGGGTTTCTAGATTCTGTTCATCACCTAATATCCTGAACAGTACAGAACAATCCTTTGGAGTTTCTGGTATGACATATGCAAGGAATACAAGGGAATGTATCGAGGTGTTTATTGGTTTCAATTTCATAAGAAAAATTCAGAATGAAAGGAAAATCTTCTATTAGAAGAAATCTTGTAATGTATATATCATTTCCAGTTTGAAAACATAGTTCATACAGTAGGAATCTATAATTAAATAATATTTAAAGTACAAATCTTACTATTTTTTCAAAACGAATCATCTGACATAAAACTACAGTACAATATATCTATCACACTGGATGGTACAATTTTGTATGGGCATGAGGGAAGTTGGTTGCAATATTTACACCATACAAAACATAAAACATCTCCGATGACTTAAGATACACTTCCCATTTATACGTGAAAGTTGTTCTGGCACAGCAGACAACAGAAAATAAAGAGAGATATAACTGAAGGATGTAATAACAGCAGAAACAGGATTAATAGAAACTCTTTTTTCAATACAAATTACATTATTGGCTTATAAATTGTTTTGGCAATACAGTAAAAGATGATTGTGTAATTACAAAATAATTACATTTGCAAAACAATCACCATATATACGCAAATATAATTTAGAGAATGTCAATGTGAAGCAAAGAGAACAGAGGAAACACTGCAGCCACACTACAGTATAACACCAAACAGAGCTGTCATGGACTAAGACACTTTTTTAACCAATTCAGTATACGAACAGAAAATTACCAACTGTTCAGGTATTCATTACATTTAAGGTATTTTTCTAACTGTTGTTTGTATTACTTGTACATGTTACATGCACTTCAGCTGTCTCTATATTCATTATTTATACACAGTTATTGTTTTACCACTGTAAACTGTATTGTACTGCATTCCCTTATTCTTGTATCATGTCTGTTATGTCATTCATGCTTGTGTGATGTTTTGATTTTGACCCATTTTCATATTCAGCTGTCAGCTAACAGATGCTGGAGCTGTGAAACATATATATATATATATGTGTGTGTGTGTGTATGTAAACAAAAGAAAGACATTAAAACAAAACATTAAATTCTGCATATATATTTACAGGAATGAATGGAAAACAAAACAAACCTTTTCTTTTATATGTATAACCTCTCTAGAACAATAACAACAAAGGAGCCAGAAATCAGATAAGAAACTAACTGCAACAAATTCTGAGAGCCTCTTTACACACAGTTTATATATTTTTAATGATAAGTAGTTACTTGTTTGGGAGTTTCTTCCAGAAGCCCAGTTCATATTTGAAATGTTTCTAATTCGGAAAACTTGCATGAAATAAAACAAGCAGACTTCCAAAACATGTTAGATTTGAAAGCTATGGCAATTAAATTCCAACCAAATTGTCCTGTAACACCTATTGCAGAATTTATATTTTACATGACAATAAATTAAAAAAAAAAAAAAGGGGGGGGGGGGGGGGGGACGAAAAAAAATATATCTAAGTTGTTGGTTGTACTTTGCAGCAGCAATACCATAGCACAATGGTTGAGAAAGTTGGTGAAGTCTGCAATACCCACAGCACTAACTTGTACACGTGTAATATTATGCAGCAACAGCATGAGGGACCCTGAGCACAACTATGGCAATTCTGATGGAGAGCACTTTCCCAATCTACTTTAAGAGCCTGCAAAATATGCAGCCAGAGGACAATGTATGGAGCAAGATGTACAACCATTTTGGAATTAAAGAAAGATTTCAAGGCTCTTAAGTGGTAACAGTGCTAGAACACAAGTCTCAAAACTGAGGCTCAGGTATACTAGCAACACAGTGGGTAAAAGTTCATGATGTACAGAATTCCCCTTACAAAGGATAGAAGTTTGTAACATAAGGAATTCCCTTGTACAGTTTTTCAAACTGCACTTTCCTAGTTCACATAAATTACCTTTCACTACCACTAAATCTTTAGGGAAATTACTGCTAGTAGGGGGGTAAAACTGGATTGGAGCTGTCTACAATTGAAGGCTTTGGTAGTGGTGGTGCTGAACCACTAAGTTTTGCTACTAGACTTAGTAGTGATCCTTCCAATTCCACAACAAAGAATTTTTGAGCTGCGTGAATCAAGACAGTTATCATGTAGCTAGGGAAGAGCTTCAGACAATTTACTGGAGTCTTCCATGATTCAGTCACCTAACCACGTTTATAAATCCAATTACCTTGTACACATACTGTATTTACATGCTCTGATGTTCAGCAATTTATTGTGATTTTCTTCTTGGAAACATATGTGTGCAAGCCCCAACATCACAAGTCCACATTAAAACCAAAAAATCAAGAATGTTTATGTATTATCTGTGATTTTATTTCATGGCCCTGTAAGGAACACAATATGTTTAATTCATTCATTAGTATTCAGCCCTTAGGCCGGTTTAGCAGGAACCAGAACCCAATCAGGTAACCGGTATGGCTCTGGGACACTGCATCCTGGGCAAGTTCAACAATATGTTTAAATGGTAACAAAATCACCTGCTACATGCCGTAACTATTCTTCCCGCAGTAGTTTAAATATAGGCACACTTAATCTGGCCAGCTTGATACAGAACTGCAACTCCAAAGCAATCCTTTTTTGGGGGGGGGACCAAAAAATAACCACATCACTAGGAAGGTACTATTGCAGATTCTACCCAGCAACCTATAACTTCTGTCCTTCTGCCCACACAACCCAAACCTACAGGAGTGCAAAGATGAGGCTGCAAGATTGACTTACTTCTTTGAATATGCAGAACATAACACTCTTTACAGCATTTCTGTTCATAAAATGATTTACTTTAATTCTTTGTCATAAGTCTATCAACATACAACAGCATGTGAAAATTTCAGAATACTGACACTTCAGCCTGCCCAGTCCAGGTTCATCCTGCGAACCAGCACCCTTGAGTTGTAAAGGTTCTATTTAAAAACCCTGCATGTAAATTTTTCATAGATATTCACCTTGGCAAGTCATAATCCTGTCTGCCAACCCATTAAGCCACCAGATAAGTAATGTACATTGTTGATGATGTGTGACAGAGATATGAAGGGTATGTGACAGAGATGAGAAAATGGCTGGCCAATAGAAATATTTATGCTAGAGGTGCAAATGGTTTCTGAGTCTTGTGTCACATTTCAGGCCATAGGGTTTCATATCCGACTCAAGCGCTAACTGGATTAAACCAGCTGAGGCTGGAATTGAGCAATATAATTCACACAAGTCCTCTGAACAAGATATTCAGTTATCCATGTAATTTGAGCTTGCAAGGGTGGAAAATGTTTACCAGTGCATTGGACCAGAACCAGCCTTGCATGTCTCAAAAAAAAGCAGAACATAAAGAAAAAGATCATGTGCTTGCTTGGCAACTAGCACATGACAATTTGGCATGGTCTCACCAGCACTCAAAGACAGGCTCAAGAATTGATCTCAGGACCCAAGTCTTGCTGCTACGACCAGAATACTGTCCTTTTATAGGATGCAGTCCAGGGTAGTTACTGGTCTTCTTACTGGACTTTACACTGTTGGAATATATATCTACATTATGGGGTTGATTGACAGTCCTGTGTGTAAGAGGTTTGGGGCAGAGGGGAGACTTCAACCCACCTTGTATGTGAATGTGAAGCTTTGACAACACTCATACATACTTATCTGGGTTCCTTTTTCTTGGCCCCTGAGGATGTCGGAAGTCTAAGTCTGGGGGCGATCTGAAACTTTATTAAATGGACAGGGATCTCATGGCTTGGACTTCAGTCTTAGGGGCGTAAAGGGCCTGTCAAAGGCCTACATGCCTCTGGACCAAAAGGACTCAAATCCATTTATCTATCCAGCCATGTAACTGATCATTAGTATCAATGTAGCGTGGGACGGTGTATTGTTCACGTGCAGGTAGAAATCTAAAGAAGTTGGTAAGAAGTGATTATTTGTTACTGTGTACCACCTGGAGCCTTCAACTGCAATTGGCAGTGTTCTGTAAGCATTTTTGTTTAATTTGCTTGGTTCTATTCATTCATACATGTGGATCAAGGCCTGTATAACAGGGTAGCACTGGTTCTACCTGAATGTGTACTTGGCTGGATTATTACTTGTGTTATTAGCCTAACAGTCAAGAATTCTACTTGATATTAAAAGGCAGTGCTTTAAACCAAAGATTTTTGAAGAATAAAGGTAAAATGTCATTCTACATCATAAAATGCTAACATACATATTTAAAGTTTTTTGTTTCAAACATAAAATTTCATTTTTTATTTCACAATTGTACCATGCATCTTGATATTATAAAAGTTTCTTATTTACCAACTGATGCACAAGAGAGTTGCTTTACAAAGAATACTAAAATTTACATTAAAACAGCTCCGACATGTTTCGATTTAATCACCGTCATCAGTGGGCGTATTATTCAAGCTTGCTAAAGTTACTGTTGTTAAAATAATCGATTAAAATACATCGGTCTGGTTAATTTGGTGGTGTGGCCGTATATATTATCAGGTCCCAGTTGGTGTACGTCTTGCACTTTTTGGAATATATATCTTCTAAACAGTGCAAGACATACACCAACTAGGACCACACCACACCACCAAATTAACCACACTGATGTATTTTAATTGATTATTTTAACAACAGTAACTATAGCAAGCTCGAATAATACGCTCCCTGAAGACGGTGAATAAACCAAAACATGTCGAAGCTATTTTAATGTAAATTTTAATATTCTTTTTAAAGCAACTCTCTTGTGCATCAGTTGGTAAATAAGAAACTTTGGTAAAATTTCATATATAATAATTGGATTTATAAACTGCTTGTGTTCAGTGATCATCAGGCAAGAACATAAACAGGCAGTCTGCTTCACCCAGCCTCTGCTTCCCTGATATCCCAGCAGTCACCTCCCTGTCTCCTCATAAGTATTCCTTGGGAGAGAGGTCAAGTGCCTGCTGAGTTTCGACTAGGAGTAGAGAGGCACTGCACAGCTGGGCCCAAAGAAGAAAGGGCAGGTACACACAATTGGCTGTAAGACTGATGGTGGGACTTGCATACCGCATTTATGCTTCCACATGCAGTGTGACTTGTGCATCCTCCATTCAATTTATTTCAACCCTGTTTGTTCACCTTCCTTTACGATCTATTGTTATAGATATAATTTAATGAAATATCTTAAAAATGAACACAAATAATAATTTGTAGGAGATGACATGTCATGATCACCTCCGTTTTCGAGCAGACCATGTACTCCACTGCATGCCTGAACGTGACAGACACTTGCGTGGAGATGCTCTTCTCTTCAGCTGAGAAGATCCCCCAGGCCTTTTGAAATTGTTGCCCGACAGGAATAAACTGCTTTTTGAAACAGGAACAGATATGGCAGGCAATGAGGAAGACAGGGAAGAGCTTCGTAGTCGACGATTGTTGGAAATCCCAGCAACCATGCAGGATGAGGAAGAAGATGAGTTTGGCAAACTGGCTACCGAAACACCAGTAACATCTGGTATTTTGGTAACTCTGACACATGGCTGATATTCCAATGAACTATGACCACTTGAATCCAAACTGCCTGTCCTTGACAGACCAGACACTTGCTTTTGTTTTATAACTGGAGGTTCAATAGTGGAATTATTAACCACTTTCACCCCATCAGCTCCCCTACAAACCCCTGTGCTATCAGATTTTCTGTCACTCGTATCTGGATGCACCACAGTTTCATCTGCCCCATCCTCAACTTTACCGCCACCATTTTTAGTCACTTCATTTGCACCTTCTTCAAATGATAAATGCACCTTATCTGTAATATTCACACACTTTCCATTTGTATCATCACCTGACACAACACAGTCATCAACTCTACTCAGTTTACTTAACAACCTTCTCTTTCCTTTCTGTTTGTCTGCTGGCCATCCTGTAAGGTTTTTCTTTCGTTTCCTTTTCCTTCCATGTATTCTCATAATCCGTCCGTCAGGACCATCTGAAAAGGCGATGGTCTCACATGTGGATGAAGCTCCACATTCAGAGCTGTTACACGACGATTCACCCAAAAGTGATGGGTTAGCCTGGCATCCTGTAGGCTCCTTGCTTATTACTGCAGGCTCATCCATACACTGACACGCAGAAAATTCATTCAGGAGAGTCACAACATCAATTTTAGGCCCTCCACGGCAACGGTACTCATTATGCTCATCAGGGCTTACCACAGAATTTTCAACCTTTAATTCATCCAGCACTGTTGGATCTACTTCCAGAATTTCATGCTGATTAGGCAGGTGCAAATCTGAATTCCTCTCTTTAAAATGTGGACACTTTTTATTCTGATGCTGAACACTTTTCTTACCAGTATGTGGTTTAAAATTCTTACTATCTGCAACTTTCTGGGTCATACTTGTTTCCTGTTGTGATTCATCACCACTTCCATCAAAGTCACTACCACTGATTTCTTCCCCTTCACTTCCCACATTGAACATTCTGTCAATATTTCTTGCAATCTCATGAAGATCTGGGTCTGATTCTGACTTGAAGTCTGAGTTTGTTCCTTGTACTACTGCCACAGATTCGACTGAGAGCGCAGCCAAAGGGGATGTGGTAGGGGAGGTACTAGGCACATCTATACTGACACTGGGAGCATCTCTACTGACACTGTCTTCTTCAGCAGAATTGATAATACCAGCTTCAGATTTCTGTGCCTCTTCTTTGGGTCTACCTGAATCTTTCCTTTTTCTGTGATGCATCAGACTTGACAAAATTGCCAGAGTTGAAGCATGACATCTTGGAGACTTCCTTGGCTTTTTGTCTAGCAAATGAGCGAACCTATTACGTCGCCTTCTTACTAAACCAGAAGATCCAGCTCCACCTCCTGGGCAGCCACTGCCAAATGCAAGACCCTCTGATGAAGACAATTCATATGGTAAAAGAAATGGTTTCCAGTAACAGGAATCACTCATACAGGAATATGCATAGAATTCCTCCCCTTCATCCTGCCTTGTGTATGTCTGATACCAAGGTTCACTCTGTGGAACAACTTCAAATGAGAAATGAAGTCTGTCCATGGTGGATGGCAAGTCATTCTCCACCGTCTCTCTTACATTTGATTTATCCCGTTCTTCTTCCTTCCTATCATCCTCTCTCTCTTGCCTCTTCCCACTCTTATTTTCATTTTCTCCAGCAACCTTCTGCTTGGATTCTTCCTGTGGATTAACAATTTTTTCTCTTTCATTTGTAACTTCATTGCTACATGTTTGTGCACCATTACATGTGGTTTTCTCTCCTGCAGAAGGCGAACCTGACTTGGAGCAACTTGATACACCAGCTGTATCCTTGCTCCCAATACTACTCTTGTCACTGTTACAAACAGCACTGTTGTCAACAGGGACCACAGTGGGAGGAAGTATACTTCCTTGAAAACGAAGTCGGGAACCAGGAATTTCAAACTTGTAATAATCCAAATTGTCATGTATGAATGCCTCAGCATGAGTTCTTCTTTTTCTCTTTTGCCGGGTTGCACTGTTGGTATCACAACTGCTAGCCAGGCTGCAGGTGTCCACAGAACACAATGAACTTTCATCACACTGTAACATGTTGCATTGATTCCCATTTTCACCATCGGCTTTAAAATGTACTACCAAAGCAGGCGTAACACTTTGATGTACTTGTATACTACCATCATCTTCCTTCTTCTTTACACTCTTTTTATTGTCACTCACTCGCTTTACATTGGACTCATCACTCAAACTTTCTTTCTTCAAATTTTTATGTAACTTACTTTTAGATTCTTTTTTCTCATCTTCATCCTCCTCAGAGGATTCTGTAGAACTTTCCCGCCGAAGTGGTTCACCAAACATAAAACACTCTGCCTCATCACTTAATAATGTGAGTTCACTTTTCCTAACCCTCTGGACTTTCACAGCAACTGTTTCTTCCACCTTAGTTCCTTCTTGAACCTGCTCCCCGTTACACTTCACATTGTTTGATACCTTTTGAAGAAGACTTGATCCCACTTTCTCTTCTTTAACTTCTGTTTTCAAAGACATCTCACTGTCTCTTTGAAATGAGAAATATCCACTTGATCGCAGCTTACTGTTTTTTAACTCTAACTTATAATATGCTTTATTGTCCTCTATCAGTTTCTCCTCTACTGATAATCGTTTCCTCCTAATCACCTGACTATTTCCACTCTGGTACAATGTGGATTTTGTCTCTTCCTTAACAACTGGGACAGTCTTGGATTTGTCTTCACTATTGGCCAGAGGCATTTCTCTAGAGGTACGAGCAGGCTGTGGGTCAGAAGAAGTGTGGCCCAAGCGTGTCCGTGCAGGATTTCCCTCATCTTCTGCAGTGGTTCCAAGCAGATTACTGGGGAGCCAGAGCTGCCCACGTGAACGCAAGTGGTGACCCGAGTCACTACCCGTTGGAGATAGCTGCTGTTGCAGAGATGGAGAAGAGTTGCTGCAGAATGAAGCCGATGCTCGCCTCACTCGCTGAGGTTTGTTGCCTCCTCCCCCTTGAATTTCCCACTGCTCACGTCGCACACTATTCCCAGAGACGGGGCTTTTCATTCCACCATGCCTCGTGCCATAGCAATGGCTCCATATGCCATTGCACTGTACACGTACCTGCAAGGACATTTCAGTCAACTGTTATTGCTGCATTGTATCACCAAGTACTTTACATGAGCTATGTCACAGTACATAACGCATAGGATACATTATGGCTACTCTCAGTAGTACTGATGACTAAAGGGTTCAGCACAGAGCAAAGCAGCAGCAACTTACTTTAACTTGTGGAAGAAGGGACTAAGACTTCATTTTTAAAGTAACAAAATATTAATTTAATTTCAATAGCTACATAAGTTTTCATTTCCTCAATGTTACACTCCTTTCAAGTGATCCCTGCAGAAGTGTAAAATCCAGGTTCACTGTATTTCCTACAACAAACATATATCATGCTATTATGAAATCTTATTGTATCACTCTCACTGTCATACTAAAAATCCTTGCATCATTGCTCTGTCAGACATTAAATAATAAGTCATATGTCCCAGTTTTGTCTGTGAAATGCACAAGAAAATCATAGAATGGGAAGATCAAGTGATAATAAAGGAATGTTTTATGTGTGTCATATACCTCTAAATTGTCCTTCTGTGGAAGCAACATTTTACTGTTTTCTTCCAGTGGCTGCTTCACACTCAAGGATGAGCGAGTAGCATGATATCCATTTGCATTGGAAACTGGAGTTTGCTTTTTTGAAGATGGAGAAAGTGGTTGATCTCCTTTCCATGCAGCTGGAGAGAGGGGAGTTGATGTATCGAGGGAAAGTGTATGTAGCTTCACCACACTACGCAGGGAACGACGATTGCTACCACTCAACTCGTCTGGGCATGGGCTGTAACAAATGACATGAAGAGTGTTTCGGTAACCAAACAGATTCACTTTTATGGCTCATCTCCACTGTCTGAAATAAATGAATTTTTTGCTTTAATCAGGCCAGTAGTCATTTCCACAGTGAGTTTGTGTTATTTTACAATACAATTAATTTGCAACCGGTATAATTAATTACATAAAGAACATGATGCTTGGCATACAGTCACTCCAAACTACTGAAAGGAATATGGTTACACAGCACATCTGATGTTGGTATAAAGAAGCCTCCTGTAAACAGAACATAATGGAATGTATATTACTGGTGTGCTATTGGAAAGTGGATGAAATATATATCCACTTTCTTGTTTTATTGTGATAATTAATCCTTCGATGACTTCTTCCAATGGCATCATGCCTGTCCTTGCAGATACATGTACAGTTAAATGGCAGCAAGTCCCTGCTGATGCACTGTTATTTTTACTTCATATCATCTCACCTGTACATCATTAAATAAAATGCATTCTATGTGCACAGAAATAAACACAGGGGGATGAGGTTGTCATCTGTTGATGATGATGAAATACATAAATCTAAAAGCCAACTTCATAAAATAATATAAATATGAGAGAGCTGAAAACAGTGGCCAGTGCCTTGCAGACAATATTAGCCCACGACAGGTTAATTACGCATTAAAAGCATATGAGATTTAAAAGCATGACGATAAACATTACCCACAAATTTTGTACAGTGCTTTTCACTGTTGTCAATCTCATGAGTGCTCAGTGATAAACCTTACTTATGTGTACAGTGGTTTTCCAGATGAACCCTACTGCTATTTAACCTTTATCGTCCAAGCCTTTTATATCCCAGTGCAGTCGTTCACAGCCAGAGTTCCTTTCATTTGAAATGCCCATTTCTGGGTTCGAAATTATCCTTTGTATTTCACGTATTTTTAAACCTAAAAAACTTTAAATAGAAAGTATACTTGAAGACTGGATCAATCTACCCATTCAAAAAGTTTTGACAACCCACTTATTTTTACAGAGCTTAGTTCAGAATCCTTTTTAAATTTGTTTTTTTCACTTTCAGTTTCTGAAATTATACATTTCAGGTATCTGCTTGCATAAATTAGGTATACTGTGCTAAAAAAAAATTGGATTCATGTGTACATGAGTATGTGACATTATTTATTGTTAGCAAATTGTTTACATTTCATAAAACTGTAGCTTATTTGAGTGGTCATATGAATGAGTTCATATTCCTTCTTCAAATGAGTACAGGAGGAAAGGAACTCAACCACATGTTCATCAAATATCCTTCATTCTGCCGCAAATACTGGCATATTATTCTTGCACACTGTAGTTTCATGCTGAGGTCTATCTTAAAATCAGTAATTCTCTCTATATCCTGTCGCCGTCATCACCAGTAGCATGAGAGCCCGCTATTAGCTGCAGCTACCCGTAGAACCTTCTTCCATGACTAATCCCTGGTGACTATCCACCAAATTCGGAATCCCAACTTCCTCAAATCTTCCACCATACCATACATTCACCATTCTCCACTGTCCTTCCTTTAAGTCTGTAGTCCATGATTCTGCTGGGTACTTCATTATTATGCACTCTTTGTAAAAGTCCAGTGACTAGTAAAGCTGGAATAATTTCTAATGTACCTTATTCTTCATTCTCCTTACTCTTGCACTGGATATCTTCCTTTCAAAGATGCACAGTTGTAATTCACCTCAATGTGTTAAGCCCATCTTTCACTTCAGTATATCACAATGGGTCTAACAAGGGTTTTGAACATACCAACCTTCGTTGCAAGAGTAAGCAATTGTCATTTAACCTTCAGGAAATGGATTTAAATTCCAGTTGTATATCACCATGGCCTGAGTCCTTCTGGTTTAGCATGGACATTTAAGTTTCTACCAAGTAAACACACAGATGGCATGCTAAGACAATTGCCAATAAACTTTAGAGCCCAGCATATGGTATTGTAGGACGATAAAGGTTAAAGTGCCTTTGTAGTCCATAGTAACACTTATCTGCATTCTCTATTCATCTGTAATTTCTTCCTTTGTATCACTGTTCTCATTAACTAGTGAGCCCAGGTACATAAATCTATATGCCCTCTCAAAATTATATCCCTTAACTTTTTAACGTATGGCTCAACCACTGTTTGCTTCTATTTCCTTTAACTGTCATGTATTCAATTCTTTCTCAGTTTACTTACAAGTCAATTGCATTAGCTATAAAATAATTTGTCAGGCCAGGCAGTGCAGACTGTGTTTAGTCATGCTTGGAGATTCATACACACTCGGCTTTGCTGGTTGGTGAGTTGTGTTGTTTCCAAGTGCATTAGTATGGCTACAAAGCAAAAGCTTGCTGAACGAAACATCATAGAACTGATATTACAATTCGACTTTGACGCACATTCACCTGAAGACAACATCGCTCCTCACTGACACTGATAAAGACAATATTACTGACATAAACTGCACACAGTGGAGTTAAAACATACACTGTCAACCTAATTTACCTGTAGTCCACAGGTTTACAGGGGGGTCTCACTGGGTTACAACAGATGCACCCCACATAATTCAAGACTATCCTACTGCAAGTTTTCATGCTTATCTTGTTTGAAATATGTAACTGTTGGTGGAAAGACAGATATTATCACCGGTACCTGGGCACAGTGGATTAACCCTTTCGTGACCAGCAGGACGTATAGGTCCCACTTACAAAGAGTCTTTTCAAGTCCGTTGGGATAACAGTATCCCATTTTTTCTCCGTGCTTCCATCTACCTTGAAGTATCTCTGTTCCGTTGAACCAGTCAGAATGCATTTTCCCACGAAACAGCCGTGAACAAATGATACTGTGTGCAATGCTGCTATGCAGTGGGAAAGTGCATTCTGACTGGTTCAATGGAACAGAGATACTTCAAGGTAGATGGAAGCATGGAGAAAAAGTGGGATACTGTTATCCCAGCAGACTTGAAAAGACTCTTTGTGAGACAAATGTCCCGCTGGTCACAAAAGGGTCAAGGAAAGTACACTTTGTCTGACGTGATGTTCACAAAATGTATGTGTTTGTGTCAATTACTGTGCAGAGAGCAAGATCAGTGATTCTTTGACAGACAGGTGGTCAACACAAGAGCAGTGTTATGTGCCTTTTACGGAAACATCATGAAATTAGACGGATCCTTATATGTACTTAAAACAGTTCTGCACTTTGGTGACAACAAAAGTCAACCTGACAAGACTGATGAAAGCTACAAGTGACTGTGGAAAATGAAAACAATATTTGATGACAAGAATGACTTGTATGTTAAATATCACAGCCCAACTGAACATTTAGCAGCTGAAGAAATTATTGTGCTCTTCAAACCCACAGTCATTTTCAAACAATAGATACCGAAGAAATGTAAATGCGTTTGGGATCAAAATCTACAAGCTGCATGATTCTAGGGGATATACATATAATATGACTGTGTATTTGGACAAAGACAAGACACATGCAAATCTTTTAATTACAGCTACTCATGCAACTGTAACCAGAGTTACTTCAAGGCCTGAAAATGTGGGACAGAAACTACACAAGGAAAACTTCTTTCAATTCAGTGTTATGTAACAACTTACGTACTAAAACAATAAACTGCTGTGTGACTGACCTAACATAAAAAGGATGCCAATGAATATTGGAAACAAAATGAAACTGAAGCAGGGTGACATAAAAACTAGAATGAAAGGTAACATGACATCCATAGTGTGGAAAGACAAAATGTGATTTCATGACGAACACACATTCTCCACCAGTGGAGGGTAATTTCTGTGATGAGCACTGAAAAGCCCCAAAACTGGCCATAGTAAAAGACTGTACAAATGGGGTATATGAACAAATCTTATCACATGATGAACACTTACTCCATTAGCAGATGGAATGGGAAATGAAGGAAGAAGCTATTTTCCCACCTTCTGGACTTTACCATTCTCAACCATTTTTTTATCCTTCCTGCCTCTAGTGGTTCATATGTAGGTCACTGCAGAAGTTTTGTGTGGGAGTTGTTTGAAATAAAATACAAGATAACAATTCTATTGATATTACTGAATGTTTACAAATACGTCCTCTACTCAACGTAATCACCAACACTGTCCACACACTTTTCATCTATGAGGTAAATGATCAATTGCAGCTCTGTATTCATCCTTGCTCAGATGATAATCACTCGCTGGAGAGATTCCTACTTCTGTAGCAACTGCCAATCATGTACTGCGCGTATGTTCAAGGACAGACATCACTTGTTCTGTCACCGATGTTGCGGCTCCACTGTGAAAGGGGCACCTGTCTCTTCCCAGCCACTCTTCATGGCATTCACCCATTTGCAAACAGTTTCATATGAAGCAGCATGAGACCATAAACCTTCCTTCAACATCTTATAACATTCTAGAGAACTTTTACCCAACAGAACATTAAATTTTGTTAATGTTTCACGCCTGCCTGCAAGAAAGTTACTGTACTCTTTTCTGATCCATAGCTAAAGAGCAACTGTCATCACAAAGACAGTGAACCTTTGTAACAGTAGCAAGAGTGCCACTAGCACCACACATTATTTGAATTCAGTCATATGAGCACTGTACAGTGTTGCCACCATACATAAAACTTCTAAAATGACCCACATAATTATCACACTGACTATTCATATTGAGAAAGTTGGAAGGATACCTTGATGTCATACCACATGAAGAGGAAAACAAGCCCCATTCACTAGCCAGTCAAAAAGACTTAACACTGACCTCTCATGGAAGGAGGTGTTGGTACCTATGCATCTTGCTAAAATGAAGGAACAAGAATGAAATTCAAGTGTCCAGGATGGAGTGTTGGGTTGTGCGCTAGCCCATGTTTTGAGGTTTATAACAACGAACTGCATTTCTGAGAACCTGACACTAAATTGGAAAACTTGGGCATACAAAACTTAGTAAATATTACCACTGTAAATACTGAACTGCTGTTTTTCCATCTGCACTTTCTTTATGGAATGGGGGGCGGGTCAAAGGAGTGTGCTTTTGTCATGCTGAGAAAAAAGAAAACAAGTGTGACCACTTGGAGACATCTGTAAATAATTCATGACTACTGTAAAATCTATAAGGGTGTTGGTGAGATTTACATAATGCTATCAATACAAAATAATCATCTAGCATGTAAGGCCCCACTTATCTAATACTAAACTAAAACCATTATGACTTGGATGACAGCCAACCAAACCAAGGATAGGAACAATTACAAAAGAAAAGCAATGTAAACAAACTTGGATAACACCAGGTATAAAGTACATAAGGTTTAAGGCAGAAACAGGGCACATTAAGGGAAGTAATCTTATGTTAATTAATTTTAAACTGTGGCAGTTTCTGTCAGAAACAGTATTTTGTTAACACATTGCAAACCCAAAATTTGTTTCAAATCACATCTTAATTCAAAGGATATCTATTTCAGGTATCACCCCAATTTTAATTCAGTGCCATGTCAGAGAATATTTAGGACAGGAATGTACAGCTACAACCGACATTGCAGAAATACAAGATAAACTGTGCTGTAAAAACTTCGCAGGGTTTACCTACCCAGTCGCTGAGAAGAAGCTAGTGATCGCTTGTGCTAAGATGTCATCTGCAGCCAATCAGATGATGCTGATGTCGGGTAAATGCAGACCTTGATACAGTAAAAATAAATATGTACGAAATGTTTGGTGTGTACTATACAGCGTGTCATGTCGTTCTACCTTCAATGAAATTTTGAAAATCACCACTTTTTTTTAAATTGTAATTTTATGATCAGAAGAAGTATGTTACTGCTTAACAGCAAACACAATACCCTAATTACATTTCCTTTCTGGGTGATATATACATATGTGATATGCTCTTCTCAGTGTAATTTTTCAAATTTACTCTAAAAATGGACACACACACACAGTGTGTCAAAAAATTTAGGAGTGTAAATCTACACCTTACTAACTAACAGGGCTCACTACGTTCTCGCAAAGGGTATCATCTGTTCTCAGTCGCCAATTTATTTTTTAACAAGGAGACATGTTTAGTTACTTGCAGATCTTCAGCCAGACTTTTATTCTGAATGAGATGTGACGGGATGAAGACATCAACAGGAGTCAAAACAACAACATGTGCCATATTTGGTGAAGTTTAAAATCCTAAACCACTGATGATCTACCAACAGCAGTACCCACATATGTATCATCCCTGTCTTCCTGCCCATATAACTGCATCCATGCAGCACAAGTCCTCGAGATGGAACAGTTTCCCAGCTAATTGCAAAATTCACCACAGTTTATGGAAACCAAATACTGTTAATAGGAGCCTTGCCACTGGACCTTATCCACAGCCTGATGAATCCAGTCTACACCCTCCAATGCAGCATTTAACCCTTAGGTGACTAATGTCATATATATATGGAGCACCCATTCTTGATGTTTCTAGATCACACACAACGACGCAGCACAGTCGGTAGGACTCCTCTGGACGAGTGATCAGCTCGTCGC
>Ga0268261_10000792_pt1 | contig 20684 bp, 6 predicted proteins | sample TergutNc150P1_FD_190353 | JGI IMG/M metagenome (GOLD analysis project Ga0268261, IMG submission 190353) | Nasutitermes corniger P1 segment gut microbial community from laboratory colony in Florida, USA - Nc150 P1 (SPAdes) (version 2) | ecosystem: Host-associated > Arthropoda: Insects > Digestive...
TTTAATAGTATAAAGTGTATAATATATTTTCAGTATAATAGTGTAAAGATCGTCAGTTTTTCATTCTACTTTCCATTCTCCTTCATCCAGTTGGGTAGCTGTTCATCTCAGCCTTTGGTGAGTTTTTACCCTGTTATAGTGTGCTTTTTACTATTTTATAAAACTTATCTTTAAATAGTGGGCAGCATCCAGAACGAATTAAACTATTTTCTATAGAAATCTACGGGAAATCACGTTTCGGCTAACGAAGATTTCGGCTAACGAATGTGATTCCGGAACGAATTATCTTCGTTAGCCGAGGTATCACTGTACTAGAAAGAAATATGCTCATAGGGGACAGACCTTACCTCGTAGGTCTGACCGTTGCTATCAACGTCACTGTGGGGCGCCGTCGCTGGCGAGACGACGTTTCTGTCCTGCGTCCAGCGTCTTGTTAGCTGTGAAGTAGACGATTAATATTTTTACACTTTGGATGCAATAAGAACAACGAACTATTGTTTCCTATGCTACGCAAAATGAATGTACAGTATGTGCATGCCAAGGCTTGTTACAGCACATTAATCCTTATCTTATTTACTCTTTGCTGTACATGCACCTTTCTCACGTGAAAGCCATAGGCTTGACAGCCACTAGTCGTACTTTAAATCCGATTATATTTTCTGTGCTTGACTTCAGATGTCTGAAGCGACACAGTTCCTGGTCTGGGCCTGGTAGCACACATAATGTTCGGGTTTGGATAAGTTTCGGGCATGGTCCAAATGAGACAATAACTAACTAGCTCCATGAAGCAGAGTCTCCTTGAGAAGCTAATAGGTTCTCAGCTAGTCAATAAATTCCCCGCATTTTATCATCATCATCATAAATATCAAGGATTGGACCCTTTTATTCGTTCCGTCTTCAGAGTTACAAATGCTCTCGCCAACGTTTCTTTGGTCTTCCAGTTGTTCTCCTACCTTGTGGTCTGTAGTGATATGATTTCAAAGGGATTCGGTTTAGTGGCATTCTTTGCAAGTGTAAAAGCCAGTTCCGTCTGTATTCATCTATATTGTCTAGTATGCATTCAGTCTGTAGTTCACGGCGTACGGAGTCCTATGTTTTGTGGTCATAAGAGTGTAGCCTGCTAGAGGTCTCAGTAACTTCATTTCTGCGGCTTCAATTCTTCATTTCTGTAAGGCTGTCACAGTCCACTTTTCTGACCCATATAAAAATGTAGGCAAAACTAAAGTGTTGTATATTTTCAAAATAGTTTCAGTTCTCACTTTCCTAAAAATAGTTCTCTTAATAGTAACAATTAATTGTAAAAATTTTGCTAATTTAAATTCCACATAATTGGAAAATTGGTAAGATATACTGCAGCCTAAATAAGTAAACTGGTTAACTTCTTCCAGTGTTTCATCGTTTATAATGATTTTTGTTCTTAGGTGGTCTGTCCCAACAAAACCAAATACCTTCGTCTCTTTTTGTGGCAATTTCCAAATTATACTCTTTGGATATTCTATGTAATAAATAAACTGCCTGTTGCAGATTGTCGTCTGTGTCAGAAATAATAAACTGGTCATCTGCAAATAATAGTGTGTTAAAAATTAACTCTTTAAAATATTTACTAGTTCTTAGTTTCGTTAACCAAGTCCTAATAAATTCATCCAAATATAAATTAAATAAAACAGATGATAGAGGGCATCCTTGCCTAACCCCTTGGGTAATAACTCTAAAATCGTCAGATACTCCATCACCTGCATTAACTCTTATAATGTTTTCCATATATATATTTTATGAATTATTGTAATTAAATAAGTTGGGATTCCTTTGCTTAACATAATGGTCCATAATTTGTCTCTGTCTACAGAGTCAAAGTTTTTTTTTTTAAATCAATAAATGCAATATGTGGGAATTTTAAATTCTCTATGTTTTCAGTTATTTGTAACGGTGAAAATATGCAGTCCATGCAGGATCTACCTTTCCTAATTCCATTCCGTTCTTCTAATAATAAAACTTCTGCAATTACTGTTAATCTCTTTGCAATAATTTTTTAATAAATTTTGTATCCAATATTTCATAAACTAATACCTCTTTAGTTATCTGGATTATTTCTATTTCCTTTTTTGTGTATTGGTACAACAATGGCTGTCCATTCTTCAGGAATTTCCCCGTAAATCCAGAAACATTTAAAAAATTAAAAAATGTATGTAAAAAACTTTTTGGTACATGTTCGTACAGCTCATTATTCATCCCGTCTAATCCTGGAGATTTTCTGGATTTTAATGATTTTATAGTTGTTTCCAATTCTTCCATTGTAATTAAGTCAACACAATTTTCTATTAATTTTTCACGTTTTCCTTCTGTAGTGTTATCCTTAAATTGTTTAGTCCAAAGTTTTTTATTGTAATCTAACTTTATGTGTTCAGTTATTGGGTTAATTTGCAAATTATCTTTTTCAGTTCTGTTTAGATTTTTAATCATTTTATGTGCATTTATTTGGCGTCCATGTAAATCATGTTCAATTCTCGATACAAATGTTTCCAACATTGCCTTTTAATTTTTCTTGTTTCTCTTTTTACATTTGTCACTAACATTTTGTATTATATTTTGTCAGTTACTAAACGTGTTGTTAAATACCGTAAGTAAGCTTTCTTCTTGTTTTCAATCAAGATTTAATATCATCATTCCATAAAATTAAACGCCTTCTGCATCTTCTTTTTTTCTTTTGCCTAAAGCTTCGTTAGCTGCTTGTTGTAATGTATTCTTTAAAGTTTGCCATTCTACATTAATATTAAGGCTGCATGGTGAATGTATAAAATTTTGCTCTAATCTCCTCTGATAAAGTAATTTTATATTTGGGTCCTCTAAAAAATGTACTCTAAAAATGTCTTCTTATCGTGGAAATCTTTTAATAACTGTATACCATTTCTGAGGTAAACAAATTTTGGAAATTAATAAGTAATGGTCTGTGGCAATATCGTATCTCCTAAAAACTTTGGTGTCATTTACTAAAGGTGATAATTTCTTGTTCGTTAAAGTGTAATCTACAATGGACACTCCACGTCATTTTATAGATTTCTTTATGTCTAAAAAATGTTTTCGTTATTTTTAATTAATTTACTTATGCAAATTCTTTGAGTTTGTGTCCATTATTGTTACTAGTAATTTCACTATTTCTTTCCAAAATTCCATCGATATAAATTTTCCCAACTCTTGCATTATAATCTCCGGCGACAATAATGTAATCGTTTTTGTTTATTTTGTCTATCTGATCTTGGGGAGTTTCATGAAATTCCTCTGTTTGTTCAGTTTTCCCTTTCTCAGGGGCATAAACAGCCAGCAATGTTAAATATCCTCTTTGTAATTTATATCTTAATTGAAGAATTCTTTCATTTATAAACATGTAACTATGTATTCTCTATTTAAATTTGGTTTTGAACATTATTGGTCTATCTGCAGCTGCTCTTTTATTCGTTGGGACACCACTGTACAATAAAATATAATCTTTCAAATCTTGCGAGCCCTTTAATTTCTTTTTCATTTCTGGTGTCACTACTATATCTACATTAACTTTTTTTAATTCTTTCTGTAGCAGTTTCTCTTTGCCATATAATCCATGGTTGTCATTTGTAAATCAGTCCTGTGCTTCCTCTGGAGATTCTGAGTTGGGTAGGGTGTCCTCAGGATGGATAACCAGTCCCTCGCTGAGCAAGTTTGGTGCTAGCTAACTTCAGGGCTTCCAAACATGCCCGTTGTCTTTAGGGGTGTGCTCCCTTAGCCGAAGGTCTCGGTTTTCAGGCGCCGAGAACTCGCCTTCTTCCACTCCTTTCTGCTACAACTTAAGTTGCATTGCTCAGGGATCACGAACGAGGACGTCAGGAAGTCGGATTTGCTGGCAGAGCTGACCGATGTCATGTTAGGCGGTGTTGCCCAAGATATGTGGATATTATTTATCGGCGTCGGTAATAACCCCGCATTGTATGGAAACCGAATATTCATTACAGGATTCACTAGAGCCGCCAACTGTCCCAAGTCCGAGGCAATTGTGAATGTTTCGTAACATGGTAATTTTTTACGATTAGGAAGTATTAGGACCTTGTGCAATCCCCCAGCTGGAGGACCACTCCTTGTCGGCTGTCCGCGACTGTTTATTCAATACATTTGCAGCTACCCTCTGTACTGGATGCCACTCCTCCATCCGCAAACTCAAGCCGCGCCATGCCGTGCTAATAGGGACCCCTTTATTACTTTCTTTTCTTTGCATACTTGTTTTATCTAAAGTTTGTGACAGATAATTAACAAACGGCATTGAGTTCTGTGACCATAATTGTAGACTATGAAATGAACGGCGAGTTACTATGGGAATACACATGAACTTCATGCCTTGAGTTGAGAATTTATTTAAAGAACGGACTTGGGAAATCCGGTTCTGTTGGACTCCGGAAAAAAAAAAGATCTGAATTTCTCTGACAATTTTTTTCAATCTAACAAACCAATTTTATAAATGTCCCTTCCCAGAAATAACACGTTACACTTTTGTCTTTCGACGTCATGTTCCGTTCCTCAAACACAAACTTAATAATAGATGATCTTAAACTCTCATTAAATAATTAATTCAAGGATTATTAATGTCTACATATCAAAAGAAACGTGTATTAATGATATGATAGTCTGAGGATATTGTAAATAGATGGGATTCGGAACAAAATCGAATTTGGTTATGAATGTGTAGTTGTAGCATTTCTGAACCTAAACTTTGGGTTTGGGTCGTGGAGCCTCTCTTGCAGGACCAGTAAAATTCTAGAATTTCGGCTTCCTTTGTCCGATAATATGAACATCCTTATTCTTATGATTTTGTATGACTTTCACTTGCTGTCTGTATTGGAAGCGTTGCCAGTTGAATGTCAGACGTCAGCCACAAATTAACATGCGTGGCAGGCATGTCATTTTAGATAAATATAATGAGTGTTTATGGAGGTTTCATTTAATGTCAGTGCCTAATCATTCATTTTTTACCACGGATGAAATTATAATGAATGTTCTGAGTACATAATTTCTATTATTTCTACACGTACTCTTGATGTAACCTTTCTCTCACGGATTATATCGGTGTATTTCTTCTGTCTGGCAAAATAAATAACCCATCCTTTGAAAGTAAGATGAGTCTGAGTCAGTCTATATATATGGAAGATATAGATGGCCTGAATTTTATCTTCATTTATTTAAGTGTTCCGTAAATCCACTGACTTGAGGCCATTTTGAACATAAATGTGATAAAAATAAATTATAAGAATTTAGTTCTTACTTCACAGCAGATACAGCCATTCTCCATTCAAGAGGCTACTGGTTAAAGCTGATTACGGAATTAACCGTTGTTTATGGAAAGGACAGTACTGAACATACAAATAAAATATGTAGAGAAAATACAGAGATCATATATGCCACAGACGATGGCCGATATGCATACCACTTTAAATGGTTAAATACGTGTAGTTTTTAAAAATATTAGTAAACTCTTTGCATGTACCCTTAATAATGCATTAAAACGCATCAAAGGTCTGCAGTCTTCTTACAATGAACCTGCCGTGTTCCTTCACACCGAAAGATAAACCTCTAAGCCAAAAGCCTCACACTATGTGTATTGATTTGCATCGGAGTTTGGATTTAAATGCAGCGGAGTACCGGCAGACAACATAAAGGAGAGGTCAGCCTCGCGTTTCGAAAGCTTTATTCCCGGCGTAAAAGCTAATTACATGTTTTGTTAATTTATTTGACGAATCTGTCAAAATCCAACACATAACAGATGACAGACTGGATGATAGGGAGTAATGAATTTGAAAAGACGTATAAGCGATAGGTATGGCTGCATTTAATATATCATCATTGCATTTGCTTGAAGAGGTTGAGAAAAACAACGATTGTTTCAGTCAGTCTAGGGGGTATATTGACCGATATTATGATCCAGCTCCTTCAGTGTATAAGTCAGAAGATTTGTCGCCAGAATAAAATTGCTGGGAACACTGTTTAAATGTAGGCGTCATGAAACGAGAATGAAAATGCAAGGTAATCACGAACCGTGAGCCAAACGATTTGTGAGAAATTTAGTTTAAAATTATTATTTAAGCATTCACGTGAAGAAATTGAGAGGAACTGGGACGGAAAAAAGATTTGTTTTCAATCAGATTTTCTCTGAATTATAGGTCTAGAGCGTGACTGGTACATCAACCTGTTTTTTGTAGAAAAGTAAAATCGGATATAGAATTTATGAAAAAGAAAGATTGGCCCCCCACATGCTATCGAAATAAGTTTAAAATTTGATCTTAGTCTAGACAGTAACAAACACTCTCTGAAGACATATAAAGTTCTTATATACCTTAAATACAGCACTATTTCTTCCACTTTTGATTTTCGTATAAAATTAACCACGACATAGTATAAAAAATTTATACAAAGACATAAACAGGAGGAAAAAATCTGACACGGTGCCAACAATTTCGCCTGATACTAGTGGTGTTACAGTTCATGTAAACTGAGCTTTCTGCATTAGTGTGAAATGTCATAACCCTTGAAAATTTATTAGGTTGAAGAAAATAAGATTCATAGGAAAAATAATCTATGAACCAAAATGTTGTTTGTTGGCGGTGACGCTCTAACACAGCATACTGTGCAGCTGTTTCTCTTAGCTCTTCTTAAAACGCAAGCTTTCAGAGCAAAGTAAATGTAGTAAGTGGCCTATTTTTCATGAATTATATTTGTACGAAAATGTATTTGACACTTGTTTGTATATTACTAAATGAGTAATATTTTGGCACTATTGCCAGAAACCCGTTAAACCCATGTAGAAGTTACGACGAGATGTTTTGAAAGAGAACTACTGAATAAGCGTTGTATCAAAGATTTTGCTTCCACTTTTTTTAGTGTTGTCCCTCTGTCCACAGCTCCGATATGGTACAGACGTGGTTATGGCTGTTACTGGCAATAGCAGTGGGTATATTCCTATGTAAATTTTGCACTTGGTGCGCACAGCAACACAGAGAATGTGGATCAACACGTAAGTATTACACATGGATTCAATTAAAGAAGGTGATTACAACACGAAACAAATTACTGGAAAACAATGAAACGGTATATGAAAAACTGAAAATATATCTGATCATATACAATGTGAAACGTATCGGCGAGCGAAATAAAATTTTTTAACAAAAATGTTCTTTTCCGTACAACGTATGAGGCAGAATGTTATCGAGATGAGAAACTGACGTTTTAATGGGGACGACGGCAGTAGTAGTAGTAGTAGCAGTAATGGTAGTAGTAGTAGTAGTAGATATTGTTGTTGTTGTTGTGTTATTGTTGTTGCTGTTGTTGTTGTGAAAGTTTTGTTAATATTACTAACATACGAAAAATAAAAAAAAACTGGTTTTAAGTTATTGCTTTCTGGCTGAGGCAGGGATAGGACCGACAGGCGTGCGCTTACAAACACATAAATGGAATTATCAAAGTATGCGCAATTGGATAGTCTTAAAAACAATTTTAAATTTGCATTAAAATTGATATTGAAAAAGTCCTACATGTTTCGGTGTAAAACACCATCGTCAGGGAGCATACTATCTGAGCCTTGCTAAAGTTACAATTGTTAAAATGAGTTAAAATACATTGATGTAGTTCATTCGGTGGTGTGGCCGCATATAATGTTATTTGGTCTTGATAGTGCGTGTGTGTGGCACACATACACTAACAAGGACCAAATAATAATATATGTGGCCACATCGCCGAATGAACCACATCACTGTATTTCAATTCATTTTAACAATTGTAGCTTTAGCAAGGCTCAGATAGTGTGCTCCCTGGTGATGGTGTTTTACACCGAAACATGTAGGAGCTTTTTAATGTCAATTTTAATGCAAATTTAAATTTGTTTTTAAGACTATCCAATTATGCTTCAGTTAGTGAAAAAAAAACTTTGGTAATTATCATAATTATGTACGTAAAAAAATAAAACATAAATAGAAGTTCGGTTTCCATGTAAGGGATAATTCACTTCACCAACTTACAGACAATTGCATACTCAGAAAAGCTTTCCTTTACAGAGCTGTAATTTCAAAATATGAAAGTTGCTTCAGCTTAACAGCCACTTTTGCGTGTGCCGTTACGATGTTAGCATCCTTCAGAACAATGAAATATTTCATATACACTTTTTATATCTAGCTCTGACGTAATTCACTTAAGACATACGCTCTAATTTCTACTAAACGCAGAGTAATTTATTTTTGTCATTTACTCATTCGAAAGGTATAAACATAAAGCAAGCGATAAATTATCGAAAGTATCTGAAGATACGGTTTTATACAAAGAGATAATTTTGACTCATCACACTTAAAATGAGCATTAATCTTCTGAGTAATTAAATTATAGTTGATGAACTATATAAATCTGAAAATTATTTACTCAGAGTTTGTAAAGTTTATTGCATTTAATTTCTTTCTAAAACTAGCCGTTGGCCTATTTAAGTACAATAGCAGTAATAAAATTTGTTTTAAGGGAAGACAGAATATGCAAGCATAATTTAACTTTGAAGCGTTTTCGGTATCTTGCACACTGCTTATATGTCAGATTATCATTAAAAGATAATCCATTGGGGTTAGGGTTTTAGTGTCGTTCAAAGCTGCTTATATAACAGGATATTATTATTATTATTATTATTATTATTATTATTATTATTATTATTATTATTATTATTATTATTATTATTACCATTACTTATGCTGTTAAGCCCGCAAGTTCATAAATACTCATTGAATTGAATTAAAATAATTTAATATTATTTATAACATTCATACAGAATATTTGTAAGTACATACCTGAAATATTTCTAGGATATCGTTGCACCTATTCTGTGGTTAAAGTGTATACGTGTAATGTTATTTTTCATGATAAAAACATTTGTTGTTCTTTAGAACTGTTAGACCTACATACACATGGCTGAAATTGCTTTTATCTGAAGATACTCCTACTTTATATCGTTCCTTCCAGCTATGTTGTTCAGAATTTTCTGAATGATTTTGAAATGGTTCCAGTTGTAATAATAATCACAGTAACACTACGGGTTTTACATTCCACTTAAACTTTAGTCCAGTTGTATGATTTTTATATATAGGCATTTTTCGGCTTCTTTATTTGTCACATTTCTATTTCCTTATTTATTATTATTGTTATTATTATTATTATTATTATTGTTTTTACATTATTTTAATAATCTATTATTTTTAAGTCTACATTCTTGTTGTCTTCTTAATTTACCATTCATGCATAACCTCAAATTTTAGCCCATAAACATATTCTATAATTTGGTAATTGAAAAAATAAATCCGCAATTTTAGGTACATTTATAACCAGTATACATACTAACTTTCATACACCTAGTTATAAGAAATGAATATTAATTATCCTGATTACAATTTTTTTTATGTTTCTAAATTGTGCAGACTCTATGGCATGAAGAACAAAGACCTCAGTGCAGTATCCATAAGACTACCTTCTTATTGCACAGGTTTCTAGCTACATACAACTTGTGTTGTTTATGGTGCATTTGGTAACTAAATTCAATGTGGGTCACGAATGAGCCTTCTGGCCTTATTCCTAAAAATTTATAGAGTGTTAAACCAGAGGGGACAGAACTGTTTCAACTGTACCTTTTAATTTGTTACAAAATATCATCATCCTTTTTACAGTCTGTTGACACTTGTTAGTGTACATTGTTGAATAAAATATTATTATTTACCATTTGACGCCCGAATTAAATCCCTCCGAGCAACGCTGCCTGCGGGAATTTTTTACTGAGGATTTCAAATTTTAATGCTTACTCTTAGAAAAAAAGCATATCTCATAGACTTTTCCTTCAAATGTAATGAAATAAAATTTTGCTGTCTGCTTACGAACTGGTTAATCCGGAAAAAAAAATGTTCACCTATTTTTATAATAAATTTAGTCCTGTGAATCGCATGCATTATGTAAAATGTGGTGTAAATAGTTCATTACTCACATAATTCTGGCTGCTGCAGAAGGACTGTGGCATCTTGGATCACTGTTTTATCACGACTCACAGTATTCACAAAGAGGGTGCTATATTACAAATTTACTTTTGTGTGATATTCCGCTAAACAAGGCACCACTCATGCCCGCGTCACATCCGGCGCACTGTGCGCCCTTTTTTTGGCTGCGAGAACACACGGCAGCGCATTCGGGTTCGCTGGCCAGTGTTTGTTATGGAGACTTCTGCTTAGGCTTGCTGTTGTTGTTGTTGTTGTTGTTGTTCCTCTTCTTATTATTCTTCCCCAAACTAGTCTTCAACATAGCCTCCACACCTAATTCCGATGCGGTATCAATAACCATAATTTCACTGATGGTTTCCTCCTCAAATTTTTTTTTCCCCCGGCCACGGCTTTGAGACTTAAATCGTCTGCCTTGTTTATATTATATATGACTGGCCAGAGTTGCAGAAACACTGTACCTCTAAAGATACGAACGTCTTCTACAGTCAGAGCAAAACAAATCTAAAGCTACGATGTAACTGTACATGAAATTCCAGCTATTCGAGGGTGCTCAAGACGTTTTTAGTAGATTTACGGCTGTATGTTGCATATTACTACCCCACAACCCCTATAGACTACCCCAGCATTACAAAAGGCAGGTCTGTGAGCCCTCCTGTAGCTGTAAACATCGATATTTGTGGGTATCTCCGATTTTTGAGCATTACGTTTGTCTGAATTATAGGGGCACAGTACGCCACTGACAATCTTTCTGGTCACGAAAGAGTTTTCCCTTCATAGGCCAGTGTTGATACTTCAACGCACAGTGAACTCCAGAGCGACGGTTAATCAAAGCAAGCTGTGTCAGAACCGTATTAGTCAGCTGGGAAAATGCGCAATTACTAAGTGTCTACATATATATATATATATATATATATATATATATATATATATATATATATATATATATATATATCGGTGCTTGTGGAGGGGTTTAGGAGGTGGAGGAGGTACAATCTGGCTCCAGGATGAAAGCGTGACCTTCATGGGACCTGCAGCGTAGCAAGCCACAGCAGTTAAACGAGTAGGAGTGAACAAAATTCTTCCAAACTTCGACACACCGTGTACGACGTATGTAAACGAATAAGTCGTTCCGCTATTTAAAGGGCTCACTTCGCGATGCATTTATAAGTCGTTCGGCGTTAAAGGGTTTATCTGCCATAACATCAAATTTTAATCTAGTCGAAACTTTTGCACCTGCTGACTTTCAAGGATATTTTATACACAAATTGAAATAATATTTTAGTCACTCAAAACACCCACAATAAATAAATCAATGAATCAATTGATCGACCGATCTATCTGTCTATATATCTATCCATCCATCCACCCACCCACCCATCCATCCATCCATCCATCCTTGCAGCTAACTAGTTTTTTAAAATATAGATGGCTTAATAAATGCAGATTTACGGTCAAATTGGGTACTAAATTGTTTATTCTTTAGTTAATACCGGTCTAATGTACTTGTATCAAATGTACACACAATTACCACAGTCACTCTTATGGGTCTACTCAAAGAGGATTTATGCAAATATCTATGTTCAATCACGATTTCAGTTAGCAGGAAACAGAATTGTACCAGCTATGTCCGACGCATTCGAAAATAAATTAATTTCCAAATGATTCACTACCTCTTCACAGTTTATTTTTACATATTTTTACCAGCATTCAAGGAATGAAAGAATCTACGAATTAAAACAGAAATCTTTTACTAGCTCATGGCCTAATATACATACAATGCAGTTAAGGCGCTGCACATGCTGAGCAATGATTGTGCTCTACTTAGTCACGTTACTTTAAGAATCGCGCTCAGTTTTCTAGAATATCAATGGATAGTGCCTGACATACTCTTTAGGCGACAGTGTGCAGTCTTTAAAATAAATGTGAAAAACGACTTAAATTCAAAATGACTTAGTACTGGACATCATCCAACATAATTTTTGTGATGACAATATGCAGGATATCGAATATATTTTTATTTTAATAAGAATGCCCCCACCCATCTGCTTAGCAACGGACATTATTATGGGTTTAAGAATGAAGTTTCAGTACAAATATTTATATAATCATCAGCAGCATATTACCGCTTTCACTGCAGCGGATGGTGTTTGTGCATCATGGCGTGAGACACTTCAGGGCTGGTTTATAAAGTAATAATAACGAAAAACGGTTCTCCATTTCAGCCACCAGAAGACTCTCTACTGTGGCAATAATCGACGCGGCCGCTCCTGACTCCGTTACGTATCCTCGCCGTGAGCGGTCTGAGTACCTTAGAACCATACCAGATGAGCCACCATCCTATGCAAGCCTGACACCAGGTACAAATACAACGACGGGAACTTTAAATACGAACGTCTCAGGAAAGCAACCGACAATTCACAGTTTTTTCGGGTGGCTAATCCATTACTTTTCTTCGTCTAAAACTACAAATGTTGCTTGTATTGAAACAACTGTACATAATATTGATAATTTTCATTTTGTAAATAAGTTCATATTTGCAATGCCCCGAAAAATATTTTTAACTTTTGTGGCAAGTTATTCATTAGCCTTAGCAACTTTTTTGTGGTCTTTTGTAACTCAGAATAATATATGATATTATGGCTTATTTAGGAGTGAGATACTTCTGTAGAATTCATGTTGAGGGTTCCTCCTAAAACCCAGAAGACCTGAACTCCGACTCGTTTAGCCATCTGTCAAGATTATATAGAAACTGGTCGGTACAAGCCCTCTAATGTATAACGGCAAATAAACTAAGCAACTCCTGTTTGTAAGTAGTTTCACACAATGTTTCACTCATGAAACCCGAAAATTTTAAAATCTGAATATTATTTGGGGACTGGTTTTGGGCTTGGTCTGTGCTAATCTGAAAACCCTCTTATCACAAAGAATATTTCATTTTAAAAAATTGAAAGGAAAATGCAGAATTTCAAGACTTTTTGCGTTGTGTCATGTTTGGAAGCATTTACGTGTTAAACCAGGGCCTTATTGCGTAACATTAAGGAATTTTTGTATTGTCGGAATGAATGTTGCCGACTCTTCTTGAATTATAACAGAAAATATATTTCGACAGAAAGACTATATTTATTGGTGTTTAAGGGAAGAGTTTGATGACGGTGACACTGAATACTGATGGTCTACAAGAGAGCAGTCATCAGACTACCTTCAGTTACATACAGTATCACAGAATGAAATGGGCTTTCTGACGCAATAAACAAGACAGTAAGTTTCATACTGTTATGGCAAACTGCTATTACGCCATGTTTTACGAAATTCCTCATCTGAATCGCGCTAACAATTCCTTATTTCATGACAACACTTTCATTAAAGTATCTGGCAGAAACTAAAGTGATTTATTTCTTCACCGTAAGGATAGTGGGAGCTGTTAATTTGTTACTGGGTAGCCAATCGAGGACGAATAAAAATTCACCTCCAGCTTGCACAAAGTTCTAAAGGACGTGGAGATTAGAAAAGCCCTCTGTACGCCACTACATTTGCCGTGTAAATGTTGTGTCTTTTGATCCACTCGGTGGTCATTATCATATAAAATCAGTTTGTTCAATTTCGCAACTTCCAATAAGCTACTATTTAAGAAATTTTGATTACGCTACAGGCTAGACAAACCGGTTTAAAAATCCCAACAGCAGCAGGAGAATTTTATCTTTTTCAGAACATCTAGAAGAGCTCTGCAGCCCACCCAGTCTACAAAGAAACGTGTATCGAAAGCTATTTCCCCGGGAGTAAAACGGCCGTTACGTTAGGCTAACCACTCGGCTCCATCTAGTGCCGTTTTATATAGTTCCACGGCGTCTGCAGGGATAAATTTATATTCTTATAATTTTATAAACTTTGAACATTAGCAAAAGAATACATGATAAGAAAGGGAAGAAATGTGTTTTTAAAAAGAGGCTTGTATTACATATTATAGTCGTGATTATGGTTTTATAGAATTATTGACGTTACCACATTTGTGACAGCGGTAAAAGTTTCGATTTTTCCAAAAGGAGCAGACGGTTTCTTGAGCCAACACCTCCGCCTCTTCGGGTACCGGGGCTTCTTTTCCCGGGGGATGGATTGTGACGTAGTCTACTCGCCTGCATCTAGCACTGAAGTTTAAAAAATGAACTTATCCTTCGAATTACCTGTACTCCATCATATCGTACACAGCAGCAACTTTACCTTTACTTTTACTAGTATAAAAATGTCATTACCCCAAGGTACCAAAATTATCAGAAGTAATATGCATACTACTCGGAAAGACCACCCAATATTTAAATATTGAGGCTCGGTTCGCACTACAGGGTCAGCCTCGTTACAGACAAGGCCCAATCAGATATTCTTCACTATGTTTGAAGAGGGCGTCCACAATAGCCGTCAGGCTGACGGCACTCTACTTTTACCAACATATATAATTAAATATAGTCACAGAATATGTTACCGATAGTCAGCAAAGAGTGTGGGTACCGTAAGCATAGCCACAGGGTGAATCGAGCCTAGATCTGCGCTATCAACATACACCGGAAGGAAGAAGGCAAGAGGGACTTAGAAGAATGCTTTAAAATTTTTAACCGGAACATACAGCAGCATATTCCATAGTGATGATTATTGTTATGGTTTTTATTGTGATGGCGATTTGGAATTTCGTTTTATCTGAAACAGTTTTGCCAAAATTGTATATTTCTGTTCACAGAATACCACGAAGATCCGCCTCCACCCTACTCATCTTTGTCGCTGCTACCTTTACCTGTACAACAGCTGGGGCCACATGTTTCAAATCGCACTGAAGATAGTTCGCGGATTGTGCACATGTAGCAGGGGCGGAATACAAGCGCGTGTGTCCAGAGGACGAAGCATTCACGTAAAGGAACAAAGATATGACGCATTTCCTTACAAGGTCATCGGCAGAAATATGCTTGAAGGAAAGTTGCTCGTCAGATAAGTTATCTATTGAAAAGTTGAAGTCACAGTGACAACACGAAGGCTGTTTGTCGGGAGTCTTACCTTAAACGTTCTACACGTTTTTTCTTACAGCCTTAAAGAACACAAACTATGCGAGTATGAACACTGCTGAGCGTAGTATAACATACATAATGCAACAATTACATAGATCAACTTCAATTAATTTATTTCCAGCTGGACCACAATTATATAATGCTTGTTTGTACTAAACATTACCTTGACGGAAGCTCTTAGATCTCATCAACTTTTAATCCAATGGCAGTAGATTGATATTTGCTTGTCTGACAATGTTGCATCAACTACAAAGCATAGTCGACGCTGTGCTATCATGGGAGAGAGAATGTTTCTGTATGATGAATTGGACAGGGTAAGTTAAGAAGTGGTAACAAGCTTAGCTTTACACGCCTGACTGTGGTATTCCATCGGCTTCGTGTAGAAGTTTCTTAAACACGATACAAATTATAGCAGATGGAAATCGAAGTGTTAGATTATCGCTTATACATGGCAGTACACGTGGACGTGTGTGAATATAGTGAGCAAATTAAAACATCTTTTTTTTATCCGTGTAAAAATATGTTGCAAGACAACGACAGGGGAAAAATTCTAACAGTGTACAAAAATGAAGTGTGACAATACAGTAAAATATGACTTAAAATAAAGGCCTCAAACGGGAACCTGTGTAACTAAGTAATTATACAGTACCCATGCTGCGGGCTGAACATCATGGCTCAATTCTCGGCAGGTGTAGAGATTTTTTACATTTTTTACCGTACTGTCTCTGATGTGCATTCGACCTGCTATCCAAAGGGAACTGGCAGGAATTTTACGTTGATTAAAGCGGTCGGAGCGTGAAATACTAACCTCTATTGAGTGTCGAAGTGAAGAGCTTATTGAACTGTATCACTTCTCACATGTAAACCTTCATGGCGCAGTACTGAATTAGGGGCAGGGAATTCTTTACCTCTTACGCTGTGCTGTTGCGGAAAACCTTCCAGATGGTACAGTGAACACGCAATATTTTAGTGACCTACGACAAAAACCACTTATAATGACGACAAATTTGTGTCAAATTAAGCACAGAGTCCGTTGTATCTCTTATATTAAATGTGATCAGATAAGTCTTTAGATGGTGAAGTTACTAGTAAAAAGAGTAAGAGATTCTGAAGAGACAAAGTAATTTGTAAACATCCCAAGCGTCAACGTCTCCACACTCGTTACTGTCGGGTGTTAGGCAAACTGTGATTTTTTTGTATACTCTCTTTCACCAGGTTAATTTCATTTTGGGGGCATTGGTAATATTTTTACTTAGCATGTGACATGCTAATTTGAATGTAGGATCGAATTCACGTAGGCCTATTTACGAAGTAGGTTACGTAAACAGGTTCTTTCCTTTCGAAGGTCGCATTGTGCAGTGTGAATAACGCAGGTGGCTTGGTTTCAGCTACAGTGAAAGAGCGAGTGTGTCTTCATTTGGTAGGGACACGGAACGTCCAAAGTTTGTTATTACTCCGTAGAAAGCAAGCGTCTTCAGTTTATCGAGTCCGTAATTTATACTGCTCAAAACTTCGTCCATCCACTGGGTCACTGAGGATTACGTGCACAGGAAAATGTGTAATAATTTCTTATTTCTAAATCATTACATGTTTTACCTAGTAGGGGTTTGTTTGTTGGAATGTTCTTTGTTTAGCTGTTCCTCGGTTTTCTTTTTCCATGAAAACCAAACAAGAGTCTCAGGTACCAACACTTAGAAACAAACAACATTGTAACGCATGCTTTGATTGGTATTATTGTGTCGATCACAGCATAAATTTTACCATTTGTCTTCATGGCAATTCTCTCTATTCTATCAACCTGCCTACAGCACTATTCACAATTCCAAATATTTAAAATATTTAGTGAAATTTCAGGAGATAAAATGAAAATAAACTCTAAACAAATGCTAATGAACAAGGCAATCGTGTTTGTCGAAAATAATATAGGATTAATACTCATTATTATTATTTTTTATCTTTTTATAGCGTATTTAAAATTATATACATGAAAACATTATCCAAGGGTATGTAATGTTGCAGCTCTTCTGTGGTTACAATGTATGACAAATGTGATGTTTTGTCTTATGAGAAACGAATTGAATTTTACATTAATACTTTCCGAAATAGTGTGTTCAGTACTGAGTAATGCTGTTTTCTGTAGCTTCTTGATATAATGCTATCCACGTATCTTTTTTCAGATACTTTCTAAGTTATTTTGAAAAGGTTCCAGTTTCCCTATTATTACCGTTTTTTTTATTTTGCATGCCACATACGCTTTATTGCTACTATAATGTCTTTACATTTTAAAATTTTTGGCTTCTTTCATGATCACATTTCTATCCTCTGATATTGCAGTACATATTGACAGACATGTTCCTTTCTCATTATCATAGATAGTGATGTGCAGTATATTTTTAGGGATGGTTCTGTCTATTTAAAATTGTTAGTCACATGTGGTTACCTTAATTTCATGAATTGTTTATTCTGGTTTTATTAAATACTCGTTCCATTGTTCATTTTCTAATTTTATTCATATTTCTATGCGTAAGTTAAGGTGTAGCTGAAAACACTCTCTGTCATGTTACTTTATATATTTTTCTTTTGCCAATATTGGGAAGGTTGATAAAATCTGCTTTTCTCTGTCGTCTTAATTTTGACATAGTCTCCATTCGATATAAGTTTCTGTTTGTAATACGTTTGATGCATTATATGATTCGTAAAGCTTGATCTTGTGCTGCTATTATTTTTCTTTTAATTTCTACTTTCATATCTTCCTTTCATAGCCATAGGAACGTATCTTCTTCACTAATATAACTGTATCGTTACCTCTAATGTTCCGTCAATGCATAATTTTGCTTTCCATTTTTTTCATTAAGAACTCTCCTAGCCCTGAATTTTTATGTTGTGTACCTTTTTTCGTGTCACTGCTTTCCTTTCCTTCGCGTAATACTATTACAGCATTTGCTGCTATTTTAAGTGTTGAATTTACAATTTGTTTATTGCTGTCTTAGGTTTTAACGATATTTACAAACTGTCTTGTTCATTATAATGAAAATGCAAATGCTCAAATTGTTGTAATTTTATTCTTGGCATTCAACTCGGATATCAGTATCATACTTATTCTTCCGGTATATTCCTGTTTCAAACTATCTTCCAATTGCCGATACTGTATACCTTCACTTTTCAACCTTTTGTATTTCTCTGTTGATATCAAGTATAAACATTTGGTGTGAAATAATTTTGTATTTTTGAGTGCAACATTTTCACATTTGACAGGTCCTGGTGCTTTACGGATATCATCACTAACTGGTTTAAAGATTTGTAGCTGTTTTTGGAACATTTCCTCTCTTTCACCCATCACCTTCAATTCCTCCACGTACATTAAGTGTTATATTTTTTATTTGTTATGTGCCTTCACGTTATCTGTTCGATGTATGTAACTGTTCTGTAAGAGGGATTAATTTAACATATACTGTGGTGATTTTGAGGCACCTTGAAATATTCTAAAATTTATTAATACATATGCCGAACCTATTAGCGTTTCTTCTGAATATGGGCCTATAATTCTTTTCAAGAAACTTACGGTTTTTTTAGTGAAGGATATGGTTCTTAATAGTGATCCATATTAAATTAATATTTTGTTATGCAGTACTGAAGCACACGGTCGAAAGTTTTCTGATAACCTCTCCATGTCATGCCTAGGTTTTCCTTCCTGCTGTTACATTTTTGTAATATCGCCTTTGATATTAGCAGTTCATCTTAGAATCCTTTTGATCCTCTGCAGCATCCTTACTGTACTTAGGCATCACAATTTTGTCACAAATACATTTGTGTATTGTGTTTGCTTATTATGGATGTAATAGTTTTTATATTGTAGACAGACAGGTCACAGTATTATTATTATTATTATTATTATTATTATTATTATTATTATTATTAAACTATCTTACATAAGTTATCAAGATTGTAGCATACCTATTCCCTGAGGTCCTTGACCCAGGGTGTTCTTCCAGTGTTACAATAATTAAAAGTGGATAGGAAAGAAAACCGTATGTAGTGATGGAATTTGTCAAACGTTTTTGTGAGTCCTTAGTTGTTAGGTATCCCTTACATTAAAACATGCATGTTTTTAAGAAAGTAACGCAACGGTGGTATCAGATCCACTGTTTAGATGTATGAAAGTGGATCAATGAATCGGGTTATTTGTGAAAATCATGGGTAGAAATGGAATTTGTGAAAAGTTTTATTTGAATCTGCACCTACTGTATAGTACTTATATTGCTCTGAGAGGAAGCAACCCATCACTGATGTCACAGACGCCGGTTTCCATGGTTATCTTGCCCCATGTCGATATAACGCAACGAAAAAAATCTTCCATTCACTTAACTAAACCTTTCTTTCGAGGGTTCCAATTTTTTTTTCACGATGTTATTTCGGTAAATAAGCTTCACTGAAATAGTGAATAGTGACAAAAGTTTGAAGCGTTTGATAAAATTAATATTTAGTGTTTCATGTTTGTTGTAAAGAACTTATTTATGATTTTTTCTACTTGTTTGGATTTTGATTGAGGTTGTGCATTTCAACGAACTTTGGTTTTTCATGCAAAATACGTTACGTCCACAGACAATCTCTCATAAATATCCTCTATACTCCAAAATAAACACTTATCTTATTACATTTGAGATTTCAATGGGATTTTGAACAGTTAAACTATAAGCATTTAATACAAACCCGAACAATTTTAAATTTTACTTATTTTGATCCGCTTAGAATTTATAAATATACAAACGAATGTAATCCTGAAGTGGACATTAAGAAATACTTTGGACGTTTGTGAGCTGGACACATACTGTGAAGGATACAGACCAGTGGCAGGTTCTTGTAAGAAAGGTAATGAACTTTTCCAGCTGAGGGAATTGTATCTTCTCATGTACTTTGCAGTCTATTAGACCATTTCAAAATGTTTCTTCAATTAAGGGTCTACTGTGATTGACAGACGATCAGGGTAAAGAGAATCTCTTCTCCTATATTAAGGCAATATCTCGTCACTTAGCAAAAGGGAAACCCTCGTTCAGCAAAAGTGGAACTATTTCGAAATTCAAAGTACTACTTGTCTATTACAATTCAAGAACGTTAGCATTACAATAAACCACACTTTACTTACATGATTTGTGACTTGTTGAACGACGTTTTCTGTACCACCTTACAATTATGGCGTTGTAGAAGATGTACACGTGATAAAATTTACTGCTATCCATCTGAGAACAAATAAAAAGAAATCGGAAATTAACATTATCGGAATATTTAAACACGTTTAAGCGCATACCACGTAGGCTTTTTAAGTAGAGCACGTGGGACAATTCTGCTAATTGCGTGCTTATCTTTTGCTACTTGTGGAGATCAAAACAAAAATTATCAAAAGGAATTCTAATATTCGTGTCTTTACATCAATATAGGCACGTCCGTACATACATGCATACCTATATACATGCATGCATGCATACATATATGCATACACACAAACATACTTCACACACACACACACACACACACACACACACATATATATATATATATATATATATATATATATATATGTATATGAGGGAAAGTCATTAATGCTTGCGTG
>Ga0268261_10000793_pt1 | contig 20679 bp, 17 predicted proteins | sample TergutNc150P1_FD_190353 | JGI IMG/M metagenome (GOLD analysis project Ga0268261, IMG submission 190353) | Nasutitermes corniger P1 segment gut microbial community from laboratory colony in Florida, USA - Nc150 P1 (SPAdes) (version 2) | ecosystem: Host-associated > Arthropoda: Insects >...
ATAATAATAATAATAATAATAATAATAATAATAATAATAATAATAATAATAATAATAATAATAATAATAATGATAATAATAATAATAATAATAATAATATCAGCCTATGCTTCTCGTCAACACGAAAAAGCTGCTCTGAGCAGAGATTACAAGGCTCTGAGTAATGTCATAGATATATATACGATCGGAGCATGCTGGGAACAACGGATTACTTGAACATTCTTGAAAGCGTACTACCGCGAAGAAGCGGCTGCTGCGTTTGACGGTTTATGTTGGTTGGTGTTCGTTGTTATCTTAAAGCTGTGAAGCAACTCGTCTGATTCAGGATGAATATAACATCTGCAGGTATAGTAATATCTGAAGGTATCGCGTTTTTGTGTGTATGTGTAAGTTACATTCAATATCTCACCATGATTATTTTAAAAAGATGGTTCCTGTTACGTGCAAGTCATTGCACTTCGTGTCTAATTTTAGGTTATGTTATACACGTTCCTTGTATTAGGGGTTCGAGTTATCGCTGTTCCACATTATGTTACGTGTGTGTTTGTTGAAATCACTGCAGCATATTTTTACTCATAATTTACTTCATATTTTTGTTTTTGTTCTAGCGGGGATTATTTCACTTTTGGAAGAACCAATGCCAGAGCTGAAAGTTTTTGCACTAAAGAAGCTTGATTTAATTGTTGATGAATTTTGGCCAGAAATTTCAGAAGCTATTGAAAAGATGTAAGTTTATTGTTGTTAAGTTCATATGTATTTGTGGCGTAATTGACTAAATATTTGCAATTTTCGTTGTTTATTCTTACAGTAAGAGTAAAGTTAGAAGTAAAGCTGCCCTTGTATATAATTAAACATCATTCCATGAAGACCGATGGGTGGCTGGGGACATGGCAGTAAGCACCTCAAACCTCAGTGTTATGTAAAGATTAGTGGTCAGCTTCTTGCCCTGGGAGAGGTTGCCCAGTACCCATCTGGTAGGAGGCTTGTTATGCCCCAGAGCTCATATGGGCACTGCACTGTAGAAGAGATAATAATCCTTTGCCTCTGGTGGGAATTGTACCGTGATTCTTTCATCATCCACTATATGCTGTAGTCACTGGTATTTGTCGTGAACAATGAGTTGATTATAATACAAATATATATTACACTGATAGAGCATTGCATACAGTATTTTAATTACAGTATCCATAATTTGAAAAGGTTACAGTCATTCTGAAGTTAACTTAAAACAATAATACACTTGTTTTGTAAAGTACATAAGCTTTGATTTTATTGTTGTGCCTGAAGTGTGTAGTTTGGAACATGTTTTAGATCAGCTTATCTTAATGATTGCAGTGAAATTCTTCATGAGGATAAAAGTTTCAGTCATCATGAACTGGCAGCCCTAGTGGCCAGTAAGGTTTATTATCATTTGGGATCATTTGAAGACTCTCTGACTTACGCATTAGGAGCAGGAAACTTGTTTGATGTTAATTCACGGACTGAATATGTGGATACAACCATTGGTAAGCCTGTCTGTTTGATTTTATCTTGATAAAAGTGTGTGATGTGTGTTTGTATGCATAACACTCCAGCATACCCTCTAATATTTGTATATTCTTAGAAGTTTGTGTATTGCTGAAAGTGCTGTATACATTAAACGTGATTTTCTAACATGGAAGAATTTATTTTTTTTATCTTTAAGTGAAGTTTCGTATTAATTGAAGATGGAAAATTGTAATTATTGAAATACTTGAGACTTAGTAATGTATGTGATAGACAGAGTAAACTGTACATTGCATTGTGGCAATAAGAAATATATGATTGCCATAGAAGAAGTGGTTACTTCTGTTTTGTCTTACTATTTTCAGCCAAATGCATTGACTATTACACCCAGCAAAGTATTGCCTTAGCTGAGAAGGCTAAAGATGCAAAGGAGATTGACCCCCGTCTGGAAGCGATTGTAAACAGAATGTTCCAGCGCTGCCTGGGAGATGGCCAGTACAGGCAGGCCCTGGGCTTGGCATTAGAAACACGCCGAATGGATATCTTTGAGAAGGCTATCAAAGAGTCTGTGAGTAATTGTGTAGCATTTGGATACCGTATGAATGTGGCATGGTCTGTTACTTTGTAAATCTTATGTCACTTTTTCTAAAGAAGTTTAATGAATGGGAATATTTAGGACATAGATATTCATATCTATTTGTAGTTATGCCAACAGTCCCTATAGTTCTGTGCACAGAGCTTCTGTTTCCTAAAGAACACCTTGTGAAACCACATTTTTGAGTGGTATAATAGAATAGAATACATTAGGGCAGGCACTGCAGTGACCCTTGCACTTCAGTCTTTTCCGATCTTTTGTGCAAACCTTTGTTTAAGCATTCAGCGGCCCTTTTGAGTGGTAAATGATTACTGAAGCTGGAGTAGAATAATTTTTCATGCAGGCCAAGGTGTTAGAGAGAAACATAGACATATGATGAATGTAATTTGTTTGTGACCAAATGTTGTTGTGTGCTTTATTACTGACAATGTAAAATATAAATGTAGTAGCAAGTGCACTTGTTACACGTTTATTGCCCTGATAAATGTTATGATCAGTATTCATCTTAGTAAATGGGTATGAGAGTAATACACAGAGTGGTGATCTATTAGTTATAATGGGAATGATAAGTATGTCTTATTTTGGTGTGTCTTTCTCTTGTATTTTACAGTTTAGAGGTAATTTCAAACTCTTGCTCACCGCACACTGCGCTCTGTGACATGGTCCATGGAGTAATTTACTGGCCACCCACTTGCCTTCATTACTAAAATTCCTGGACCTGTGGCTTTCTGTACTGTTAGAATATCTGAACTATGTAATCATGATATCATAGTGACAGTAAGGATATTGGTAGTCTTTGTGGAGTGCCATAAAGTATTTTGTGCTTGTAAATTTATGTTAGAGAACATAATAGATTTTGAGACTTGTAGGAAATTGCAAGGGCCTTTTATTTTGTTACTTGTTGCATCTTAGTTATATGTGGCCTACAGACTCATTCATTCAAAACTTCTTTACTTGTGGTTATCCAAATGATCCAACTATAATTGTGGTTTACTTAATGCTGTGAGGAAATAAAGTGTTTTGCATTTTTGTGGTTTTATTGGTAACTAGAAATTTGTGTGGGATGGTTTGAGATGTATGAAAGAACAACCGTAAAGGTTCACACAACATTTTAAGAATTCTAGTATCATAGCATGTTTCTGCTGTGATGCAGAAGCCATTATTATTTTCTCCCATCCTGCTGTACCATTACTGTGTGATGGTTCACTTGTTGTCAGCTCGTTGTCATACTCTTGGAGTTGGTGCAAGTGGCTTGACTACAGATACTGTAATGAGAGTTATGTTTCTACTTCTCTTCTACAAGGTGTATGGGAAACTTATTACAGGAAACTGTGGTGGGGAGTACATAGAGACTGGTATTGATTCATTGTGAGGAGTAGAAATGTAACTCTTTATCTGCTTTTGAACAGCTGTGGTTTGTGGCCAAACCTGAAATGACTTTGATCACAGCAGAACAAGCCCTTCCAGAAAGTCCCTTCTGCATAAAGCTCTCAAGATGCCTTTACTTATCATCTAAATTTCTCCCTGTTAATGCAGGGCATAGGAAAGAAATTTGGAGAATGTATAAACAACGAAACATTGTAGTCTTTTTTTTTTATGTTACAAGTTTGATATGAAGCTATGTTGATTTATTGCAGGATGATGAAAATGGGATGCTTTCGTACGCATTTCAAGTTGCAATGAGTCTCATCCAGAACAGGGGCTTCCGTAATAAAGTGTTGCGATCATTGGTTGACCTATACCAAAATCTGAAAACACCAGACTATGTCAACATGTGTCAGTGTCTTATCTTCCTTGATGATCCATTGCTTGTAGCTGAGGTGTTGGAGAAACTTAGCAAGGATACAGAGGTGAGAGCATATGATAGATTGTGAAGTTTATGTGGAATCTCTTCTTTATTGTTCCAACTCATGCACTTCACTACACTTTAAAACACTAAAATCCCACACTAAAGCACTTAAAATTTGCGCCTACGTGTTTCGGTCTCCTTTGAAATAACATTGATGATTCATGTGGAATATTTATTCTTATGTCATATGTTTATAGAATTTACGTCAGGAAAGCACTGAAGAGCAGAAAATCAAAACACACATTTCCTGACAAATACATTGCAATCTCATTTTAAGAAACATCAGAATAACAGAATTTCATTGCAATGGATCTTTGGTTAATTGAGGATAGAAGTGAGAGACATGGGACTTAACAAGTGAAATGAAGATTATTCAAATAATAGTCACTTTTTGGTTCTTGATACTGTGTAGTAAAGATTTATTGTGTTATTTCAGAAGTCCGGTGTTGCAACAACTGCCATGAAAATCTGGAAACCTGAGTGAAGAGTATTGTCTCCTAGGATATAAGATTTCATAGTCTGGTAGAAACTTAGAAATGTTGTTACCTTTCTACCAGATAACAAAATTTTACATTTGAGATGGAAGTGCTGTTCCTATTAATTGTTGTGGGAACCTCCAGTATTTCATGTGGGATGTTTACAAAGAATCCCTCTTTCCTGACCTTCATTGTTATATAATGACAATACATACAGAAATATGGCAATGATTTGTTGTCTTTATGTAAGTGGGATTTCCAGTAGGACTGTATTACCAACACCACGGTGTTTTCATAATTACAGGATAGCGTTCTAATGGCCTATCAGATTGCATTTGATCTGTACGAGAGTGCTACTCAGCAGTTCCTGAGCCGAGTACTCCAAGCCCTGAGAGCCACAGCCCCCATTCCTGCAGCTACAAATAAGATTGTCAAAGTCCCAGTTGAAGGTGTAGCGAAGGAAGGGACTACAGGGGAATCTGGCTCAGATGTGAGTGAAGAGGAGAAAAAACCAGAGAGGAAGATGGAGAGCCTGGTAAGTGAGACTAGTGCATAGTTACTGCACTTTGTTTTTCTGCATATTCCAGTTTTGAAAGGACTATACTGAAATTCTTCAAATGAATTTAATTTTAACTTATATTTTATGCACTATCATTTTATTTTATTATATGCTTCTTTAAAAAAAGGTAAAGTTGTGTCTGTATACACCATGAAGGCATATAGGGGGAGTAGAGATATAGCTCCACTTATTCTTAGCCTTGGCAGTAGGTGGAGGTGAGTGGTCAACTTTGTGCCCTGGCCGCTTTACCCCGTGGGGAAAGAAATCCTGGTACCCTTTTGAGTAGGAGTTTGGATTGGGCTCCAGAGCCAGTCTACATTTTGGAGAAGAAGAAGAGCTATGTGTTCTTAAAACACATGCTGAATGGAAAGATATTCCAAATAGAAGTGCAGGTTTCTATGATGAGAACTGGGTGAACACAAGATATGTAGACAGTTTTAATGTAATATTGCTCATGAACAAATGTACAAGAATGAAAACTAAATATATCCAGACAGTTATTGTCATCAAATTCTGAAATCATGCTGTTGGATTTTCAAAGTCTTGCCACCAGTTGCACTCACATTGCAGTTGTGGAGAATGGCATCTCAGGAACAAAAAGTGAAGTGTGAGCTCTATCACAAATCAAAATTTGGCAGTACAGTGCAAAGGAGATTTGTGTTTGGTAGGGAGTTATCAGGAAAATATTCATCTACAAGTTGTACAAGTTGTTCATTGAGGTTTGTTGTGCTTGCAAAGAGAAAAGACCTCGTAAACAAGCAGTCGCCGAAGCTAAAGTGAATAAAGTTCAGGCACATTTGTTTGCTGTCCAGGTAAATCAACAGGTTGACCTGCCTTAACAGTTGAGCATGCAATCAGCAGTGTACAAAATTCTGCTAACTTTTTTTTGCGATTTAAAAGTCACATGTACCAGTTTTTGCAATGTATGAGATACCAAGCATGGCAAAGAAATGTGCTGTTAATTTTTGTGTGACATACTTTCAGAACTTGAAGATGACAGGCTTTTTACAGCCAAACTTGTGTTTAGTGATAATACCTCTTTCTGTTTGTCTGGGCATGTCAAGTGACATAATGTCAGAATTTGTGGGAGCAGCAGACTACTTAATTACGTGAAACAGGCTTCCATCACATGGTGACTCAGTGTGATTCAGTTCTTGATGTTTATTGACTTTGTGTGACTGGGTCAAGTAGGTCTCCATTAGACTCCTTCAAGCATATTTCTGGTGAAACTCTTTCTATAATGTGAAGGCATATGAGGTGTCACAAAAAATCATGCTGTTATGTGATTGCTGTATTGTATTAAGTGGTTTTTGTTGTTGTTTAAGAATGAAGAAGAGAAATGTCACCAGCAGAGGGTTGAAAAATTGACGAGCATTCTAAGTGGTGAAGTCACCATAGACCTGCATCTTCAGTTTCTGATTCGTAGCAACCATTCAGACATGCTGATCCTCAAGAACACTAAAGATGCCATCAGAGTTTCCATTTGCCACACTGCCACTGTCATTGCAAATGCTTATATGCATAGTGGAACTACAAGTGATCAGTTTTTGAGGTGAGAGGTTTGGACCTATGTAATTTTAACACAGTTATCATTCATAGTTTTCTGTGAGACCATATTTTTTACAAAAGCCGTTTTCCTGTATTTTTTGCATCATTAGACAGAAATCTGAATATATACGTATATATTCACTTACTTGTATCGGTAATGCTCTTGTTAATTTAGTAATGATTTTTGTGGAATGTTTTTTGCTTCAAAGGACGAGATTTCAAAAGTAAAAATTTTTGACTTGGGGTTAAACTTATATTAACCCTTTAAAGACAAATGGAAGACAGCTTTATTTAAAGGCCCAGTTCGTACCTTGCAGTAAACACTTATCATCTCGGTTATAAAACCAATCAGTTTATGGTGTAAGTGGCACAAGTTGCTGGTTGTTCTCAGATTAATATAAACCGCATAAATACAGTGTGGGCAGAGCGTACAATTGTTGAATGTTAAACCTGTTGGTGCATCACGTAACAAGTGGGCTATAAAAGGTTAATTGCATAGTATGTAATAACTGAAATTTGAAAAACACTGTTTACATGTTTTGTTATTGGAAGAAGGTACTGTGTGAAAGCTATAGCTATGCTATTGTAAATGCTGTACAAGTTAGTGCGACAGAGAGAACATTTATGTAATTTTTTCTGTCTTAGGTACGAAGAAACAATTTTGAAATTTATAGTTATCAAACGCTATTAGGAATCTGGCAATATGTTGTCTAGATTTGTCTAATTGAGGAAAGATTTACATCTTAATATGATAGAAAATGTTGGGTTGAAGTGTCTCCTGAGATTTCTGAATGGTGTTGCATCCATTATGTCACTTTTTTTGGTGGAACCATCAGACAGTCGGGCAATTTTCCTGCAGAGTTTCTTGTGACATTCAGGTGTATTTAATGAGTTAAGCAACAGTACACACTATAGCTTGTGAGATTTGACTTTTGCAGTAACCATGAGTATTACTGTCTTCAAGTTCTTGTGTTGTGAAATCTGGGAGGTACGTGCTGACATTTCAGTGGAACCTGCCATCTCCATCGTCAATGTACATTTTCTTGTGGTTTATTTTGTAACATCTGTTAGTATCCCAGACATATAATGTGTAAAGTAGAATGATAGCTGAATAATAAGTTGGAATAATGAATGCTTGGATGTGTCTGGAGGAACTGAGGAAAACCATGAAAACTGTCTGTCAGGATACCCAGTGCCACAGCTGAGGTTGACTGGTCACATTCCAAATACAGGTGTGTAATACCATATTTACCCAAATGCAAGATGACCCCCCCCCCCCACCAAAAAAAAAGTTTTTATTCAAATCTAAGGTGTCTCTCCCCAAGAAATGAAACATCTGCCAAGAAAAAATATTTTACTGTTAATTTCATACACTTCATACACAAAGCATGTCATATAATACCTACATTTACCAATGAGTGACACTGTCTCCATGTTCACAGACAGTGCCTTCATCTTCCTCACACTTTCTCCTGACATCCCCTTCCTCTTCACTGTCATTCCACAACATGTCATCATCACTCCCATTGGACATACAGCACTTCTTAAAACTATTTACAGTGACTTCTGGTGAGGTGTACTGCCATGCCACTATGATCCACCTTAACTAAATACTGCATTTATTTTTCTTGTTTTATAAACGTACTTGAACCAAGGGGTCAGCTAGGTTAGGTGCTTTTTTGCCTGAAAATGGAAACAGAGCTTCCAAAACGCTGTGCTTTTTTAAAAAATTAGATATGGACAAATTCCCCCAAAAAAGAAGATTGTTTCAGTTAACTTCAGTTTTTCGTTGTTTAAAAAATTAGATATGGACAAATTCCCCCAAAAAAGAAGATTTTTTTCAGTTGACTTCAGTTTTTCATTGTTATCTTTTTTGGATTTTTTGTCCTTTGAAGGTGGGACTGATAGGTAGTCCTGAAATGTCCTTTAGGAATTACTACTCTATGCTGAGTATTATCTCAGAAGAGTGGAGATCTTACATAATGATTTAGTAATGCAGTCCTTGGTTTGGCACCACATGGTCCTGTTCAGAGCAGTCTGGTTTGGCGTAGTCTGTTTTGGAATGGTCCGATTTGGTGCTTCATATGCGAATTTAAGATGACCTCTTATTGAATGCCAAATTTAGGGACAGGACCTCATCTTTCATTCAATTAAATATGGTATTACCACTACACCAACCTCTTTGGTAGCCGGGTAACTGCATCTGGAGGCTGCAGATTCCCCGGAAACATCAGTAAATATCTGCCAGATTGCATGGCATTGCATTCCAGAAGATTTCATTTTGAAACTTATTTTCCTTCCTGTTCATTATAATTACTGTCTAATTTCTTTATTGCTTTAAATGTTGTATTTCAGGGATAATTTGGAGTGGCTTGCCCGTGCTACAAACTGGGCGAAATTAACAGCCACGGCTTCTCTTGGAGTGATCCATCGTGGTCATGAACATGAAGCGCTTCTTTTAATGCAGAGTTATTTGCCGAAAGAGGTTGGACCGAGTTCTGGTTACTCTGAAGGTGGTGGCCTGTATGCTCTTGGTCTCATCCATGCAAACCATGGAGTTGCCATAACTGATTATCTGCTGGGGCAACTAAAAGATGCACAGAATGAGGTGAGAGCCTTGTTTTCTGTTACACTTATAGACTGTGGGATAAATGTCCTTAGCCATTTGGTTATGATGGCTTACTGTGGGTAAGCTTGGCTTATGTGAAGTCATGTTCTTTTAGGTTACATAATGATTTCTTGGCCCTGACCATTTAGGGTTGTGAATATGACTGAATTTGGGGCATGCTAAGTAACTGAATAATCCTAATGCAAAAATGAATTGATCACTCCATACTTCGGACACTCTCAACAGTGCTGACATTTCTGTGTGGGCTGGCAGGCTGAGAATGAAACAAGTGGCACAGTGTTATTGCTAGTAGGTCTGGTTGCTTGAAGTGACCAGAATGTTGGAGCTAAAACCTGCTGTGTCTGCTACACAAATTCTTATATGTTGTTCTGTGATTCAGATGTTTGATAAAACTAAATTTTGAACTCCTAATACTGCTTACCACATGTTATGTTAATGTGTACATGTGTACATATGTCAGGGAATACAATATTTTCATTTTATCAGATGGTGCGTCATGGTGGTTGCCTTGGCCTGGGTCTGGCTGCAATGGGAACAAACAGGCAAGATGTCTATGACCAACTGAAATTCAATTTATACCAGGATGATGCAGTGACTGGTGAAGCTGCAGGAATTGCTATGGGCATGGTGATGCTGGGCTCAAAGGCTGAACATGTTATTGAAGATATGGACAAGGTAAGTAAGCTCTGAACCCTTGACTGTAGCACAAGGTTGCTGAAAGTGCATGCAGTAACAGTAAACCATGACATTTATAAATTTGTTTAAGTACTCAGTGGCACATATATAACAGCAGAATCACACAATGTGAAAGCTTGTATGTATTCTGACTGGGTGAGAGCAGATAGTTGTGCAGTAGTCAAAATATGTGATGTGTTTATTACAGTTGGCAGTTTTGCAATCCATTGTACAGCACAGCTTTTCACTTGTGTTTTGTTCATTATGTCGTGCCAGTTAGGGACTATTTCACTTTTAGTCTTTTTAGCTGTTAGCTTTATCATGTCTCTCTATCTGCATGGAACAGCTTGGCTCCCATTGGTTGGATTTTCATGAAATTTGATATTTGAGTATTTTTAAAAAATGTGTGGAGATGGTTCAAGTTTCATTGACATCTGAGAAGAATAATGGGTACTTTACATGAAGACCAATACACATTTTTGATCAGATATTGCTCAGTTCTTAGAATAAGAAATGTTTCAGACAAAAGTTGTAGAAAAAAATCAAGAGATATTTTATGTTCTATAATTTTTTCCAAAATCTTGCTGTTTATGAGATAAAGTGGAAAAATATTGTATAGCCATGCAGGCTACAGATGGTGTTTGTGCACTGCATGCTGGATACCTATGACTACAAACACACACTCAGAATATGCAATTTTTATTGCTTTTACCAATGCAGCAACGGTTACATGAACATGCTTCAATGTTACATTATATGTACCTTGCCTGTTGTTGAAAATTAAGGGCTGTGGACGTTTAAACCAAGAGAGGAAATAATGGACGAAAAATTATTTAACCCTTTAACGTCAGAATTAAATCCCTCTGCGCAACGGAGCCTGCCGAGATTTTTTACTGGGGATTTTAAATTTTAATGCTTACTCTTAGGGGGAAAAAAGCATATGTCATAGACTTTTCCTTCAAATTTAATGAAATAAAATTTTGGATTCTGCTTATGAATTGGTTAATCCAGGAAAAATGTTCATCTATTCTTATAATAAATTTAGGCCTGTGAATCGCATGCATTATATAAAATGTGGTGTAAATAGTTTATTACTTACATAATTCTGATTGCTTATGGTCTGTGGCACCTTGGATCACTGTTTTATCATGATAGACAGTATTCACAACTGGGTTGATTTACAAATTTTCTTTTGTGTGATATTCTGTGAAACAAGGCACCACGCACAGGCCCACATCACATCTGGCGCATTTATACACTGTGCCCTTTCTTTGGCCGCGAGAAGAATGCAGATGGCAGCACAGTTGGGTGGATGATTCACTGGCCATTGTTTGTTATGGCGACTCTTGAGTCGCAGAATATTTTTTGATTCCGAGTCGCTGTCAGCAACCAGAATTTAATTGATGGCTTCCTTCTTGAGTTTGATTTTTTTCCTGGCCATTGCTCAGACACCTACAATGGTCTGCCTTATTTACACTCCTCTGTATGACTGGGCACAGTTGCAGTAACCCAGTGCTGCTAAGATATGAACGTCTTCTACAGTGAGAGGAAAACAGATCTAAAGCTATGATGTGACTACTGTATAAAATTCCAGCTATTCTAGGGTGCCCAAGATGTTTTTAATAGATTGACGGCTATATGTTGCATGTTACTACCCCATGACCCCTACTGATTACCCCAGCACTACAAGAGGCATGTCTTTGGGCCCTCCTGTAGCTGTAAACATCAATTTTTGTGGATGTCTCCGATTTTTGAGCATTAGTTTTGTCTGAATTATATGGGTACAGTACGCCACTGACAGCCTTTCTGGTCAACAAAGAGTGTTCGCTTCACAGGCCAGTGTTGATATTTCAACCTACAGTGAACTCCAGTGCAAGCTATAAACAAAGCTAGCAGTGTCTAAAATCTTATTAGTCAGCTGGGACAAAATGCGCAGTTACTATGTGTTGTCTTATAAATCAGGGTTTGTGGAGGGGTTTAGGAGATGGAGGGGGTACATTCTGCCTCCACAAAGGAAGCCTGACCTTCAAGGGTCCTGCGGCATAGTAAGCCACTACATTTTGTCGGATAGGAGTGAACAGAATTCCTCCAAACTTTGACACACTGTTAGCGATGTCTTTATAAGTCATTCGGCAATTTAAAGGCCTCACTGCATGATGTCTTTAGAAGTTGTTGGGCGTAAAAGGGTTAATGTGGAATTTTTCATGCTATGCTGTATGTGCAAGTTAGAGGCTCCAATAAAATTGCCTGGGCTATGAGGGTGACGTGTTGTGTAATTTTTACAGACATTTTTCCGCTTACAAATGATTGTTGTGCTGAAATTAAAATTATTAAACTGTGGGATACTATGAGTAAAACTGCAGTCAGTATTATAACTGACAGTTGTCTGTCTGCCTAATGCACTACCAGTTCCACCTGTTGTCTCTGCCTCTATGTTCCCTTTGACCTGTTTGAGAGGATTTTATGCACCTCAGTTTCCCTCATAGCTGACTAGTGGTTGCAGTAGTATTTTAAAATCTTGGGTGAGAGCATCTGCAACTGCCCGCTATATTAACTGGAAGAATTACTTTAGACTGCTAGACGCATTGGCCTAGGCACAACGTGGCAAGGAAAAAGGTTTTGTTTTCATTGCATAGCTGGCTTTATTATTAGGTGTGCTGTATTTATGAGTGTTTTGCAATTTCTGGCTGCATGTCAAAAAAATGACAGTCCCTTGTGATATGGGTGTAGGGTTTATAGCAGACATGTGTTTGGTTGTACCTTACTAGATTTTCACAGTTAAATGTTTAGTTATTCAATATACACATAAGAAAATGTATATTAGGGAAAAAATGTCAAATGTGTGACAGACATTATGTCCACTTGCAGCAATTGATTGATGTGATTTCGAGTTGATCGTATTCACTGTTTGGATTTGTGTACGTAATACAGGTGTACACACTAAATCTTGCTTGTTCACACCTGAATCTGGATATTGTTTAATCTGTGCCCTATAATTGAAATGCAGGAAAATGGAACATGTTAGTTGAGAATTATGGATAAATTAGAGGTTGTGAGAATAGAAGTTGGTATATCTGTTTCTAAGACCAGGGAAGAGTTGATGTACCAGAATAAGCAGTGCTGGTTGTTGAATGATGCAAAGAATGTTCAAGCTTATGGGTGCGGATTATTGCCAAATTTTGAGTTCTCTTATCCCCATACAGTCTGGAAAAATTGAGTTTTTTACTGTGTGGGAAAGTAATACTGTGTATGTTGGTTGGTTCATAACATCTGCCAGAGTGAGTCTCTTGGGTTCTGTGCTGGAGTACGACTGAAGGAAAACAATAGAGCATGGCTGTGTGTTAGATGGATGGAGCAAACACTGTGTGTGTGTGTGTGTGTGTGTGTGTCTGTAAGTGAATGGATATTTGGTTGAAGCAGGGGGGAAAGTGGTAAAGGGGATTGGCAGCATGTCAGGATGAGGTGTTAGAAAAGTTACAGGAGAGGAGGGGGCCTGTTTGGTGCTTGTGATTAATAGCATACATTGATTGGACAGCTGAGCAGTTCATCTGTCAGCCTCACTGCACTTTGGCTTCTTTTTCTATCCCACTCTCTTTGTCGATCGATCTGTCCATTTCTCTTCAACCCTTGACCTATATATTGGTCCTGCTGCAGTGACCAAAACTTTTTATAACTCACCCCATCATAAGAAGTTGAAGAAATTTAGATGAAACTGGTTCTAGTCACTTATTGTTTGGGCTGTATACCCCAGAATTTGTACAATAATGATGATGATGATAATAATACTAAGTTAGTTTTAAAATATGGTGTAATGGAATTGTTGGGAAATTGGTTATGAATAGTTAATTGTTACATATTAGAACTGAATGACAAAATTTTGGTCAGTGCCTTAGGATATATATTACTGCCATCTTCACAGGAGAAGAACTTAAACAACTGAATAGAAGAATAACCATAGAAATAATTCATAGTGAAATCTTAATTTGTTTTTACTTCATGTAAGTTTTGCATGGACTAGTGTGAAGAAATTTTGAAAATGAAATTTTTGTGGAAAGATTTGGAGGAAGGAAAAATAAAAAGTATCTGACAGAGGAACAAAGTGGTTTGAAGAATAAAATTAGGAGTGTATTTAGTTCAGGTGAAATTGGATTTAATTACTGAAAGAGAAAATGGTGCTGCTACATATGAGGCATCTGGGAATTGTAGATACGTAGAGCTAGTGTACATTGTTTGCAGTGGAATTAATAATGGATGAATGGTATTTCTGTTTGTAGAGGGTTAATGCATTTAGAGAAGCCAAGTTGCATTTTGGAAATATATTAAAATGAATTTAATAAAAACAGAATGAGATGGTACCCCATTTTAATTTTCAGTGAAGATTATCTTTATGTTTGTTGCTTATTATTTTGCTTTTGCTTTATAACTGCCATTTTATTATGCAGTGAAGTTATATTCTAAACTTTTGTATTATGAGTCCATTGTTACTAAGAAGTGAAGATTGTACCTTTAGTCGCAAGTCCCATGGTGCACTATGAGTCGGAATAATAGGAGAGGATGTATGTGGTTTTTTGCGGGAGGTACTTGCTATCTTGACTCTTACATGCAAATATTTATGTTTTTCTCTGATAATGCAAGGAGATAATAACTTCCTCTTCCCCCTCAAAACAAGATGGCAAAGAGGAAGTTGCATAGATGTTGATGAAATTCCTGCAACAAGCTCTCTGCATTTGTCATGCTGAAATTATTGAAGGTGGGGAATAAAGAAGTTTGGCATGGTCTTATAACTGGGTTTTGAGGGGAACACATACATAGATAATATCACCTGTAAAATGATGTTTTCTTTTTAAGCTAACTTTAAAATGTATACTCTACTAATGATTTGATTATGTAGAAATACAAGATAATTTTAAGTCACCTTTGTCTGTTACTGAAGTATCAAATTCGGAGAAGGTCCTAGGCGTATTCTGATGGATTGGAAGGTGTTTCAGCTTCATATAAATTGGTGATTTGTATGTGAGCATTCTGTTTTGTGGTAATTTGAAGTCATTGATTGGTAAGTGCCAATCCAGTGTGGTGATGTATGATGGTAGTAGACTGCAAATACATTACTTTGTGTTACATTTGTCAGGTTTCATTGTGCTTCATGTCAAGTTTTTTTTTGTATTGTGGATCTTTTGTCTTGTCTCTTTCAATGAATTGACCTTTCCTGACAGCCAGGACTGGCTCTCAGTTATGAAATTGGCATCTATCAGGCGGGGAGGGGACAGAAGGGAGACTGGGATGGAGATGGAATGTGTGTGTGAAGGGAAGCAAACTTTTCGAACGTTCTTTATAGAATTGCAGAGGCAGCGGCAACTCAGGCTAGAATTGACATCTGTCCTTACTTACACTGTTTTTCTGAAATAATGGGAATGACAGCATTTTTATGTAAAATTGCACACTTATGATACAAGGATAATTTTGGGGCTAGGGAGTAGATGCTGTTGGGGTGGTGTAAATAGTCAACACACAGGACGGGTTTAAAAACTGCATCATTAAGAACTGAAATAATACTCATTGATAAGATAGTGCTATTGAAGTTTGTGTTGTATGGGTACATTGACAAAATGAATTTACCCAGTCTGTCACCAATTTTGTGTTATACTGCTGTTACAAATGAATGAACAGAATACTATAATTTTGTGTTTTTATTTATTTTTATAAATTTATGTGCATAACCGTTGTTATCCGCCGTAGTTGTGTTCTGGAAAAAGTGGGCATAAATAAAGAAATTTGTAAATAAGAAATGATATTCCCATGAGAAACAATGGAATAGGTGGGGGTAATGGGCATTTGTATGAATGCCAATGTGTTTATATGGATATTGTTATTGATATATTTGTTAACTGCAATTTGGTTGATATCTAGTGGCAGTAGTACAGTACACATTTATACACAAACAATACATAGAACAACACAATTAGCAACTTTGGTGGAAGGCTTTCTGGGATTCGAACCCGTAGTGGTCAAACTAAAATTAACGATGAAACTAAAATTATATACATGTATTTATTATATTATTATTTTGTTACTCATATTAATATGGAAATAAACAATGGACATTAATTGTAAGCTCATTTAAATTGGAAAGGAATTCTAAACAACTTGTGTATGCTCATCAGAGATGTTACATGTTCCATACTGTTGCTCTCATGGATGACTAAATTCACTCGCACAACCTTTACAACTCAGTTACCATAATTAATATTCTTGTGGTGGTTACGTTAGGGTTTCAGTTGTGCCAGTTTAATATAGGTAAGTATAATGATGTTCACGCTAGGGGTTGTATTACTTGTCATTGCAGTTTTTTTGTTCCAGTCTAGTTTGTAGTTACTAGGATTGTCAAGGGTAGTAGTATGTTTTCCATATCTTGGCTGTCACTGATGTTGTGTCACAGATAATCAAATTCACTCTTACAGGCTTTACTGCACAGTCACTTTCTTACCCCAAGGTCATACATATACTACCATTAAGATTATTACTGTGATTGTTCATAATCATGTGAGTTTTTTAACCATGGATTGGGTGTGTCTTTGTGGCATTTGTAGCTAGAATGAAGAGAAAAGACTTCAGTAAATGCCTATAAACCATGTAGTCTGAACTAAATGGTGAATGCACAGGGATTGATATAGTTTGCAGTGAGCGTGCATCCTCCAAGTTTTGTTCCAAGCCTTTGAGATTTATACTGTCTTGGCAGTGTCCAAGTGTGTAGCCAGCCAAAGGGCATTAAACCAAAAATGAGAGAGTGGAAATTACAAAGTTGTGTAAATTGGCTAGGGGCATTCTAGCAAAGGGCCCATAAAACAAAAGGGCCTAAAATGAGGGATTGTCTGTTGAAAACAATGGGAACAACCATTTCTGTGATGAATTTGCATTTGTTTTTCCTTCCTGAGATATACCTATACTGGAGTTTTGTTTCATAATTTTGTGGGGGGGGATCAACTTTCTCTCCCACCTGGACAATCAGCTGAGTGGTCCCAGCTGGCATAATGCCAGCATGTGTGGATATTTCACTGGGTGTCATGGGAGAGGTGTGCATCTGGGTTGCTTCTTTGGGGACAGTGGCTAATGGCAAGGTGTCAGAACCCTTAGCTGTGGGCTTGGGGGGTAACCCAGTTAGTTATGTGGAATGGCAGGACGTATCCAGATGCCTGTCAGTACTGGTGCCCGTCATTATATGATTCTGCCTCCTGGGGTCCTTGCACATGGGGGGAGTTGTGTGGGATGACCCGACATCTCTCCCTTTTTTATCCTGAGAGGCCCCATCCATAGCCATGAGCAGTGCCAAGCAATCTAACCCACCATTTGCTCCTCCAACTTGTTGCCTGGTTCTGCCTGCATGTAGTTGACTTGTCAGTCACTAGAAGCAACGTGTTCAGTTGTGGAGTTGGGGTGATAACTTTCTCTGTCATTCAGGTTTTTGTGGTGGGTATTACTTGACTGTTGTTGTTTCTGTGTATGATATGTCTTTGATATTTGTTTTTCAGTGTGTTAATTTCTTTTGGTTTGCAGTATGCTCATGAGACTCAGCACGAAAAGATTCTACGAGGTCTGGCAGTAGGAATTGCACTGACTATGTATGGTCGGCTTGAGGAAGCCGACCTTCTTATAAGTACCCTCTGCAAAGATAAAGACCCCATCTTACGTCGCTCTGGCATGTATACACTCGCCATGGCTTACTGTGGCACTGGAAACAACCAGGCCATCCGTAAACTGCTCCACGTTGCTGTAAGTGTTTCCATTTATGTTGTTCTCTTCTTATGTTTTCTTTGCATTCTGTAGACATAGTTAGTTCTTGATTGGTCAATCATGTCTGTCCATTCGTTCATATATTTCATCCCCCAAATAGTTAGGGAGACTGTTATGAAGTATTTTAGTGGAAGTTCTACTTGGAACATGTGTAGATTTCTGTGAAATATGAATGCAAAAGTTGTTTGTTCTTGTAAGTGACAATGTTGATAATATGTAACTGTTCTGAATCTAAATTATAGGTGCAAGTAAGTTAAATTTTGTTCTCTGCACTGTTATAGAGGAGTATGTGGAAGGATCTTAGTTTCATATTCTGGTTCTTATCTTCTAAAAATTAATTGCATCAAGTGTAATTTAGCTCTGAAGACAGATTTTATTAATTCCACTCGATCACAAAATAATTTTCATTTTTTGTCACATGAACTAAAGTAGGTAAACCCAATAGCATTTTTTGTGCTGAATTCAAATAGTTCGAAGGAAACCTGTATTTACATTATATTGTAGAGGGTATATACATTATCTAAAAAGTAACAGTGGATGATTTTCTGTTATATTTTGGCTGTGGAATGTCTCTTCTAAGTGTCCAGCAGTAATCAGCCAGCATACTTGGACTCCACTTGCCCTGGTACTGCTCTTCCATTGTAGAAATATCCTGATGAAATTGCTCTCTGTGTCATCACTCACTGCCCCTAGATTTTCTAGGAAGAAGTCTAAGTGAGAGTCTAAGAAATGCACCTTTAAAGATATATCACACCTTATAGCTTCCTAGGGTTTTACAAGATCATTCACCATATCATGATGGTTATAGATTTGGTCACCCTTGATTAAGGATCCTGGTTGCCCCAGTTCTGTTTTGATAAGTATTCTTAGGGGTGTTACAAATATTCCTGATCAAGCACTGAATACAGAGTATAATGTTCCAATGTGTGTGTTATTAGTTGAGAAAAATCATCAGGTAAAAATAAGTGGGGTGGCTGAGGTTAATAAGTAGGTGATAGGCTGTAAATCTATTTAGGAACATTTACTTTGCTCTTCTACTACTGTTGTGGCCTTGTATTCATGTTGTGAACATAGAAATTATTTCTGTAGGAATGAGTTGAAGAACTTAACCAAAGCCTAAACAAATGACATATGGAATATGAAAGTACCAATTTCTTGCCATTGTTGTAGGAAAAATCACACTGGCATAGACAGAATTTGTTGTCCTCAGATTTGCCACTAGTTCCTTTCTTATCCTCAGAATGCCAGAAACAATCATGAGTCACATCTTCAGCCATGAGGGCTACTGACAAGTGACTGCAATATCTGAGCTCATTAGTCAGCTGTCCTGAGGAGGAGCTAGGGTTGACACTCTTGCAATTCTTATGTGTTAGATGATCAATACAATATGTTTTGGCAGAACATGTATTTGAGACATTTTTTACATGGGTACAAAATGGCCCAGTTGGATTTGAAAAAAAAACACAGCCTGCTAAAAAACAGTATATTCACCGCATAATGGTAATTTTATGTCAGGTGGACTTCAAAGAACAAATAGAAAAGTTGACAAGATTGTTACCACATACTACCAAGACCTGTTCAAGAAAAGACCAAGCCTGGGTATATTTTGTGCCTAGTCAGTAAACTAAGGGTTAATGAGCAGGGTAAAATTTTACCTCTGAGATTTGAAGGTCATTTCACCATACTTGTAACAGAAGGTGTCAGGATGATGTGAACACTTCCTTGACATGATGAAAATATAATAAACACAGTCCTTTTACACAAAACACTTCACTAAAGCAACACACAACTCTTGTAACTTAACACAATGAACTCTGGCAAACCACTGGCAGTGCAGTGTTCCTCAAGCAGAGCTTACTGTTTGTTTCATGTCCTGATGTGTCAGTACATGTCTGAGCTTGTACAGTCTAGCTGTCTGTAAATGGGCTCACATGCTTACTGCATTTGTTGTTATTAAGTTTTCATGCTCACACTATGTTTAAAATATAATAAAGTGCCTCAGCCATATTTAAAACATGACAGATAGACTAAATTTGCTAAAATTGCATTTTAAAAATTTCTTTCACACAAAATTTGTGGGTGATAGTGCAATTCTAAGAACAGATTTGAATTCAATATGGAAAAATACATAAGAAACATGAATTAGTTTCATTGTGACAAAAATTATGTTTATTACAGTTATTAGTAAAATTTGTATTTTTCTCATAATCTTTTCAGCATTCACAGGGCAAATGACTTGAATATTATACGATTCTACAACATTTTACTCTAGACATTATCGTAAAGTGATCGTATGTACCAGTCATACTGCATCGGTTGAAAGTTTCTCATACCAGTTTTATGTTTAGGTGTCAGATGTTAATGACGATGTAAGGCGGGCAGCTGTCACTGGCTTGGGCTTCCTTCTGTTCAGGTAGGGATATCACAGTTTGTTTTATTTTGGTTGCTTATTCTGTCCCGTTGTATGTTGATGGTTTATTTCATGTCATGTTACAGTTGAATGTAATTAAAATAGTGAAACCTAATCACTGAAAATTTTGTGTAGAAATTATTAGCATTTAAGCATTGCCATTAACAGTAATATAAAAAATAAAGGCATTGGAATGACGTCTGTCACTTTAGTAAAGAACAGTAACAAGAAGGTTGATTAGAGCCAACACCTAAAATTTTATGCTTTTTTAATATACCTCAGCTATGGGATAGTGTGCAACATAATTGTGGCACAAGGGTATTGAAGTGGTTTTAGATTACATCAGAAATACATTGGCATTTTTTAAAAGAAGTATTGTGGTTTTACAGTAAGTAGTAATAAACCATCATATTACACAAGGCCATTACCTATTCTTTATTAATTTGCATGATTGATTCCAGTGTTTAAATCATAAGACCATCACTGGGGAACTAATATCATGCATAATGGAGCATTGCTGGAGGTTTAACATACAGCAGTGAATAGAATACTACCATAGTATACACATATTAACCCTTAGGCGACTAATGTCATATATATATGGAGCACCCATTCTTGATGTTTCTAGATCACACATGACGACGCAGCACAGTCGGTAGGACTCC
>Ga0268261_10000794_pt1 | contig 20676 bp, 22 predicted proteins | sample TergutNc150P1_FD_190353 | JGI IMG/M metagenome (GOLD analysis project Ga0268261, IMG submission 190353) | Nasutitermes corniger P1 segment gut microbial community from laboratory colony in Florida, USA - Nc150 P1 (SPAdes) (version 2) | ecosystem: Host-associated > Arthropoda: Insects >...
AATCTAACGCCTTAGAGCTATACTTCTACTCTCCCTCTGGGCCTTCCAGGTCTGTTCTAGGGTGAACTTTACGTTTACATTGCATGAATTAGGGAGATTCAAAGTGCACTGTTTTATTCAGGCACCGTGAAGGGAAGAAGACCACGGGGGATGCCTAGGCTTAAGTGGTAGGATAATATTTAAATGAACATACTGGGACTGGGTGTTGAGCGTGTGGATTGGTGTAATTGTTTGTTGGTAGGGTCCGCTGGTAGGCTGCTGTGAATACTGTAATATCATTTTTGGTTCCATAAAGGCAGTAGTTGGGAGTTTTAAAAATTGCCAAAGTTGATTTTTTGCATCATATAATTTGTGGGTGTTCCAAGACTTACATAGACAAATTTAATATCTTACATTTCCCTTACAACTGTATTATATGTACAGTATTTATTACAAGCTGGTTGGTTTTATGTTTTCTTCTGGGTAATTCCCCGGCGTCTGAATTTTATATGCTGACATTTCGGAACACTCTTCCATCTTCATAGGCAAGTAGGTAAATAATATTTACCTACTTGCATATGAAGATGGAACAGACAGTGTTCCGAAACGTCGGCATATAAAATTCAGACGCCGGGGAATTACCCAGAAGAAAACATACAACATACAGAACACGGCGAAAGTTTGAAATCAAGAAAACTGGTTGGTTGTTTGTATTTGTTATGAATTACTGCTCCAACATGTTTCAGCCACAGCTGTTGAGCATCTTCAGGGAGCTCGCAGCTTATGTCTCAAATTATGTGGGAGAGATTCTTACACATTATTGTCTGCTTATAATTGAAACTATAATTAAACCTAATTGTAATTATAATTTAATTACATTTAGACACACAATTTGATATGTTGGAGCAATAATTACTAAGACAAAAATATAGTGCAACAAGTTGGTAATGAACATTGGATGGTTACATAGACGTTGGGTTACCGCAAATTCAGCAGAATGTTTTGCTTCATGGCTACATTGTGGAGTGACAGGCAGTGTGTCCTCAGCAAGGTGGTGCGTGAATATTAAATTGCAAGACTTTTGCTGTAGCCAGTAAATAATTATTGTCATGATGAGTGTACTGCTGCTGCCAACGTGACAACAGCAGCATTAATTTAAGGATTTTGCAGATTAATGACGTTGCATATGCCATAAAAAATATTTCTGTTAATTGTATTGTATGAAGTAACTGTAATAATACCTAATCACACGCCAGGATAGCTCAGTCAGTATAGTGACTTCGCTTTGGACTGGACGACCTAGGAATCAGTTCGATTCCCGGTGGTGGCGTGACATTGCCCTATTTTCCAAAGTGTCTGGCCCAAGCAGCATCGTATTCAGTAGGTAGTTTCTCGGGTGGGCGGGCTAAAGCGGCCGGGACTTGAAGCTGATCCCTTGTTTTCGTCTAACTCCTTAAGTTAGGAATGAGTGGGGCTGTGCCTCCACTTCCCCATATGCCTCCTTGGCTTGCACTGGACCAACTTTACTTGTCCCAAAGTATGTATTTTTCCAGCTTTGTGAGAGGTACATACAGCCCATTGTGATTTTTTTTTTTGAGAGGAACAGAAAGTTGGGAGGATTGTATAGTGTATGTAGATTTTTTGAGTTTAACATCAGAATGATGAATGACCAATTTTTAACAAATTTGATGTATGTCAGTGATGTTAAAAATGTCATTCCATTATTGAGAGGCAGCTACATGAGAGCTGATCAACTGAAGGAAGCTGCTACAAGCACATTGCTTAACCTGGCAAACATCACTGTGAGGTTTAGCGGGATATCCACTGTGTTGGTCGCCAGTTTGAATGCCTAAAATAATACATAGTGTAGAGGTAGTCTATAACTGTAGAGCAGGGTACAGTAGCACTATTTACTGGAGCACAGATGTTCTGTATCTACGTGTACACAAAGTTATTGCGCTGTGTTGACTTATTCAAATTTTATTTATTTATTGTGAGAGCCTGAATTTGCACTGTATATCAGGGGCTTAAGTGGTACAGCATGTTTCTGATTATGTAAAGAGGTGATGTCATATTACAAATGTTGCAGGCTGCGAGTCCACAAGTGTCAGCCCTTCACACACACCACAGAACGAAGTCCAGCCCTGATACACTGAACGCACAGAACATGTCTCTGGCAGAATGTAAGTCCTTGGTGCTGTAACTGGGTAAATAAATATCTCAGAACTGTATAGACCACGAATGTCTTCAGTATTTTCTGTACTGACTCTCATCAAGTGTGTGGTTTACCACATGAATTAGCCATTTTTCCATCTTTGAAGTACCTGCCAAACTCAATATAAAGGGAGTTGCATTGACACCTGGTGGAAGTCATTAGTTTGCGGGCAGTTGGTTCTTAGTCTTAGTCAGTCTTAATACAGTCACGACTGGTGATATATGAGTGAATTTGTTGGTATTTATTTGATTTACCCAATATAAAATTTTATACACCTTGTTTCTAAGAATAGATGGTTTTGTGAACTGACACTGATATAAGTAACAGCTACTAATTGACAAAATAACGAGGCATTTTAACTGATTTCTGTAATTTTTGAGATCACTTGAAAACAAATGAAGTGTTTATTTTGTATACATTTGTACCTTTTTATAAAGGTTTTTACATTACAGCCAGATGATGGCTGCGTTTTGGACCAAACACTCAACTGTGTTGCAGTAGAACTGAATATTTGTGTTAGAGGGAAGTTATGTGTATTTGTCTATATCGATATTGGAACAGAATGTGATGACAAAGATCATATGAATGCTGCTGTGAATGACTGTGCTTGCACTAATGACACTGACACACACCGACATTGACATTTGAACCAGACATCTCATGAATAGAGGTCGGAGTCGTTACTGTGATTGCTAGCTTGCTGGGTGCAGTGTGGTGGGGTTGGCACTGATGAACGTAAGATTGATGTGAGCTTATATATATTATATATTCTGTATTTGTGACCGTTAACGTAACATATGTCAACATGCATTAGCACTTCTTAGTGAGGATGTGTGGCCATAATGTAGGATTTTGTCGATTTTGAAGATTTGGTTCCCAGACAGTAGGTGAGGGGAGAAAAGTAAAATGTTTTTCAGTATAATAAAAATTTAGGTACCAGCTCCCTAGTTTATATATTTCATATTTGTGTATCAGATAACAGTTTTGTGGATATGGTGTTCTGGAATAAAATGTTCTGTAATTTGGTAGATAGGCTGCTCGGGAACATTGGTACCTGCATACAAAAATATGAGTATTCACAGCTGTGAAGACAATCTTGATACTGCTGTGACAATTTCAGATATTGCAGAAGGTGTCATCTGTGTTTGTCATTTTTATCATCAGTGGCATGTGAGGAAGTTACTTGTTGACCCATTCAAAAATTATGTTAGAAACCACTGTGCCATCCGTTTCTTAGAAAGTCTGAGGAAGAAGAAAGAATTATTTTTTTGTACACATTGTATTAACACTTCAGTGCCAGTGATGGTGCACTCTATGGACCTTTAATGCTACTCTTTGCCAACCTCATTGCACCGTGCAGGCATGACTGCAACTTACGGTACTAAAAATTTCAAACCCCTCTGTCTGGGCAGTAGTTGGAATTTATCCCTCGTCTTTGAAGAGTTAGTGCATTCTAGCAGCTTTGTACACCTTCTAGTGTTGGTATTGATGGTATAGTTTGCAACTGAATTGACAGTGGAATAGGATATCTTGTTCTTTGTTTTTTAGCATCAAAACGTTTGATTGCATCCGAATCATTGTCAGACTTGTCATTCGGGCCGAAACGAGTGAAAGCAGGAAATACTTGGGATGTAGATTCTCCAAGAATTACACCCCCAGGGACACCACCGCCTCCTTATGGTTGTAGTAGTGCAGCAATTAGTGAAGGACTAGAAACAGCTTCACAGATGGAAGAGGACAGTGGTGCTGTGGATGAGGTATGGATTTGACATTCTAGAGGTACGGATTTGACATTGTGGAAATGGGTAAGATCAGTTTGATGTAAAGGATACTGGCAAACTGCTCTGTGATTTCTTTTAAGAACGAAGCTACTGATCATGGATAGTTTATTGGAATTTGAACACAACATTTATCGGGAAGCCAGTTTAAGTGCATGTACTGCAACTTTTTTTTTTGGTCCATAAAATCAAAGCTTCTCAAAATTACCTTATCTCTGTGTAGCATTTTGTAATACAATTCAAGGCCTTGTTGTATGCCTTTTTCTTTAGTTCTTCTTACCAGTTTGCACTACTGCTTAATTTATGACCTCATTTTCAGTTTAACCCTGTTTGGTTAGTTTACTTGCATCTATTTAAGTCTTTTTTTATGGGAATATAATTTTTGATTTACACCATTTTGATTTTTGTCCAGTTTTTCAGGAACACACTAGGACATCAAACAAGCCCTTCATGTACTTCAGTAGCAAATATACAGATTTTGTGATCTGTATGGGTACTAAAATTTTAAACTTACCTAGATACTGTGACATAGATGTACCTTTCATTGCCATTTATTTCCCCTGTATTCTGTTCCTTTTTGTGTCGACTACTGACCCTGCCATCTTGTGATGACAACTTGTAACTAACTTACATGTTGCAGATAGAGTAGCAAGTATGTTACATTTTCAGTGACCTCTGCTCTAACCTGCTGACATGCACGCATTCATTCTTTTCTGTCATGTTTGAAAACTGCTGGAAATATTTTTTTGGTTTTTTGTGTGTTACGTTTGACACAACACACAAAACTTCTTCAAGAAATTTGAAAGATTTCTAGTGTCAAGAACATAAAACCGTTAACACATGATTGAAACGGATGAATATAGTGGGTGGCAGACACTGGTGTTTGTTTCTTGGCCAAAATTACCTGTACTAATGGTTCTATGTGGGGAATTTTATTGTAGTGATGCAAAGTCTGCTTGCCCAGTAGAAGGTTTGGTTGTATTTGATGGCCCTGCAATCATGAACAGTCCTTACTGTGAGGTACAGTGCATGGTCATTGTGAGGAGTGAACTTATGATAGATAAATTCTTTGATATGTAATAATGAATGTGTATAGGTTGGACCTTTGAAATTGACACTCATACATTTGTTGCTACACTTGCCCTCTCCCCACAGAAGTGAGGATTTTATTGCTGGTTTTCAGTACCATGTGGACCCGGGCATTGTTAATGGTCACAGTCAGTTTAACTGTTTCTCTCTTCATGTTCACTATGTCCGCTGCTTTCCAAAAAGTCAATTTGCAAACGTTTCCCTGTTTCAACACTTCTACTCATTTGGTTCACTTCTTGAAGTTGTGTAATTGTCTTCTGGGTTGTGACGCTGTGATTGTTCATGCGCTGCACATCACAGACAGGAAACAAATGCAAGCAGATAAGCAGGTGCAGCACTCAGATAACAAGGGAGAGGATTCATTGAATGAAAGTACTTTATTATAAAATTCAGAAGTGTAAATAACAAGGAAATACAGATAGGGTTTGATGATACTTGGACAATCAAGATTTGAATCAGGTTACATATACAATAGAAGGAATAAAAAAACTGCAGACCAGTAACAAAAAATAAAAATACTTACCTGGTATTGCAGGTTACCATATAAATAAATTTAATTTGAACTTCCATCATGCCAGCGAGGACCTGGCACCATAACTTTACCAAAAAGTAGACTGTAATGTTGAAATTTTGTCTGAAATGCAATTAAAAGCCAGGTGGTATGTTGCGTAGCATGTAGAGTGATGAGGCCAGGCCAGTTGAGGGGGAGGGGGATAAGATAAAAAAAAAGAGCATGGAAGATGGTGACATGGTGTGTGGAAACTGCATCCTGGAGCAGGTGGAACCAACATTCAGTGTGAATGCCCTGTATGTGTATTCTTGTGAGCTGGTGGTTCCCACTGCAGAATGTGCAGTGTCGTGACAGAATACCTCACTATGAATCCTCACTATCATACAAGCTTTGAACCTTACATATTTCTTGATGTTATAAGCTTTTTTGTAATCTGTAGCATTTTCTCTTTCTGATATTGCTTAGCCCACATTAACATTTGTACTGCTAATTGGTTGTTCCCCTTAAACTTACTGACATTTCTCTTTCATTAGTAATGGCTAATTGCAGTACAATTTGTTTGTGTGCAGCATGATCCTGGGGACACCATTTCATCAGAGATGTCACCCCACAGAACTAGTTGTGGTTCTTGTATAAATACATCATCTGTGCAGCAGCAGCTGATCATCTCCATGGAGGAGGATGAAATGTCCGATCAGGAAGTAGTAAGTATCGGTCTGCTTTGCCGTAACTCCACCTGCTAATAAAATACACACAAATGCTTGAGCAGAGCTGTGATGCCCAGGTGTGAACTGTGATATTTAGTATAGGTGTTAAAAATACAGGATGTCCGACGACGTTATGTAATAACTTCAGGATTTAGATTCCTGGCCTCATACCAAGTCAGAAATGTCATGTCAGCGTGGGTCAGATTCACAACTGTTACAAAGGTATGGGACTTTGATATGTGAGTGAATGACAGTGTACACAAAAACATGTAATGTGGTGGAATGCATGGTTCTCTCTACTTCAAACATTGTTACATTGTTGCTGTATATGTTTACAAGTGTTCACTGGGAAACCATCCTGGATACACGGTGTGGCTCATTGTAGTCCTGCTGCAGAAATGGGCGGGTGCTCGTCATGTTGGTAGTACAGTTATGGTATGTGTCTGTTGACATCTTCTAAGAGTGCTAGCAGTTCATTAAAAAAAAATCATGTTAATGTCACCTCTCAGCTGGTTTATGCGCCACCATGCAGTCTGCTGATGGATACTAACGAGCACAAAGTTCAAAGTCCCATAGCTTTGTATCAGCTTTGAATCTGACCCATGGTGATAGGCGTTTTTTACTCAGTATGCGGTCAGCAGTATGATCCTGAAGTTATGACATGAAGTCACCGGACACCCTGCTTATTTTCAGATGTCCATTTTATTGTTTCTCGCAAAACACATTGGAACCTGTTTAACCATTTCTGCGTTGTGGAAGTACATTCATGTTTTGTGGTATGTTTAAGTTGAGTTAGATTCATTCCTGGGGCTGTAATAGTGAAACTTACACATGGGCACATTGAGAGACCAGAGAGTCTGACTTGACTGTTACGAGCCGTTAAATGTTTAGTTTAGTCTCAGAGTCAATTTAGGTGTTCCGGTTAGGTTACAGACATACATATACATCCTTCAACATTCCTTTAATCAGAATTATCTAAAAACTTCACCATGTGAGGTTTAAAAGGAAGGATGTTTGTACTTCTTAAAAGTTTATTCTGTAATGGATACACTAATGCATTCTTTTTGTTGGGTCATGAGTGAGGGTGTTGGTGTTTCTTCACATGTGAGCCACATGAGAAAAAATTCTTACATCATTGCTGGTTGCATGGATTTTCTTTGTATTGGTAACAGTGGTGCAGTAGAGCCTCATAGCTGTCCTACTGTATGGATATTTTAGGAGTAATACAGAAGTGGTGTTCAGGTGGTTAGGCACATCTGGCCTACAAGTGCATTTGTGCTGGTTAGGTAGGTAAAAATATGTCTGCTGAAAGTCTCATTTGGGCAGTACACTGTTGTCAGACAGGGTTTAGCCAGTGGACCATGTGATGTGTGCCACAGGTATAGAGACAGATTCAAAAACATGCCAACAGGGCAGTATCTTTGGCTTAATGAAAGGAGTTCTGATGTCAGTGTGTGCCAGTAAACAATGGATATGCACTCAGGATGTCATCATCTGCATGTTTACTTTGGCATTTCCTCATTTTAAATGGTTGATGTACTTAGTTCCCGGCCTGTCACGAAGGAGGCACTGGTTCAATACCAGGCCACATCATGTGTGGTTTATGATGGAAAAAGTGATGCTGGGGCAGGTGTTTCTCCTAGTACTTGGGTTGTCTCATGCCAGTATCATCCATCTGTGCTCTGTGCTCGTATTGTATTCATTTTCTATCAGCAGTACGTGTTACTAGTAGTTGATAGGGTCATTAAATAAAATACTTCTGTTTCCCTTCCTAATTATTTCATGAATGAATGAATGAATACATTATTGGGTGGCATCACTAGTTACACTTTGTGGTGCCAGGGTTTGAATCGTTGGTCTTACTCGAACAACGCACTTACATTACAGCCATCATCTGTACAAAATTTGTACATTATGCACAGGATCTTAATGTCTAGTTGGTGTTTTTCATATTGCTCATGAAACAGCACTTGTTGTAACCCACCAGTACATGATTTTACAGGACATGCAAAACGCTTGACTGATCCTCAGCAGACCAACACCTGAGCATGTTATGTTTTTTTGCATATGTAAGGACTAGCAAGTTTCTATGGACACTCCATTTTGATAAAAGGTTTGTTTGCAAGCCAACAACCTATCTTGTAATGTGGGAATCCCAGTCTGTTGAATTGTTTGGGTTACAACAAATTGCCATTTCATGAGCAATATTTCTGTCCCTCTTATATTTATTACTGAGGCTTATTTGTGGCTGATTCCTGTGTACCTTTATTAACAGCTCTCATGTTTGATATATTTAACTATGTATACTCCTGTTTTCTGCCATTGCTTTTTATTCTCACATCCCCTAAATGTCCTCATACCACTATTTGTATCAGTATTTCAGAATCTGGTATCTAGGATATGTTCCCTTCGTATCTTTGTTTCTTTGTAACTTTGGTATGTGGCCACATTCTTTTTATTTATTACACACTGTTTATTGTTTTTTGCAACAGGAATTGTGTCTCCGGCTTTATGTTTGTCACTACAGTTTATCTCATGGCTTCCTGTGTGTCCTGTCTTCCCCACTGATTTGTAAGCTGTTTTACTGTCTGTCTGTCTCATACCTGCTTCCCACATGATGTCCAGTATTTAAGAAAACACCATGTGTTTATGCTTTTTGTTCTGTCATTTATTTCAGGGGCAGTTACAAGACCATGGACCATTCAAAAGTCTCTCCAAGTTGTGGGAACATAACGCACATCTGGCAGTCTTTATGAACTATGTTATATCAAATAGTGATCCTTCCAGTCTGGTATGGAATTATGTTTCTTTTAATTCTATATTGCTTTACTGTCTTATTTTTATGTATGAACTTTTGTACGGTTCTTCAAAGTTTTATGTACATGTGCTGTAGACATATGATATAATTCTTTGGCTTATTGTGATTGAAAAACTGCATGTTAACATGGATTGAAATCTCAACCATAGTTACTGCCTCTTCCAGCAGAACTGCCCCAGCAGTGCTGAGGCAGTGGATTCTTGCAGGCTGCATGCATGTATTTACCAGCTGGCAGGCAATTCACATTCAGTTTCGGTGAGAGAAACTGTTGTTGTAGTGAGTAATGATGAATATACAGGTTATAAATGCTCTTAAAGTTTTCCGTGATGAGACTGCATGATGAGTGCCATAGAAATGTTGGTTTCGCGGCATTTAGCACCAAGCAGAGCAGTGTTCAGCAATCATTGGTTGTAAGACACTGGATACTTTGCTACATGTACCAGAGAGTGTGGTGTATGACAGTGTGTATGAAGGATCCATTGCAGTTTGAGTGTGAGTGCTGAAGTGACTGTGAAGTGTGCACCTCAGATGCAGTTAGTGGTAAACTTCACATAAGAAGAATTTGTATCCATACCACTCCCATTTGCACAAACATTCCAACCTGAGGCTTACCCAGTTTGAGTAGACTACTGTTATTGGATTGTGGAACAGCATCGGCTGTTGAAATGTCTTTTCGTTTGTGATGATGTCTACTTTACTTGAGATGGAATAACCAGCTGCGTCAGCATCCAACAATCTTGAAACATGTTTTGGTTTGTCATTAAGTCCAATTTATGTTAGTTGGAGTAACCAGCTATATAATAACCTATGTTTGTTCACCCTGTATTCTTGAAACATGTTTTGGTTTATGATGAGGTCTAGTTCATAGGATGGAGTAACCAGTTACCTCAGCACACATATCAACCCAGCAGTTTTCACTGTTCTGCTGCAAGTTACTTCCAGCATTGTCTTTTGGTGATTGTGTGGTGAGGTCCTATCAGTGACCAGCTGATAGGACCATTTGTTCATCAGGGATGTTTAACAGCAAACTGTTTCCTGCATGTCATATAGGACTGATTTTTTACTTGTGGGGACACATGAGGGAGTTGACATATCAGGAGAATTTGCAGATGCAAGATGAATTTGTAAGGTGTATCATGGACAGTGCTGCTGTCTTATGGAACAGGCATCAAAATACATGGAAAATGTTCCGTGTTAGCCGTGGCATTTAAATTTTAGTGCACGGTTTGTGAAAAATGTATTAGTTGAACAGAAAAAGAGAAGATTATGAAATAAATGACATTTTGTGGAAAATAAAATGAGAGATTGTGCAGTTTGTTGAAAAAATGCACCAAATTTCTTTGTTGCTTAAATATATGAGTTTCTGGTTTGTGTTTTTCTGCCCACAAACGCAGGTTGTGTAAAGGTTAAAATGAGGTTGTTTGTGCATAGCCCATGCAGGAGACCATTTCCAACACAACCACTTCAGGATGTTACATTTCAAATTAAAACATAACACAGTAAATGTATAATGGTTGAGGTTGCAAACCATGTTTTTATAACCTTATTCACTGTAAGTGAATCGAATAACCATCTTCTGTATGGCAGATATTTTATCGAATATTCTGTGTACGTGGTGTGGCTATAAAATAACCGGACCAATGTTAGAACACTTTTTATTCAAAAAGTTACACAATAGAAATGTTGTCACCCTCATTGTACTCCCCTCCCCGATCCCTACACCGCTCCCTGCAAATCTTCCAATGTTTGAAGCAGTGCTGCAGGTTGTCTTCTGAAAGCTTATTCATGAGCTCCATTGCTTTTACCTTCACTGCATCTATGGACTTGAACCTGGTTCCTTTTAATGCAGACTTGATCTTTGGAAATAAAAAAAAGTCACATAGGGCTAGGTCAGGTGAGTATGGTGGATGATCCAACACGGTGATATTGTGCTTCGTAAAAATGTCTTGACAGACAGGGCGTTGTGTGCTGGCGCGTTGTCTTGGTGAAGAACCCATGAGCCGTTCTTCCACATTTCAGGTCTTCTTCTTCTCACCCGTTCACAAAGGTCTGTCAGAACCTCCTTCTATTAGACCTGGTTAACGGTCTGACCTTCAGGCACCCAATCCATGTGAACAATCCCTCGGATGTCGAAAAAAAAACCATTGTCATTGCTTAAGATTTGGATTTGCCTTGGTGAATTGGGGCTCTTCCAGTGCATGGATTGGTGCATACTTTCTGGGTCGTATTGAAAACATCATGATTCATCCTAAGTTATTACATTCTGTAAAAAGTTTGGATAGTTTTCAATGTTTTGATGAATGTCAGCAAAAATGTTCATTCGAATTTCCTTTTGTTCAGGAGTGAGGAGTCTCGGCACCATCATCGAACACACTTTTTTCATGTTGAAATTGTTATGTAAAATCTGTCAGACAGTTTCCTTGTCATTGTTAATTAAATCAGCAACTGCTCGAATGCTTAGGCGATGATTTTGTCGAACAATTTCACCAACTTTCTTGATGTTAGCGTGTGTTTTTGATGTGCTGGGACGACCGGGGCTCTGATCATCTCCGATCTTCTCCCTCCCTCTTTAAACCTTTAAACCACTCGAAAACTTGAGTACGAGATAGACACTGATCACCATAAACTTTCTTCAACAAATCGTACGTTTCTGTAGCGGATTTTCCAAGTTTCACACAGAATTTCACATTGACGCATTGCTCCACGTTAACACTTAACATGATTCCGGCGGAGAACAAGAACACGATCTACTTCAAGCAAAGGCTGCTGCCAAACTGTTTGCTGCATGACCTTGAAATTGTAATCGTGAATGGAGGGGAGAGCACAAGCCAATACCACACACCACTCGCTGTTGACAAGTTTACAGGGAAGCAGAAAAAATTAAGTCCGGTTATTTTATAGCCACACCACGTATAGCGACCATGAAGTGTGACGTTATTGGTTAGATGTGTGTTGATGCTCTTGGGTTATCATCAGATGTAACATAAGCTATCACAACTATAGCGGTTGTCATGGAAGGGTTATTGCATAGAAAACATGTATCCGCTGGGAATTTAGAGTTGTATTTCTTTGCCTGCAGTTTTCCTTCCTTTATTTTATGGAAGAGACTTGCAAGTGTCAACTTTTATGCGTCTGTGGAGGACTTGTATGTGCCCAGATCTTGATGTATAGTGGAACTGTGGTCTTTGAAATATATGCAGTTTCTCTTGGAATAGTGTCTTTCAGTTCTTGCAAAGAGTGTGATTTTTTTCTCACCAACTCCTATCATACAGTGCTTCTTAGAACTAATAATTAACCAGGATTTACATCTGGGGATGTAGGATGCCACAGTCATGATTCACCAGTGCAGTCATGAAATTTGCTCTGTGGGCTGTGGCACTGTCCTGCATGAAGTAACTGTAGGTTTTTAAATTTTTGTTACTCCTCACAAATATAGTGTTAGAAATAACTGACTGTAGTGGTAGTAACTTATTGTTTCTTTGAAAAACGTGGGGGCACGCTTAGGCGCAGTTGATTGAGGCATTGCGCTACTAGCAGGAGGGTTGCGGGTTTGATTACTATTGGGATCATTTGATTTTTCATTGACTTAATCCTTATGGCCGCACTATGGCCCCGGAGTTGGACGGGGCGGGGGGGGGTTGTAATTGCGGCCTTTGAGTTGAGCTGACAACCTTGCTACCCCTATGTGCTGATTGTGTTGAAATCGTGGGAGCTTCAACCTCCTGAAACCTTAGGTGCCTTTCCAGACCTCTATAGGGATAGCTTTACCTATCTATACCTTGAAAAAACATGCGTCTCCATGATTTTGCATGCACTTTAAACCTGCACTGAATTGCATGTCTCACTGTGACTTTGCAGTCATGAAAAAGAATTGTTGGAGTTGCATGGGGATTTTTGTAGCACAAGTATTGATTAATTTGTCTGTGTTACGTTGCCTTTTAATGTAAACCATGCACCATTTGAGAAAAACACAAGTTGCAGATAATCAGAAACCATCTGCAGTTCTAGTTTTTTGCCATTGGTTCTCGAGGGAAGAGTTCTTGTAATGGTTCTAATACTGTAGTTATGTAAGTTTTGTTGCTGTGTTTGTCTGAGGCTTTCTGACATTTCACACTGTAGAGTTAATAGAATTGCTTGGGGCTGCTTTGAATCAATCACCGTCATCATACAGTGTTTTTTTTTTTAGTGAAGGCATGATTTTTAGGTGTTTTATTTTCATCCAGCATTGATCGTATTCAGACTTTTTTCCATTTTCCGCATTTTATTCTTTCACACAATTCTTCGTGCTGGACTTCTTGTACACAAACTGCAGTGGCATTTTTTTCCAGGACCTGCATATTCTTGGAAGTGTGTTGCAGTTGAAGTTTACAGTGTGTGTTATAATAGATTTTCATGGTTTAGAAAGTTTGTACACTATAATGGAATTAAGGGGTAACTGAGGCTGACATGATGTGTAACATCCCTTATCTAGAGCCCCGACTGCACTGCAGCAGAAGTGTGATATTTCGCGTAAGATTTAACTCTGTGTGTGTGTGTGTGTGTGTGTGTGTGTGTGTGTGTGTGTGTGTGTGTGTGTGTGTGTGTGCGTGTGTGTGCGTGCGTGTGTGTGCGCGTGTGGGTGCGCGTGTGGGTGTGTGTGTGTGTGCGCACATGCATGCATGCGTGCCCACCCATGGCGCATATAATTATATTTTACATAATGATACTGTTATTGGTTCAAGATAGCACTGAATGGTGCAGTGAAGTGGGTGAGGAATTGGAAAGCATATGGAAGGCTGTGGTTGTGGCTGGTTTGAGGTACTATCCCACTGTTTGTATGGAGTGACTGAGGAAAGCTACAATAATTCTCAGTCTTGATACATAGTTTCTGGACCAAGATTTGAAGCTGAGACCTTTCAGCTAGAACACATGAGTTTTAGCCTCAAGACCATGACATTTATTTGTTTATTGCACACCATAATAGCTTATTTTAAAAATAAACTCTGTAAAGGTGACCAGTGTTGCAATATGTTTGATCATTCAGTGTGCAGTTATATTTGGTTGTTACCCTATATGCTCGTACAAATTTGTTCATTGCTGAGAACTGCACTGTCCTGTGTTATTACGCAGCAAATGGTGCTGATTCCTTACCAACGTTTCAGGACAGCCTATCGGTCCATCTTCAAGGGTCAAGAATCCAATTCCTGATCTTTGAAGCTGGAAGATGGTACTGATAAGTTGTCCAAAAACAATGGTAAGGAATTACCACCACTTGCTGTGAAATTACCCAAAAGAGCACAGTTTTCATCTGCTTCCTGGCAGAAGCCTGAAATCACACATTGTTTATTGCTGTTGTCAGAGTGATGTATTCTTGGTAAGTGTGTTAAGTGTAACATAAAATGGCATCCTTATGATCTTCTTTCTTTTTGATTTCAGTTATTCTATTTGATAACAGACTTGTACAAAGAAGGAAATGCTAAGGAGATGAAGAAATGGGCATATGAAATTCATTCAAGCTTTCTGGTTCCTGGAGCAGTAAGTTCTTACTTTTTAGTAATTCTACGTCATGTGTGACTGAGGTTGCCACAGGATACCGATGTAGTTGTGTCTTTTGGTGTGTTGCTTGGTAAATAGTGCTGAAGTTCTGGAGGTGGGTGCTGCCTTCGTCTTTGGGCCTAGCTGTCAAAGAAGTGCACATGGACTGCCATACTCTGAAGATGGAAGTGGCTTGCCCCTCCAGAACAGTTAACTGTTTACCAGTGAACATGGCATAACTTCCCAGAACATTTTGTTTCTTCTTGTGTATGTGGTTTTTGACGCTACATTGCACTTTGCTTGTTTAGTGTATATTTGAAATGTGTTTGAATGAATGCTTACTTAGAATATATTAAAGGAGTATTGCAGAACTCCATTAATCTGACTACTGATGCTTCAGATATCCTGATAGTTTGGCGCTTGAGGAAAATTGTCCCAAGGTGGAAAGTTTTGCTGTTTGTAGTACCCGGTATGCGCACTGATTATGTGACTCTGCCTGATGTTATTGGGCTTTATTGAGCACATTGAGATGTTATTATGCCTTCAGTTCCCTACACGGATAAATGAGGTACTGCTGGCGAGAGGAAACACCTAGCTCCACACAAACTCGAAATAATCACGAGACTTTGAAAGGTGTGAAAGCTGAAGTGTGGTAATATCTTGATGCAACATTGGATCATCAGCCATATATGATATAAAGAAACGGAAGGACCAATTATGATTGTTTACGTCATCAACAGGAAGTGTGAATGGCCTTTTGAATCATCAGACATTGAAAGGTCCTCAACTAGCACAGTTGGACAAGGTGTTATATAATTGGTTTACAGCAATGCATTCCATAGGAAAACCTTTGACTGGGCCTATGATAATTGAGAAAGCTAAGATAGTGTATGATGAAATGCGAGCCAAGTGTACATTCTCTGATGGTGGGCTGCAAATTGTGTGAGAACACCATGGCATTAGAAGGCTGGGTATTAGTGGTCATATATAGAGATGAGAGAGAACAGACCATGACTAAATTTAACTCACATAATCTTCTCTTTTTGGAGTTTGTCCACCAACAAATGATTTAAAGAAGCATGACTGTTTTGAAGCCGGCTCTTTCTCCATCTTCAGGCAAAGAAGCACCTAACCTGGTGGACCCCTTAGATCAAGCTGTCTTGAAGTCGCTGGGCACCACAGGACAGTAAACTTCTTAAGATATGCACCTGAGAACAGGTCTAGTCCACGGGTAGTAACAGGAAAATTAAAACTTAACTACAAGACTCAAAAATAAAATCTGGACCAATCCACAAATCAACACTTTGCCGAATAGATGGCCCTTTATGATTAAATACCCCCAATTCCCAGATGTTCTAAATGCTTTGAATGTTCAGCCCCATAACATACTCTTACTTACAGTTTGACACTGTAGATTATGCTCATGAGCCTGAGACTGCAGAAATTGCATGTAGATAGTCTAGTAGTACTTCACTGAATGGTATTTCACAAAACAAGACCCTTTGTGAAGCGGAAGAACACAGAATTTACAAACATATCTAGTTTCACTTCACTTCTTATGTGAAGCACACACTATACACTGTTTGGCAGGATACTTCTTTTTTCCCTCCCCACCAGCAAAATTATTTCCACTTTGTATATTCTGAAGTCCCTGGAGAGTCTGCCTGGGGGGTCCTGTTTAGGCCCACTTGGTGTTCACTTCTCTGTCTGTTGAAGATCATCAGAACTTAACTCACTTTGATTCTGGACTTACCATATCCAGGACTTTTCTACCTTGCGCAGGAAATTCATGTACTTTACTTTATTGTTTATATTTGGTGTCCTGTACACAAAAAATAAATATTTGAGTACACAGTTTAGCAGATACAATACCACCTTTTTTTTTTTTTTTTTTTTTTGGGACCATTTTACAGTTTTCCTTAGAACTGAGTAATAACTGACGTACTAGTCTGCCCAATCTATGCCCTTCATGAATGTATTGTACTGGGCAACAGTGTAAGACTTCTTTATTTCCAGGTTTGTTGTTTTGTCTTTCCTTCCTGTGTTCACAATTGTTGTGTCATGGATCGTACTTGTCATTCGCACAAGTCTTTTGTCTTTCCACACTTGCACCAGTAAGACATATTTCCTCCGGAACACTGACTGCCCTTTTTTTAAGCATTTACCTTCCGCTTCTAGGTCATGTGGAATGTCCCTGTCAGCCCTCACAGTGCCACAGACTCTCATGTTTTTGTGTAGCAATGTTTGAGCTAATCTCACGCTGTTATAAAAATCGTCTTAATAGATGTGATAATTTTGGCCTAAGTTTGTAAACTGACCTAAATTTCTGTACAAAATGTTTATACACAGGCCAAATTTTGAATAGCTGCCCTGAATCCTGTGTTTGCTGGCTGTTGTCACTACAATGCCAGGCCTGCCAAATGGATTTAAAACAGTTCCTACTCATATTGTGAGGAAAAATGGGTGTGGAAGTTAATGGGGTCAGTGGACCAGTAGTCTCTTATATTTTCCTTTCTGACTTGTCCCATCAAAATTATTAGTCCCAAAAACTTTCTCATTTCTACAGATGTGATATTGGACCATTTTAGTGTTAGGCAAGACTGTCCATTTTTGTGCATTTTGACTATGGTAAAGGTGAGACTGTTCAGTAGGTAACTTTACAATATCATCACCAAAGATTGAACTCAAGACTTCAACAACAGACTTAGGGTAATCACTATTTTCAGACCTGTGGTTCCAAGGAAAGGCTTGTGCCTTGGTTTTTATCATTTTTTACACAACACATCACTTGTTTTCTCATCAGAGCTGTCTGGTTCACTACTTTCTTCCCCATCTGTACTTGTTTCACTGTCACTGGTAACAACTATGGCAAAAGGTTGCAATTGTTTATATGAACTAATTGTGGGGACATCACTGTCACTGTCCAAAATATCGTCGTCACTATCATCAGAGACATCAGAACGTGTATCCGCATATAATTCGTTCAAAATATTGTCCTCTTTCAGAACACTCCTATGCAGAGCCATGATTGCAACTGAAGGAAGTTAGGCAAGAAAACAGAGAGGGTAGCTGAATCAGTGGTCTCTTTGTTGCAGTCTAATGGTTCTAAAAATAGTGGGTCAGGAGTTATCTGTTTGTTTGTAATTTGAGACCCAAACATCTTGTATTAAGCTGCCAGTAATCTTGAAGTGATAAGTGAACCAGACCAGCTGACAAACACGCATGTAGGACGTCATGTAAGGTGTAAGAAAACATCAAAATAATCAAAATACGTCACCCATCAATGATGCATGGGATAGCAATCATATCTTTATACTGGCCCAACAGCAGAGTATTAAAAACTGTAAAAAGATCAATGAATTCAGACTGATCAGACCAGACCAGACACAACACAAAAAACCAGAACGCACATATTTAAAATTCTTGACGCCATTAACACCATCTTTTATGGGATGGTTAAAAGACCCACTATAACAGAGGCAGTAAGGTTTAATAGATTACGGTGGTTTGGGCACATACAGAGAATGGAAGAAAAAAGAATTCCCAAAAAAGTATTATTATATATGAATCTGGAAACAACAAGGCTAAGAGGTAGACCAAGAAATAGATGGCAAGATGAAGTGAGGGAAGATGGAAAACTAGTTGGTGGAAAAGGGTGGAAGGAAAGAGTATATAACAGAGAGGAATGGAAGAAGCTCCTTAGAACAGCAAGGAATCGTCACATTCTGCACATGCCATTGGAATGAATGAATGAATTAATTAATTAACACCATCTGTGGAGAAAACTGTAAATCTTCACAGGTTCAAGTAAGTTGATAAACCAAGAATTATAAATGTGTTATTTAGAGAGTGTGAATCATAACGGCATGGCAGCACATCTCACCAGCAGTGACTGTGAAGGGTATTAAGAAGTGCTGTACATTCAATGCAGTTGATGGTACTGATGATGATATGTTGTGAAATGGCAGGGAAAAGGTTGGGAATGTTATGAGTGAGTATGAGGAAGGTGAAGGCAGTATCTGTGAAGATGGAGACAGTGACACTGTTTGGTAAACGTACAATCTGCTATGCTGTGTATGTAGTAACTGTATGAAATTAATAGCACAATATTTCTTCTTAGCAGACATTTAATTTTGGGAGGGTCATCTTAGATTTGGATAAAACATTTTTTCCTCATATACGTGTTTTGTTTTGGGGGTAATCTTAGATTAGAGTCGTGCATTCTGGTAAATACAGTACTTTCCACAAAAAATTTTGCTATGTAACTATTATGTGAGCAAACCTGTTAACTTAGTTTGTGAATCTTAGATTAGAGTCATGCATTCTGGTAAATACAGTACTTTCCACAAAAAATTTTGCTGTGTAACTATTATGTGAGCAAACCTGTTAACTTAGTTTGTGAATCTTAGACTCATTCCAATCATATTAGGGTTTCTGCCAAATACGATCTTTAACAGTGTGTTTCCTTATCAGACTATGCACTTAATCTGTCTGTGTGGTTTGGCACATAGTGCCATTCTTGGGTACAGCATATACAAATATCTGGTAATGGTACTATATGCCGAACATGTAGCTATATTCGGTGTATTGTCAGGTGAGTATAGACAATTATGTAAAGACTACATTTGATAGAATTGCTGATATCAGTACGTAAGGATGCAAAATACTTAATTCCTTATACTACATACTCTAAGACTAGGACTTTGTATATAATTTTATTGTTAAAACTGTGGTTCTGTTTCTGTTGTAGCCATTGAGACTGAGCAACGTAGATGAAAATGTTGCAAGGGAAATTGATGATGTGCTGTCGAAGGATTCAGAGAAGGAAGATTGTCTGAGGAAGGTAAGCACCAGTATTGGGTGTGTGAAAGGTGTGAGGCTCATAGCTAGTTAATGTGATGACACTTCACATGACCTGTTTTGTCGGAATGACCTGATCAACAGATGCTCATGTAAGAACATAAACTTCACCTAAGAGTGTAATAGCAATGATTATGTCAGGCACTGACCTGTGCACTACTAGTAAATTTAAATATAAATGTTGATGTAGCTTTGTAGTTGCGCTTTGAAATCAGGTTCAAGCTTTTCCTTGTTTGATTTTTTTTTTTGGGGGGGGGGCTGAGAGGTTGAGGTTTCTGACAACACCATGTTCATGTGGAAATTACACAGCCCTATCTATGGTTTGTTTACATCAGTAGAATATCTGGGGCTCTGTTTTGTTGTATTAAAGAAAGGCAAAGACCATAAGAACAGTTTATGCCACTTTGAAAGCCATTCGCCGTTCACATAAAGTTTAGGTGTGTGCGAGAATTGGAGTTTTTATTGTTGCATGTAAAGGACAGTTTATGTCATCAGTCTGGATTGTCTACCAATTTTCAGATGTATGGAAGGACCACTGATCAGAGTGTAGGAATCCTATTGCAGTGCACCTGACTTAAACACAGCTTGTACATCAGCATGTGTGGAGTGTATTTTGATACGTTGAATTTATATGAAGTGTAGTTACACAGTTATTATTTATTAATTGTATTGTGCTGACATTCATTGTGGTTTATACAGAGTGAATATTATCATCTGCAAAGATGTGTCTTCAGCTGAAGTTTGTTATTTAGCAGCTATGTCACTATCAGCTCCAAGTATCATTTGAACAGATCCTAAAGTCTCATCCCTTACTTAGCTAGAAACCTCTGTTACAGTTCCCGTGATGATGTGTACAGACATCATCCCTCATTGCAACTGTAGTTAGTTTCGGTAACTTATGGTTCATTACATTTTGCATTTGTCTTGCTTGACATTGTAAACTTTTAATGTCATGTTGTTCTTTTTTCTTCCTTGATTTTGCAGCAACATCTGTTACATTATGTTTTTCATTTGTCTTGATTGATATGTTGGTAACTTATGTTAATGTTATGTTTTGCAGTTGTCTTCTTTGACTTGGCAGTAACATCTGTTACATCGTGTTTTGCAGTTTTCTTGCTTGGTGTGTGTGTGTGTGTGTGTGTGTGTGTGTGTGTGTGTGTGTGTGTGTGTGTGTGTGTGTGTGTGTGTGTGTGTGTGTGTGTGTG